>Ga0209749_1000526_pt1 | contig 50247 bp, 42 predicted proteins | sample EPASupsiteSAE347_FD_187267 | JGI IMG/M metagenome (GOLD analysis project Ga0209749, IMG submission 187267) | Bioremediated contaminated groundwater from EPA Superfund site, New Mexico - Sample SAE3-47 (SPAdes) (version 2) | ecosystem: Environmental > Aquatic > Deep subsurface > Groundwater >... | reverse complement strand
CGATCGGCATGTCGTCGGTCAGGATCTGGGTGAACGCGACGGTTGCGGAATCGCCGATCCCGACCGGGGCCATCGCGGTCGACAGGACCGACTGCCGGCCGGTCTCGGCAATCCCGCCGCCACCGGACGAGATGGTGGTACCGGTGGTGGTCGATGATATCGGCGAGACCGCCGCGAGCGAGAAGGTCGAGAGACCGGTCGGCGAGACTGCCGTGAACACGTAGTTCCCGCTGGCATCGGTCCCGACCAGGGTCGTCGCAAGGAGGGTGGTCGTGCCGTTGTCGCACCGGTGGAAGATGACGACCCGGGAGGTGTTCCCGCCGGCATTGGCGGTGACCCACGCCGGGCTGACAGTCATCGTGATCGTGGCGTTCCGGATGATGCCGCCGTCGCCGCAGTTCGCGATCCCGGTCTTCGTGACGGTCACGGTGTACGCGATGTCGGAGATCGTGCTGCCGGAATCCGTAGCGGCAATGCCAAACCCGCTGGCCGTGTCGTCGTCCGGATCCGATATGACGGTGGTCGTGATGGACGTACCGGATCCCGGGACCGCGGTCAGGGACAGCGACAGGTTGACCGACGGGTTGCCGAGCGATGCGATGGTGGTCGTCACCTGGCTGATGACCGCTTCGACGCCGCTGACCGTGCCTTCCAAGGTCGTGGTCGACCCGCTGGTGTTCGTGACCGGCGTGTCGGTGAGCGTGATCGCAACGCTGCTCCAGTTCGTGCCCGCGTTCGCGAGCGTGACGACGTTGCCGGTTACGGTCGCGTTGGCGCTGTCGACCGAGACGTTCTGGGTTGCCCCGTTGGTAGTCGCGGTGACACCGGTAAGCGTCAGTTCGCTCGTCTCTACCTTCGGTTCATGGACCGTGATGTACCCGGTCTTGACGGTGGTGTTGGTACCGCCTCGGTTCGAGGCGGTCAGGGTGACGCTGTACGTGCCGGTACTGCTGTAGGTATGCGACGGGTTCTTACTGGTCGACGTGCCGCCATCCCCGAAGTCCCAGCTCCATGCGGTCGGGGTGTTCGTGGAACTATCCGTGAATTTTGCCTTGAACGGCGCTATCCCGTCCGTCGCATCCACGCTGAACCCGGCAACCGGCGGTACCGGGATTGATGAGCTGATCACGGAATACCCGCTGGCACTCGATCCCGTTAATGCGTTGGTCCACCCCATGCCGGTGCCGCTCTTCCAGCCATACACGTTGAACGCCGCGTTGTCCGGGAGGTTGGTAAAGCTGTAATCTATCCTGACCGCGCCCTGGTCCGTGAGGCTGCTGTATCCCGAGTACCCGGTGCCCGGAATACCGGCACGGAGGTCGATGAACATCAACTGGTACTGGTCTGCGGTATCGCTCATGTTCTGACCAAAGAAGAGCGGGTAGTCTGCAGTACTCACAACCGGCCTCCAGTTCTGCGGGCCGTAGAAGAGATCGCTCTTCGTGAACGTCTGGCTCAACGCGGACGACTGGTACATGACGGACGATGGCGTCGACCCGCTCGGTGTCCACGTGTACCCGCTGCTGGTGATCCGGACCGCGAAACTGTCCGGGATGGTCCCGTTTACGGCAATCAGCAGGATCACGTCATCCGCATACGTCCCGGAACTCGTGGCATAGTATGTCCCGGAATTGTTCCGGAAGAGACTGATTTGGCCGGCAGTATCCGAGGGATCCGTGGTCATGTGGATAGCGGAGAGGCCACCACCGGTTGTCGGGATGTAATACGTGCCATTTCCGGACGTGTCCCACCGGATACCGTCATGGTTTGCCATACGGACGTAGGTGTTATTGAAATCAGAAACCGGGCCGGTCGATGAAGTAACATACACGAGACTTGTCCGGTTGAGACTGGTGCTTCCCGCAGAATTTCCTGCCGTGAAGCTGACGTTATAGGTTCCGGGTGAACTGTAGGTGTGCGACGGGTTCTTATCCGTAGAGGTGCTGCCGTCCCCAAAGTCCCAGCTCCACGAAGTCGGGGAGCCCGATGAACTGTCCGTGAACCGTACGGTGAGAGGTGATTTTCCATTGACCGGAGCAGCTGTGAAGTTCGCGACCGGTGAACCCGAAGTATATACTGTAATATAGCCGGATGATGCAGCGGTATCACTGCCTGCGGCATTGGCCACGATCAGTTTCACCGTGTATGACCCTGTGTGGCTATAGGTATGGACCGGGTTCTGGACGGTCGCATTTGTGCTGTCGCCATCCCCGAAGTCCCATGACCAGGACGATGCGTAATCGGATGTGTCGGTAAACCGGACCGTTAAAGGAGCTGAACCATAGGTAGTATCTGCTGAGAATTTCGCAACCGGCGCGGGTGGCATCGAAACGGTGATATAATCCGATTTCGTTAACGTGCTGTTGCCTTTACTGTTCGACACATTGAGCGTGACGGAATAGGTGCCTGCACTCGTGTAGTTATAGACCGGGTTCTGTTCGGTACTATCGATGGTTCCATCGTTACCGAAATCCCATTCCCATGTTTGCGAGATGTTTGTCGAGGTATCCGTGAACCGGACCGGGAACGATGCATACGGGGTGGTCGTGTTCGCGGTGAAATCTGCGATCGGGGCAGACGATATGCCAACAACCGTGTACCCGCTTGTCGTGACCTCATTTGTCATGATGATGCCGGTACCGTGGTTGCACTGCATATACCAGCCATAGGTATTGAACACCGCAGTGCTGGTGAGGTTGGTGAAGCTGTACTCGACCTTGATCATACCATTATTGTTAAGGGTGGAATCCTGGACTGCACCGACCCGGAGATCGATGAACATTATCCGGAACCGGTTGGAGAGATCTGATTGATTTTCTCCGGTGTATATCGGGTACCCTTCACTGCTGCAGGGTTTCCAACTGTGGGGGCCATAGATGAAATCCGATTTGTTGAAGGTCTGATTCAGTGCTGAATCCCCTTCGAGGAAGGTAACGGACGTGGGCATGCCCTGGTTCGAGGTTGTGGGTGATCCGACATCGAATTCCTGCCCGCTTGACCGGATGTGAACCGCGAAATCGTCCGGTATGGATCCGTTCACTGCCAGCATCAGGATTGCATTGGGCATGGATGGCTGCCCACCGCCGAATGTGATCCAGAAAGATCCTGACTGATTGGTCGTTCTGGTGATATCTGCATCGTTAAACCCGTTGGTTGTCGAGGAGATATGCATCGGGTTCAGGCCGCCGCCATCCGATCTGAACAGGACATAGTAGGTATTCGGCACGTATTTGTACGTAAACGTGTTCACAACGACCCCGTTTGGAACATCGTACTTGACACCTTCATCGTTTGCAACGTAGATATTCATATTCCGATAATCCGAAAGAGGGGTGGTGTTTGTGTCCGTAACCGTAACCAGATATTCCCGGGTTGACAGGTTGTAGCCATCCACATTCGATACGTTCAGGGAAACCGTGAAGAACCCGGGCTCTGTATAGGTATGAACCGGATTCTGGCTTTCGGAGAACGTCCCGTCGCCGAAACTCCAGTTCCAGACTGTAGGATAATACGTGGAATTATCCGTGAACTGGACAGTAACCGGGGCCTGGCCATAGGTTTTGTTGGCCGTAAAGTCTGCTCCCGGAAGTGCACCCACCAGTACCTGGATATTGCCCGTAGTTGAATGACTGCCATATGCATTCGTAGCGGTAAGGTTTACTGAATAGTTGCCTGGCAGTTCAAACGTATGAGTCGGGTTCTCACCGGTTGTATTGGTCCCGTCCCCGAAGTCCCAGTAAAAAGAATCGGCGGGATCGGTCGTATTCGTGAAGTGGACGACGAGGGGGTATTTCCCGGAGGTGTTGGATGCCGTGAACGTAGCGTTCGACTGTTCCGATATTATCGCGACGAAACCGTTGTACCCAGTCCCCGCACGCGTTGCATTAAGTGGGTTCACCAAGGGGAACGACTGGGATTCTGATGAAGAGGTATATCCTGCAATGGTGACATTCCCAGTTCCATCAGTTGCGATGCCCAATGCATAATCATTACCGGTGCCTCCAAAATAGGTCGACCAAAGGAGCGCAGAACCAAGAGGATTCATTTTAAACGCATAACCTTCATAGCTCGATTGATATGTACCCTGGACAGCATTCAGTATTGGGATACTGCTGTTTTTAGTATACCCTGCTGCATACACATTCCCTTCACTGTCCAGCGAGATTCCGGTTATACCATAATCCGTACCGCCTCCAAAGTACGTCGAGTAATCAAGAGACTGCCCGGAGGCATTCATCTTGGTCAGGAAACTATTGTACCCTCCAGGCAAGGGAACAGATGGCCGGAAGGAACCTGAAGTTGTCGGAAAATCCGATGAAGAGGACATATACGTCGTCCCTCCCACATAAATCGATCCAGCGGAATCAATGGCAAAAGCCTGGATATAATCATTGCCTGTCGTACTTCCCAGGTAGGAAGCATACGTCATACACCCGGCAGCATCGTATTTTGCAATGAACCCGTGCGTGCCAGATGTTTTGCTAGGCTGGTAGGCATCTACCGTTGTCGGGAAATCTGTCGATTGGGTACTTCCTGCAACATATGTATTCCCTAGCGAATCTACTGCGATGGGAATCCTATAGGTATCAGCATATTTAGTTTCCTCACTTTTTGTTCCACCGAGGTACGTTATATATGCATGGCCGCCTTCCGGGTAGAACTTGGCAACGAACGCATCATAGTTTGTTCCATTAATAGATGGTTGCGAGGCATTCACGGTCGGGAACGTACTGGACCTAGTGAACCCGGATACGTAGGCATTTCCCGAGACATCCGCAGCAATACCATATGCCTGTTGATTATATGATCCAGTTCCCCCCAGGTATGTGGAATAAACGATGCTTTGCCCGCCTGGAGAGAATTTCATGACAAACGCATCTGCTCCACTCGTAGATGAGGATGTTGAATTCAGCGTGGCGGTCGAATTTACCTGGGGAAATTCGCTTGATCCCGTCCCACCGGCGACATAAATATATCCCGAAGGGTCGACCGTTATCGCATAACCCTGCTCATAGGATGAGCCACCAAGATAGGTTGAAAAGAGAATCTCGGAGCCATCCGGGCTGAGCTCTGTTATAACTACATCAGTACTGGCAGAATATCCATACAGGGGATTCTTTGTCGGCCAGTTTGAATCTCCAACATAGCCAGTCACATAGATATCATTGGCTGAATCGAGCGCCATAGCACGGAAAAAACTGTAATCTGTTCCATGGAGATACGTCGAGTATTTCAGCCACGGGTCAATTATTAATGGGTATTCCGGATTGTACTTCCCGATATCGAACCCAATATTATTCTCTCTGACAAATTTATAATCTGCCGTGACCGGTACCTGCTTCCCGTCGATCACCTGGTACGCGATCGGTTTCTCATCGGTGAGGACACCAAGCGTGGTCACGATCTTCAGCGATCCGTCAGAAGCGATCCTCAATGAATCGATCCCGTTATATTTCATCACGATCTGCGATGGATCTGCATCCGGTGCAACCACGAACTCGCGTTTCAGGTCGCCCATCGTGCCCTTGTAGACCAGATCGATACCAGGATATATCGAGGTATATTGAATTGCACTGTAGGTTGGGACATCAGTGTGCCACTGCGAGGAGTCACTGCCTTTGAAATAGTTCGCTTTGCCGGGCAGCGGGTCGATGCCGGTTATCTCCGGTGCAGTATCTGCGCCCGGGAAACTCATCGTGACTTGAGACGTTACCTGCTGATCATTCTTATCCGCCGTTGCGATCAGGACAATCTTATCCGGAGTAAACGAAATCGTGTGGCCTTCGGCCTGCACGGAATATTTCACATCGTCCGGTGCCTGCCCCCGGTTTTCGATGAACGAGAGCGGAAGCTGAAGCATCTTTGTATGGATGGCAGCCTGGTCAGCGGAAGCGTTCTCCCCATAGAGATCAAGCCCTGCAGTTGCCGGAGATACCAGAAGTGCAAAGATGAGTAATATTCCCACAATGGCCGAAGTCCGGAACTCTCCGAAGTTCATACGACCACCGGTTTCTTGAAAAGGTTCGAAAGGGAAATTCCGGTGCAGGATTCCCAAAACGGGACGGAATTGATTGAATAGCGCAGACCATTACCAAAAAAGGAGATTCCTGCAAGGTCATGAACTCCCGGAGAAGAACGGACGACCTGCCAGGCGAGTAAGCAGATCCGGAGAATGTACATCAATAAAACGTTTATTACAATTTTCTTAAACGTTTTGATTTAACTTTATTATTTGTTAAGAGTATAATATTGATCATGAATCAATATCCAAATCCAAGAGCCGGTATTGATTCAGGATAACCTATAATAAAATTCATGATTCCAAGAGGAATCCCGTATCACAGCAATCAATACCATTTTTCCCCCAGACCGGTTCCGATATACGCCCTGTATTAATATCTCACGGGATTGAAAGAATTTGTAACAGCTCCCGCAGTCATACAATTGCGGATCGTTTTCTCCGCGCACACAGTCCGTACATACAACGAGTGCAGTATTTCTATTGGAAATAGACAAAATCATAATCCATATCCAGGCAGGAACAGTATCTTCAGGAGGACCCAAGACGGAAAGAACAAGCGGATTTCCCGGACTGGATCTTCCAATACCACCTGCAGCGACACATGGATCATGAGTCCACGATCTAAAGAACGATCTTTTAGGCCAGTATTCCCGGTTTTCGGAAATATGCCAATTCCGATCCGGGCCATTGCATCGGCAACTCATAGAAATTGGCGGGACAACGATATTCAGAGACCGGATATTTTCAAATAATGAATTCCGTTCCCAAACAGACGAGTTCCAGGGGCAGCTGTATCCTCCTGCGATGTATTAAAAAAAAAGATCCGGTAGTTACCGGGGAGTTCGTATTGAAATAATCCCAATTACGTGAACAGTACATCCCATCCACTGGTTTTCGTGCCTGTTTCCCCGGCAGCATTCATCTTGTTTGTCCACCCTATTCGTCGTTCAAATCCCCCGTTGGGCCCCTGGATCCAGGCATACGCATCGAATGCAACCCTCACCGGTTCACTGCTGTTGGAGATGGTATTGATGGTGTAGGTTATCTTTGGCATACCCTGATCGGTCATAGAATTCCGGAAACTGGAATTGTAGATGTTCGTACCTAAAACACTGACATTCAGATCGACAAATATAAGGTGGTAATTAGCTGGTTCATTTGCAAGCGATTCCTGTGAGAATAAGGGATAGCCCGCCAAAGTATTTCCGGAAGGCCGCCAGTTTTGGGCAACGGTTTCACCGTAGAACTTAACATAGTTCGCCTCGGTGTATGTCCCGATATGCGATCCCGGAATGTATCCGCTTGCAATCGCTTCTGATTCTATGGGTGCACTCCCGGTTGCATTCGGCACCCAGTGGTACCCGCTTGCATTGATAGTAATACTAAAGGGATCCTCCTCACTGGCTCCGCTCACGGCAATCAGCAGGATCGCTTCATCTTCATATCCTCTGCCACCGGTATCAGAAAGGTAGAAGGTTCCACTGGCCGGTAATCCGGGATTTTCCAGGTGATCCAGCGTTCCATTGGTGGCACTCACCATATCTGTACTGTTTGTAATATGGAAGGCGTTCAATCCACCCGTAGCCGAACAACGACCTACCCAAAAATTGTACGTCCCGTCACCGGCATCCCCCTTGCTGGTATCATTATATTGGATGTTTTCGACTGAAATATTCACATTGCAGTAAGGTGATATCTCACTCGCCGCAACCGGCGCTACCACTGCCGCTGCAAACAGGAGAACTGCAACCACTGCAAGTCCTCCGAACCAGGTTCTGTTCTCGTTTCCTTTTTTCATGATTCAAAACCTCCAGAGATTCCACACAGGACTCCGTCCTGCGTGTGTCAAACACTTTTAATTTACTAACTAAAAATGTTCAACAGATATTTTCTGTACCAATAATACTTAATATATTTTCGCATTGGGGAAAAAGGGATATTGGGGAGTATTTTCAAATCATCCATTAAAATTGCCAGATTCGTGAAATAATGGATCTAACGGGAATCCTGGTTGCCATGTATGTAGGAAACCGCAAAAAACCAGGATTCTGTAATGGGTTCGGGACCAGGAGGGACTACCCTTTCCCACCCCTAATCCGGGCCCGAATCAGCCCCGGATTGGTCGAGAAAAGGGGTCCGGATCGGGGTTCCACAGGAAACGATGTTGACCCCGATGGAAAATATTGTTATAATCGGTTATTTTTCAAAAATACGCGATTAAAACAGTTTTAATTCAGCCCAAATAGCGACGTTTTGCGGCCCTCCGAATCCGGGATCGGCCTCCAGTACCTCGCAACCCTGCAAAACACGTTTACGGGGCTCATGCGATTTAAATTATATTATTGTATCTATCACAATTCTGGAAGAATGGCACCCGGGATATATCCGGACCACCGGGCCGGACGAGACCAGCGCCCGCCTTAAGGTACGCAACCAGGCCGGGATATTCCGCATATTCGTTTATCAGGAGAGGCGCGGTCAAGGATCCTGATCGCAAAGCGAGAACGAATACACCATTCACACGAACCGGTAGCGGAAATGCGGTCTCCGGTTTCACAGGTCACGTACTTCCTGGTGCGAGACAGAAAAAACAACGAAATGTTTTCCGGAATTGCAGACTCCCTGAGGTATCTTACAATGGATCCTACCAAAGCCTGACTGGTCGAATCCCCCGTACTTCCGGTAAACCACACACCCGGGAATTTCCGTACTTGGTAACAGGTACCAACATATTCCAAAAAGAATCCCGGTGAACCTGGGTCCACCGGGATCGGGATATCCTGGAGGGGATATCATGCTCCACAAATCAGGTCAGTCCCTGATAGGTTTCGCACAAATAGTCTGGGACAGAATCTCATATTATATTTTTGATTTTTTTGACGTGACCCCAACACTATGTACGAATCAGGACCGGTATTCCGGGAAAAAGAAGAAGTACACCGGGAAAATCCCGGCTCCTGCCGGAAACCAGGTACCCCCACCCCCGCACCTTCATGCTCCGTCAATCATCATCCCCGCCATGCCGGTGTCCTCCCGACTCATGCCGGTGATGCCGTCCGCCTCCCGATCCCGGCACATGGTTCCGGGACCCGCTACCCTCGTCATCCTTTGACCTCGAAAAGACCACCCCCTCGGTAGTTTCGACATCGATGCCATCGATGAGGACCGTTGTCCTGCCGCCGGCCGGATCCCGGATAGAGACCGAATCCCCGGGCCGGATCGTGACATCCTTCAGTTTCTCCCGTTTCCCATGCATCTGCAGATCCTCGACCAGCACGTGGATCCCGAACGATTTTGCAAGGACCATCTGGATCACTCCTGAATGCACCATCTGGCGCATGCAGTTCGCAGGAAGGAACCGCATCCGGAACCCGACCACCGGTTCGTGCCTGATGACCTCGGCAACTCCTTCGAACCCGAGCTCGTGGTACGCCCGGATATCATGGACATCCGGACTCTTCCGCGCAGCCGCCGGGCCCACCGTGTGGCAGGCGAGGATCCCGGTGACCGGATCCGCGGACAGCACCCGTAGCACATGCTGTACCGGGCAGCTGGGGTCAACGGGCCGGCCCCGGAGAATATCCCCGGGTCCGATCTCCCACCGCTCCACGAGCTCAGCGCGGAGCGGCTGGATGTACCTGCGGGCTGACGGCTCCCCGGGAAAGGGTTTCACCACGAAATCGTAATCAAGGCCGACAATGTCCCGGCCCGAATATTGGGCAGGCGCCAGCACATTCTCCGCCCCGCCCGAGCCGTGATAGAAGGGGCAGTCACGGAGATCCTTCTTACCGGTTCTTGCGAGAAGCAGGAACGTGCTGCAGTCCGCAATCCCGCAGGCCCCGCAGTTCCGGCCGGGCGGTTCCCACACCACGGTACCGTCACTCCCCCCGGTAGAGATCGTCGGCACTGTCCAGGGTCTTTACGATCCCGAAATGGTGCTGCCACCCGATCTCTTTCTTCCCGGCGCAGATGGTGCAGACGGCAAGGGGCGGCATCCCCCGGAGCACTATCCCATCCGGATCCGTGATATCCGGAACCTCTCGGATAGCCTTCATCAGGAACCGTAGGCCGGTCCCGTGCACCGCGTTCGTCTCGATGATATCGGCCGCAGGCGCAACCTCCCGGACCCGTTCCCGGAACACCTCCTTTTCCGCCTGCGAGATCAGATCGACTTTTGTTACGACCGCGAGATCCGCGAGTGCAATCATCGGCGCCATCTTAAGCGGACTGTTCGTTCCCCCGACCGCAGATAGAACCGCGACCCCGAGCGCCTGGGTCGTGTACGGCGTACAGCGCAGGCAGAGCCCGGCACTCTCCACGATCAGGATCTTTGCCCCGAGATCGTCCGCCCAGGAGATCGCGTCCCGCAGTACCAGGATCCCGGTATGGTCTGGGCAGACATCGCCCGAGTAAACCTTCCGGGCCGGGATCCCGAATTCCGCTGCAAGTTCTTCGTCCTCGAATGCCCGTACGACATCGATCTTCAGGAACGCAAGGGAATATTCCCCGTTCAGCTCCCGGATTATCCTGCGGATGACCGCGGTCTTTCCCGCACTCGGGGGCCCGGCAAAGATAAGGAGCTTCATTCCGGCCGCACCTCCCCGTCCAGGAGTTCTCCTGCCCGGATCTTTTCCCGCATGCGCGAAAGGAACCCATCCATCCCAGAGATCCGGGAAAGGATTCTCCCTTCGCGTCCGTCCGGTTCGAGGATCGTTTCCACCGCACCGTTCCGCATCACGATGCGCCGGTCGGAAAGAAGGGCGAGAAGCGGATCGTGCGTCACGAAAAGAACCGCCTTTTGGTTATTCTTCAGGGATGCGATCACGTTCTCCTTGAAGATCCCCCCGCTCTCCACCTCGTCGAGCAGGATGATGGGGGCGCTGCTGACCGAGATCGCGTCCGCGATCAAAAGCGATCGGGTCTGGCCGCCGGAGAGCGCGGTCATCCGCATCTCACCTGCGATCTTCTCTCCCGTAAATTCATTTGCGAGCTGGATAGTACGTTCCGGGCGCAGCTCGTCCGGGATCCTGCGGGCCTTCACATGCATATCCAGGAATTCCCGGACCGTGAGATCCGCAAGGCACTTGGTATTCTGGGTGATGAGGGCAATTGGTTTCTTTGCCGGGTCCCGTACCATCTCATCGGGCGGGACCTCCCCGTTCACCAGGATCCTGCGCCCGGTCACCGTATCCCCGCAGGCGAAGACTTCGATATCGTTGATGAATGCGGTCTTCCCGGATCCCGTGGGGCCTACTATCGAGACCGTGTCCCCGGGCCGGATCGTGATTTCACTGAACGATTCCCTGCTGCCGTTCTTCGCTCTTCCGGGAAGAACGGTTATCGTTGAAACTGCGGATGGTTCCATACCTCTCCTAATGGTTCAGGATCCTGCCCCCCGGGCAACCGGCCCCGGGGGAAGGTGGGGGAGCCGCACGCACAAGTCTCCCGGGCTGACGAATTCTTTTCCTGGTCCGGGTTCCATCATTCACATCTTCCTCCAGATCACGATCCCGGCTCCGACGACCCCGATAACGATTATGGCATCGAGAAGGGTCTCGGCTACTTTCGCACCCAGGGGCGGATTCCCGTCAGTACCTTTCACCGTTGCGGATGGCAGGACCGTCACACCCGGGGACGCAGCTCCCTGACCGGCTCCGGACGAGGCATCTCCGGGATCGTACTCATCGCTGCTTATCCAACCGATATCGCTGTCGAACGATGCCGTATCTGCAACCCGGATATATTTCGTCCGGGTCAGGTTGTACGTCTTTCCATCAGCGGTATGGACCGTCAGGGTAACCGAGTAATTCCCTGCTGCCTTGTACAGGTAGGTGGTGTTCTGCTCCGAACTGTCCGGGATATTGTCGCCGTTGAAATCCCAGGACCACCCGGTAATGTTCTGGATAATTGAGAAATCCGTAAACCGTACCCGCAGGGGAAAAATCCCGCTTGTCACGTTGGAGGTGAAATTTACCCTGGCCGAAGTCTTGCTGGTCCAGAGATCGCCGCTGTCGCTGCTGCCGCCTCCTGATGAACTCCCCCCGGATGAGGTGACCGTGATGTAATCGGTCTCCGTCTTCGTGGTGGTGATATCCTTGTTATTCGCCGCGGTCAGGGAGACAGTGTACGTGCCGGCGGTTGAATATACGTGAACCGGGTTCTGTTCCGTGGACGTCGATCCGTCGCCAAAGTCCCACGACCATGACTTCACCGACTGGACGGTCGTATCATTGAACTGCACGGTGAGAGGTGCGGCCCCGTTAGTTATGTTCGCGGTGAACGTCGTATTCGGACCGTGGTATACCGGGGTACTGCCGGGAGAGGTAGGGAACTCGGATGCATAATCGGCATACGCCGGGCCGAGAACGGTATACCCGCTGACCATGGAGGGTACGCTCCCACCGGAAGTGAGCCCGTTCGACCAGGATATCCCGTGGCCCTGCGTGGTGTTGTCGTTCCAGCAATAGACATTGAAGGTCGCAACCGTATCCAGGTTCTCGATGGAATAATCGACTCTGATGGCACCGTAATTCTGGAGCGCGGTAATATCCAGGTCCCCGTTTGCGCCGAGCGGCCCGGCCTTGAGATCCACGAACATGAGCTTGTACGTATTCGTGGCATCCGTCGTATCCTGCCCGTAATAGAGGGGATAATCCGATGGCTCGTTATTTCCTGCAGGTCTCCAGGTCTGCGGTCCGTACACGAACTGGGACTTCGTAAACGTTGTATCAATAGCGCCCTCGTGATAGGTGATGGCCGAAAGTTCCGGCTGGGCATTCATGACCCCGGGCGGGGTCCAGGAATACCCGCTGGATTTCAGATGGATGGTGAAATTACCGGGGATATCTCCTTTCACGGCTACGAGAAGGATCGCATTGTCCTGGTATCCCCTGCCCCCGGTGTCGGTGATATAAAAAGTTCCGGATTGAGAAGTCGTTGTCGTGACATCGCCATAATTGTGGTTCGTTGAATCGAGTGCCGACGTGGATGAGATATGTACTGCATTGATGCCGCCGCCACCTGACTGGTTGAACTTGAAATAATAATCCATGCCCGGAAAAGGAAGGGGGCTCGGGTTTGCAATCGCGAGATTGGCGACATTGCTTTTCGCCGGAAAAATCCCGAGTGCGGTTGAGGAATCGTCAGCTCCTGCCGGCAGGACGCAGGTGAGCGTCATAAGAAGAACAAGAAGTACGGATATCCCGACCTTCCTGTAGGGAAAACATGGTCTCATATGGTTCATGGAATATACCCCGGAATGCCTGTCTGGAGAGGGTGTCAAAGTAATTTTTTTAATTCGATCAGCAGAGTAACTCTTTTTATTTCCAGAGTAAGTAAATATATCCCAGATGATTCATGGTATCGGTTTTCCGGACCCGCTTTCCTGCCGGTACGGATCGCCCGGAATACGGACAGACGGAAAAGAAAGACTCTTTACGAAGAATTCCCGGAAAAAACTACTGGCAGGATGTACAGGATACGCTGCATGACTGCGGAAGTCCGGAAGACCCCGGTATACCTGCAGGAAAAGAACGATGAAGAATTTTTGGAGGATAGCAGATCAGGTAGTCCCGATTTGGGAAATCTTTTCCGGAACGACCTCTTCCTTCCCCAAACGGGAACGGGCCGGGGAATACGGCATGGATAAACCCGGCCGCCTGCTCACCGGAATTCTCCTCTTCATCCTCCTTTTATTCCCGCAGGTTCCGGCAGCGTGTGCCGGGGAAGTCGTGCTCTCAACGCCGCAGGCTGAATATTATGTCATCGCAGGTGACGAAGCCGTAATTCCGCTCACCATAGGAAGCACGTACGATCATGACATCACCGGAATGATCGAAACCGCTAAAATTCCGGTAAACCCCGCATCGGCCGGATCTTCCGGTGCAACCCGGCAGTTGCAGGAGTTTTCCGCATTCACGGAAACCCGCACCGTTTCGCTTCCCGTCGGAAGATCGGACATCCCTTCCGACTATCTCCTGACGGTATCGTTCCGGTACAGCGACGATGGGGAAAGAACCGCAACGCTTCCGGGAATAATAATCCATGTCATTACGAGTACGGATGAAAAACCCGTCACGCAGGGTAAGGAAACACTTCTCTCTACCGATACGGGGAATTCCGGATCCGTGGCCTCCGGTGACAGGCTGGTGTCCGGAAAGGAAATCCGGGAACCGCAGGGTCCGGCAGAAGAACTCCAGAACAGCCAGATGCAGCAGGACACGTCTGCACTCCGCAGCCAGCTTGCCGGTGAGGCAAATGTATCCGGAGACCGGGAGGCAGAACTCTGGGGATACATCATGGCGGATCCTGTCATGGTATCCCTGAATAGTTCCCTCGCAAAAGCCGGTCTCCGGGCAGAAGACCGGGACTGTACCCCGGAATCCAACACATCCGGAAGGTTTACGATAATGTACGCAAACGGGTCCGCAGGTGCACGTATCACCGGAGCCATCGCTGACACCCGGATCCGGTATGCGGAAGAATCGTCCGATTCGCTTGTTCCTCTTCCGGATCCGCTCCTGGACAATACGACATACCGGGAGTACGAAAGCCTGGTCACAGAGGCAGGTTTCCTCCGCAACCGTACCTGGATCAATGTCACTCCGGACCGGGAGACCGTGGATATCGCGTATGCAGGTCCCGGAAACCGGATCCTCCATCTCCGGGCGGAACTGGTGAACGGCACGGTGGTGGCGATTAAAGGCGAGAGTCCGGACGATCCCCTCCTCGCCCTCGCTCCCTTTCTTGCCCTCTGCACCGTAATTCTCCTTTCAGCAGGAATCTGGTACCTGGCCAGGATCCGGCCGAAAGATCTTCCGGCTCCTGATGAACCGGTTTCCGTGCCGGAGCCTGGGGAAGACCCCGGCCTCGCGGCAGGGCATCTCCTGGATGAGGCGGATTGCGACGCCTCTCTGGGAAAGTGGCCGGAGGCGTACCGGAAAACCGGCCGCGCAATACGGATCCTTATTTCCCGGGAGATCTGTAACGGCGATGAAGTGACAAGCGGGGAACTGGAAGAGATACTGCGCTTCTCAGGGGACAGTTCAGGAAAAATCCGGGAAGTACTGGATCGGTGCAGGTGCGTGGGTTTTGCAAAGGGATCTCCCGACCCGGACGAACTCGGCGGGATGATCCGGTTTGCCCGGACCCTGCTCCCGAAAGAAAGCACCGCTGAATGGGAAGAGATCCGGAAAACCCGGTAAAACCGGATCCGGATCTTCCTAAAACAAACAGCCTGATTCAGATTACTTGTCGACTGCAATCATCACTTCGCTTGACTTGATGACTGCATACGCTGTCGAACCCTCGCGAAGTCCGAGATTCTCGACGGACCTCTTGGTGATAATCGAGGTGATCTCCCCTGCACCGTTGGGCAGTTCAAGGGTTATCTCCGAATTGACGCTGCCCGGTACGATCTTCTTTACCCTGCCTTTCAGGATGTTCCGTGCGCTGATCTTTATAATCTCACCGAAAGGGAATCGTCCACGGAAGAATTTAAGGGTATCCATTGTGCCGAACGAAATATCCGGAATTCCCCTCGGTAAACTTCAGATTATGAACAATAAAGAAAATTAAACAGAACTATATTGTTGTCGTTCCCAGATCACTGGGAGCTGGTCCGAACGATCTATATCAGCATTGATGACACCGATACCCTCACGGGGCCCAGGGGAACCGGAAAACTGGCCCGGAACATTGCGGATACGGTCGATGCGGATTACCCGGTCTATGCCGTCACCCGTCACCAGTTGTACGTCCATCCGGATATCCCGTATACTTCGCATAACAGCAATGCCGTCATCCATGTCGAAGCCGATGGCAACACGGCAATGGACCGGCTTTTTAAGATCGCGGAGGAGGTCATGCTCGACGATTTTCTCGAAGGAAGCGATCCCGGTCTTGCGGTAGCTTCGGAAAGCGGGATCACACCGCCGCTCATCGTGTATGGCCAGGACGCAAAATGCACGGTCCTTACCCAGGAGCGGGCGCGCACGCTTGCGCGAAACCTGCACATCCGTCTCAAAGGGCTCGGGGGCACTGAGGACGGCGTGATCGGTGCGATGGCCGGTCTCGGCCTTGCATACGGAAAGTGCGACGGACGTTTCCTCCAGAAAGGGAACCTGCGGGATATCCTCAGTTCCTGTTCGATTGAACGGCTCACGGAATCCGGTATTGAGGAAGTCTGGACGCTGGACGGCAGGAGATTTTCCGGGGGCACCGTCTTCTTCCGGCCCGAGAAGCCGCCCCGCGCCTGCCCGATTGCCGGGAAGATGGTACTGTTCGTCAAAGAAGCCGATGGCCGCCTCATCGAAGATAAGCGGGATTGAGATGGAATTCAGGAGCAGGATCGGTCTCGCGTTCGTACTGGCAGGGTGTTTCCTCGGGGGAATGCTCTTCCTGGATACGTTCGGGGAGGACCTGTTCCCGGCCGGCAATGCCGTTCTCGTTTCCGGTAATGCTTCGGACATTGTCCTCTCGAAAGCAGGATTCCTGTACGGCCCGCAATCCTGGCGGCCGAGTTACGATCCTCTCGGGATCGATCCCGGAAAAGAACCAGATGCCAATGATACCTGGTACCTGATGTTCGTCGATCTGAACACGACTCCTGTCAGCGGCAACCCCAATGTAAAGAAACTCGGATCGGTCAGGATAACCTATAACTTCACCGACTTGAGCGGGAGAGCGGTCTTTCACGTTTACGGCCTGACAACCGGGACCATCCCCACCCGGACAAACCGCCAGACCGGCTACGGAAGCTGCGGATTTGTCGTTACCGGAAATGCAACCCCGGGAACATCCATGCCTTCAGCTAGTCCCCTCGCATTCATGGATTCACACCGGTACAGGATCGCGATCTCCAACGATCTGCTTGCCGATTCGGACGATATGAATCCGACAATGCGTTCCTTCTATTTCAACCAGCCGGGAAGCGGCCAGGGTGCCCTCCATATCACCCCCTCGCTCTCAAAACGGAGAGGGTCCGTCACCGAAACGACCGATCCGAACGGAACATTTTATGTCACTGCGACCGGTAGTGAGGCAGGGGACGATCTTCTCCTGCTGGTTGCAGCGGACCGGCCGCAGCCGGACGGGTTTCTCCTCCGTATCAGGGCCGAATTTGTGAGGTCGGCATAAATGGCGATGAAAAAACCGTATTTCTCCCTGGAGGAAATTGCCCTTCTCTCGCTCTGCTCCGCACTCATCGTCGTACTGAATACGACATTCTCCCTGCCGCTCCATATTCCCGGCCATACCGGGATCTACTGGGTTGTCCCGGTCATCATCGGTGTCGGGATCGTGAAAAAACCAGGGGCCGGGACCTATATCGGATTGATCTCGGGAATCCTCGCAACGCTGTTCGGCGTGAACACCCTGCATGTCTTTAACCTGTTCATCTACCTCGCGCTCGGGGGTGTCATCGATCTCCTGGGGCTCCTCTTCTTCTACCGGCTCGACCATCCGGCTGCCGGGTTCATTGCGGGAGCTGCCGGCAACCTCGCAAAGATGGTGGTGAACTATGCCCTCCAGACATTCCTCGGGATCCCGGCAGCATTCATCATCATCGGGATCGGTACGGCATCCATAACCCATTTCATCTTCGGGGGACTTGGCGGGGTCATCGCAGCCGTGATCCTCGCCCGTCTCGTCCGGGCCGGGGTGATACCGCGTGAGGACGCCTGATACTGTCGTTCTTCTCCGGGACATTTCGTTCCGGTATCCGGAAACGATGTCAGGACGGAGGATTACGGCACTGCGCCACGTTTCGCTCGCCATATCTGCGGGTGAATGTACGGTCGTCTCAGGCCCGAGCGGCTCCGGAAAATCCACCCTCGCGAGATGCCTCAACGGCCTCATTCCCCATGCAACCCGGGGAACGATGGAAGGTGACGCGATCATCGCAGGGATGAACACCCGGGATCACGATGTCCCGGATTTTGCCGGGCACGTCGGCATGGTATTCCAGGACCCTGCCTGCCAGATGGTAACGGGAGATGTTGAGAGCGAGATAGCATTCGGCCTTGAGATCCGGAATCTCCCGGAGCAGGAGATCCGGGAAGGTCTTGACCGGGCCATACGCCTGCTCCATATCGGGCACCTGGCGGGCCGCACCATCCACGAACTCTCGTGGGGAGAACGGCAGCGTGTGGCGATAGCATCGGTCCTTGCGGTCCGGCCGCAGATTCTCGTGATGGACGAACCGTTCTCGGGAATCGATGCATCCGGCGCACAAAGCCTTGTTTCACTCCTCGCGGAACTGAAAGAGGTGCGGAATACGACGATCATCGTTTTCGAACACCGCACCGGGTTCCTGCGTCACCTGGCGGACCGCTGGATCGTAATGCAGGAGGGTGCAATCGTTTCCGATGAAAAACCGGACCCCGCTGGTTCCTGTCCCGACCTGATGGATCTTCCCGGAAAAGCCGGATCCCGGGCCCCTTCCTCCCGATTTTCAGATAGCGTCCATCCGGGGGAAACCGGAACTGATATTCCCTCCGTTTCGTTCCGGGACGTGGTGTACCGCTATCCCGGGGCCCGGGCACCGGCACTTTCAGGAATCTCGCTTGCATTCCGGCCCGGGGAGATTACCATCCTGTACGGGGCGAACGGATCGGGAAAGACCACGCTCCTGAAACACTGCAACGGGCTTCTTGCACCGGACAGCGGGAGCATTCTTCTCGCGAAGAAACCGCTTTCCCGCATGACCGTCGCCGAGGCAGCGGGAACGGTCGGCCTCCTGAACCAGCATGCGGACTACCAGCTCTTTGAGGGCACCATTGCAGACGAGATCGCGTTCGGGCCCGGAAACCTCGGGAAGAACAGAAAAGAGATCCGGGAAATTGTGGAACGGATACGCAGTCTCTGCTCTCTCAATCATATCGATCCCTCAACGCCCCCGCTCGGCCTTTCCGGCGGGGAAAAGCAGCGGGTCGCACTGGCCGGCATTCTTGCAATGGAGACTCCGGTCGTGGCCCTGGACGAACCGACCTTCGGCCTTGATCCCGGATTGAAATCCTCGCTGGGAAACCTGCTCCGTACCTTGTGCAGTTCTGGGAAAACGGTCATCGTTGCAACCCATGACGAGGAGTTCGCGGAAAGGTACGGCGACCGGTTCATCCGGATCGCGTCGGGCCGGATAGTTGAAGAGTACCGGAAACCTTCACCATCGAGATCACGTCAGGACCAGTCCCCGGACTGTACCACTACCCCGGGGGGTGAGTCCCCTGGAGACTCCTGAACGGACCCGGCAGGATTCCGGCCATACACCAAAGAAGATCCGGCGGCTGATGCTCCTCCGGTACCAGCCGGGAGAATCCTTCCTCCACCGGCTCGACCCCAGGACAAAACTCCTGGCGCTGATCGCAATGAGCGCAGTCGCGCTCCTCTTCAGCTCCCTTCCGGTCCTTCTCCTCGCATTTCTCTTTGAGACTGTGCTCGCGATTGTATCCGGACTGGGCAAACGCTTCTTCCGTGCACTCACCCTCATCTTCCCGCTCCTTATCCTGGTCATTGTCCTGGACAGTATCTTCAACAAAGTTTCATCCGGCCAGGTCTGGTTCTCTGCCAATATCGGGTTTCTTCACCCTGAAATCACGACAGAGGGTATCCTTTTTGCCATTGCGATGGGACTCCGGCTCCTCACTCTCGTTGGGATCTCATTCCTCTTCATCATGACCACGGCCCCGGATGATTTTGTAAGGAGCCTCAGGAACATGCGGGTGCCGTCCGTCCTCACCTTCTCGCTCGGGTATGCCCTCCACTCAACGACGGCGCTTGCGGAGGATACCCGGCAGATCATGGATGCCCAGCGCTCGCGCGGCCTCGAACTAGACCGGGGCAACATCATAAAAAACCGGAACAAGCTGACCGCGCTCTTTCTCCCGGTGACGGTCTCCGTCCTGAAACGCTCGAAAAATACTGCCGATGCCATGCAGGCCCGGGGGTTCCGCCAGGGTGTTCCCCATTCCAGTTACCGGTCGCAGGTACCGGGAAATCGCGATATTCTTATGGGAGCGGTTCTTTTCTCGTTCATTGTACTGCTTGTACTGCTGGACTGGTTGCTCATATGATCTTTCCGGAGAAGGCCTCGCCGAAATTCCTGCCCGTCCCGGATACGGGAGGAAAAGCGATTGGAGGGAATTCCGTACCCTTTGAATAATCACGGGTACTGCTGATATCGTTGTTCCCGTACTTCGCAGGAAATAGTGTCATCCGGGCGAAACGACACGATGACACTGGCCTGCCGGGAGGGTATGGGAACCGGTTCAGATCGAAACGAATGACCGGTTTTCAGACATACATGTGACCGCTCATCAGTCCCGCCGGAATTCTCCCGGAAAAAACAGGGGTTTTCGGAATGATCGCTTACGCGATATTGCCTTCCCGGGGGAGGTACATATCGACATGGACTATCGTGTTCTCCCCATCGAACCGTACCCGGTAACTTCCTGCTTCGCGCAGGGTGTAGGTGTTATCCGTGCACTGATCATAGATGCCCCCGTACCCGTCCTGGTCGACCTCTTTTCCGGTGGTACTGTCATAGATCGTTATGGTGAACCGGGCGAATTCCGACGGCCGGGAGAGATTGAGGACCGAGTCCGGGTAATCCTTCGTGCTCGTCCGGTTGGTGATGACCTTTGTCCGGTGGGCGATATCCGGGATCACGGTGAAATTGATGACAAGGGGAGGTTTTTTCACATCGAATACAACCGCGACCGGCGTTCCGTTCTCATAAAAAGACATGTCCCTTGAGTAAATCAGCGCATATTCATCCTCAACGGAAGTTTTCTGCTGAGCCAGGAGAACCGAACTCGGTACCATGGGTTCCGGGGTGGCGGTCGCAACCGGCGTCACTTCGGTCACATAGGCGACCGTGGGTACCGGGGTTGCTTTGGTGGGAACGAAAATTGCATCGCTGGCATTCGTAAGACCCGTTGCAGAAACATTTTTCCCATCAAGGTTGTACGTCGCGTTTTCCGGGATATCATTAAAGGGTGCGACCTGGTAGACAGTTCCCGGTGACCCGGAGTCTCCGGTTTTGAACAGAAGGGAGACTACCGATGGCCCCCCGACAACGAAAACATTGGCGATATCGATTATGAGGATAATTCCGATTATCACCACGATAACCCTGACAGCGCGATCCGACAGAATTCGATCCATTGTCAAAGAATTCGTTACAGTGAGTTATTATTTTACCTATCTGATTTGTAAACCTGAATCTGTTTACCGGGGCGGCATCCAGGAACCGGATGGATACGCGTGACGACCAATCGAAGAGGATGAGATGTACGGAAAGGGATGACGCATCAGGAAAAGCCCGGAGATGCCTCACGGTTGTGCAGAATATCTGTTCCGGGATTCACTGTAATGGGGAAGGACGATGACGTAATTCCCGGTCGCTCAGGATACCGGCCCGCCCGCAGGAAAAACGGGATTTCGCTTCACGGCGGGATTTCCGGCCCGGATATCCCGCTCCCCCTATTCCGAAGAATCGCATGAATCTTTTTCCTGAGACCGGAAACAGGTCCTGACGGTCCGGAAAAAATTCGCGTGCAGGAGCAGGTGGATGATGAGAAGGGCGGCGAACGCAAAACCCACAATATCATGCCAGAGAACCCAGTCATGCCGGGTAATCCCCATCCAGGTCACCCAGCTGCCGCCCCGTCCTCCCCCGGATGGCAGGTAGAGGTAGAGCACAAGACCGGTGAGAAGCGTTGCAATGAACGTGACAAGACATCCGATGTCAACCAGTGCATTGATGGCAATGCGTTTCATGGAAATCCCCGGATTGTTCTGAGGCTGTCAGGTATCATTAATCCATGGGTGGGCCGGTCCGGATCGCATTGCGATCTTTCTGAAAATAAGAACGGACTATTTCAACGGGAGGCGGACACTCCGGGTAATCATTGCATTTGGGCCAGGGGTAACGGGACACATGTCTGGTCAGCAGGGGAACGTGTTGTCATCATACCTTTCCCGTTGTTTGACCATCATCCCTGCCAGTACCGGGACGCTTACTCATGGACAGAACGCCCCCGACAATTTTTGACCAAACCCGGCATGTACAGATGGACCCCCGAGATAACCCGCCGGCCAGTATGCGTGGCAGGAGTGGCAGGTTAAAAGAATTGCGAGACTTTTTTAAAATGTTTAAACTTTTCCCATACCTCCGTCGGACAAAAATGGATCGCAAATAAGAAACTATTTGAACGGTGCTACCGGAAAAAACCCGTATGAGAACTTTCTCTGTAGTTGCCATCCTGGCATGTATAGTCCTTTTCGCCGCCGGATTATCGGCGGGCTGCACTGGAACAGGAACAACTTCTCCAACGGCGACGCCGACCCAGTCCGCGTCACCTGCGGAAACCCAGGCACCATCCACTGCTGCCGCCACCCTGGTCCCGACCGAGACCCAGGCTCCTGCTGCAGCGGCCATATCGGTAAACGAATCCTGGAACGGGAAAACCCTGACGATTCCGGTCGGTCAGGAAGTAATTATCCGGCTTGATGAGAACCCGACAACCGGCTACTCCTGGAATGCGACAATCCCGAAGGGCCTCACGCTCATGAATGATACGTATGTCGCTTCGAACGTGACCGTCGATTCGAATGCAACAGACGCGAACGCTACCCTGGTCGGAACCGGAGGCTACCGCGAGTGGATCCTTTCCCCGGACTATATCGATACCTACTCGTTCAAGGCCGTCTATTTCCAACCCTGGGAAACTGCAAAACCCACGGACGATACCTTCACGCTGGTCATTGCTGTGACCAAGGCATAGGTAGAATCCTGGTTTCAATGTATCTTCTTTTTCCGTACCCTGTTCCGGATCGTTCCTTCGGATCTGACATTCTCTGAAAGTGCCCGGAGCACACTATCCGGACTCCTGCTGCATCCGGGATAAGAATGGAGATTCCATCGATTCGGTCTCGTGAAAATTCCCCGGGAGTCCTCCGGAATTCTCTGTTCCAGCGCCGGATTCTAAAAGAGTGTTCCCAGCCGGATTGGACCGGATTTCCGACAGGGAAAACCGTAATCCGGAAACCCGTCACAGCCGGAGCATCCGTTCTATTGCGGCCCGGGCCCGGACGGCAGTATCTTCCGGCACCCGGATACAGGGTTCCATCGTCTCAAGAGCCCGGTGCACTTTTTCAAGGGTTGTCTTTTTCATATCATGGCAGACTGCTCCATGCGAGAGCGGATAACAGCGCTTGTCCGGGCATTCCCTTGTCATCCGGTGAAGGATCCCGATCTCGGTACCGATGATAAATTCGCGTGACGGGGAGGCGCAGACCTCCCGGATCATCCCCGATGTGCTGGCAACCAGATCTGCGCAGTCGATGACTTCCGGCCTGCATTCCGGGTGGACGATCACCTCTGCCCCGGGATGACGGTTCTGTGCCTCCCGCACCTGGTCTGCCGTTATGTCATCGTGGACATAACAGTATCCTTCCCAGGGCAGGATTTCCTTCTCCGAGCACCGCGCAACATATCTTCCCAGGTTCCGGTCAGGGAGGAAAATGATCCGGTCTTCGGCAAGGGAATTCACCACATTCACGGCGTTCGCCGATGTACAGCAGATGTCGCTCTCTGCCTTGACCTCCGCGGAAGTATTGACATAACAGACAACGGCGGCATCCGGGTACCGCGCCCGCATGTCCCGTACATCCGCAGCAGAAATCATCGCCGCCATCGGGCATCCTGCACCGAGTTCAGGGAGAATGACCCGCTTTTTTGGGGACAGGACAGCAGCGGTCTCGGCCATGAAATCGACCCCGCAGAAGACAATCGCATCACAGTCACGGGAGGCTGCGGCACGCGAGAGCTCAAGGGAATCTCCGGTGAAATCCGCGATATCCTGGATATCCCCGGTCTGATAATTGTGGGCAAGGATGACGGCGTTGCGTTCCTTCTTCATCCGCGAGATTTTTTCCTGCAGCTGCCTGGTTTCCTGCATAGTAGGGCGCACCATATGTTTCCCGGGGATATATCGGGACCGGAGATTCCCGGGTGGATAATTATGGGGCTATCTGACCTAATAAAATTGACAGAATGCAAAAAAGGGTGGCCTCCCTGCGGAATATCCCCGGCTCCCGGGATCCGGCAGGGTTCAACCGGTACCCTGGCCCATGCTTTTTCCGGATCTGCCGCCTTCGTCACCATTATGACCTCTCAGCCATACAACCGAAATAACCAAAGGAGTAGTATCATGACTGAAGAACCGAAACCCGTCCTTATCAGGGAACGCCTGGATGTCTGCGAACTGGACCGGGCCCGTATGTCCCTCCTGAACCCGTCCGTAATTACCCAGAAACTCGGGGAACGGACCATTGACGAGTCCGCGAAACCGATCCTCGAAATGACCATGAAAGAGGGGATCGAGACCGTCTGGGACCGGTACGAGATGCAGCAGCCGGCCTGTAAATACTGCGAAGCCGGGATATCCTGCCAGCGGTGCGCCATGGGGCCGTGCCGGATCATCCCCCCGCACCGGATCCGGGGTGTCTGCGGGGCAGATGCGGATCTCATCGTCTCCCGGAACCTTCTCGATCTGATCGCGACCGGGGCTGCAGCCCATTCCGATCATGGCAGGGATATTCTCGAAACCCTGCACCTGCTCGGGCAGGGGAAGACCCGGGACTATGCGATAACCGATCCTGAAAAACTGAAGGTCCTGTGCCGGGAATACGGGATTGCAGCCGATGCAAAAAAGCCGGAGGAGCTCGCAAAGGAACTCAGCCGTGCGATGCTGGACGAATACGGCATGGTGAAAGGAAAACTTCAGCTCGCGGACCGGGCCCCGAAAGCGACGAGGGAACTCTGGGAGAAAGCAGGGATCAGCCCCCGGGGTATCGACCGGGAGATTGTAGAGGCCATGCACCGGGTCCACATGGGTGTCGGTGCAGATTACGTGAACATCCTACTCCAGGGACTCCGGACCAGCCTTTCCGACGGGTGGGGCGGTTCGATGATCGGGACCGACCTCTCGGATGTCCTCTTCGGGACACCGAAAATCAACACGTCCCGGGTCAATCTCGGGGTACTGAAAGCCGATCACGTCAACATCTCGGTCCACGGCCACAACCCGATGCTCTCCGAGATGATCGTGAAAGCTATCGCAGATCCGGAGATGAAAGCCCTTGCCGCATCGGTGGGAGCAAAAGGCATCAACCTGGTCGGCCTCTGCTGCACGGGCAACGAACTCCTGATGCGCAAAGGCATCCCGATGGCAGGGAACCATTTCAACCAGGAACTGGTCATAACCACCGGGGCCCTCGAAGCGATGGTGGTCGATTACCAGTGCATCTTCCCCTCGCTCCCGCGGACTGCGAGCTGCTATCATACGCTCATCATCTCGACCAGTGCAAAGGCGACGATCCCGGGCTCCTGGTTCTTCGACTTCCATGCCGAGAACGCGTACCCGACCGCAAAGGCAATCGTCAGGATGGCGGTGGAGAACTTCAGGAACCGGAACCCCCAGCGGGTCCTGATACCTGGGGAACCGGTCAGTCTCATGAGCGGCTTTTCCAATGAAGCCATCAAAAAAGCGCTCGGGGGAACCTGGAAACCCTTAATCGATCTCATCGCTGCCGGAAAGATCCGGGGCGCTGTCGGAATCGTCGGGTGCAATAACCCGAAGGTGAAGCATGACTACGGCCATGTCACCCTCACAAAAGAGCTCATCAGGAGAAACATTCTCTGCGTCGAGACCGGCTGCGCGGCGATTGCATCCGGGAAAGCCGGCCTCCTGCAACCGGAGGCCGCCGGACTCGCGGGAGACGATCTCCGTGCGGTATGCGAATCGCTCGGTATCCCGCCCGTGCTGCACATGGGGTCCTGCGTGGATAATTCCCGCATCCTGGTCCTCGTCGCAGAGCTCGCAAATGCGCTCAATGTCCCGATCCACAAACTCCCGGTCGCGGGCGCAGCGCCGGAATGGTATTCCCAGAAAGCAGTTTCCATCGGGTCATACTTCGTCGCATCGGGTGTGTATACGGTACTGGGCGTCATGCCGAAGATCTCGGGAAGCCCCGCGACCGTGTCCCTGCTTACGGAAGGCGTCAAAGGCGTTGTAAATGCCGGTTTCGCTGTCGAACCCGACCCGGTGAAAGCGGCGGTGCTTATCTCCGATCATATCGAACGCAAGAGAACCGAACTGGGGATCTGAGGATGCCGGATGGCGGGTGTTCTCCGGGTGATCTCCGGATCGTCGTAACCGGCAAGGGAGGGGTCGGAAAGACCACCATCACCGCCATCCTGGCCCATCTCTTTGCACGGGAAGGGCTCCGGGTGATCGCAGTGGATGCCGACCCGCAGCGGAACCTGGGTGCAACCCTGGGCCTGGCCCCGGAAACTGCCGACGCGATCCGGCCGGTCTCGGAATACCCGGAGTATCTGAGGGAAAAGACGGGAGCAGGCCCGGGCGATGTCCCGGGTGGATTCCTCACCCTCAACCCGGATGTCTCCGATGCCAGGGCCCGGTTTTCCGTGGAGGTTGCAGAAAATCTCCATCTCTTCGTAATGGGCGGGGTGCAGCGGGCTGGCGGCGGCTGCCTCTGCTCCGAGTATACGCTCATCAGTTCCCTCCTGCGCAGCATTCCGCACGAACCCGACGACGTTATCCTTCTCGACACACCGGCAGGACTCGAACATTTCGGAAGGGCGGTCGCCGACGGGTTTACTACCGCGCTCGTTGTTTCAGACCCATCCTATAATTCCCGGAGCGTTGCGCGTGAGTCGGTAAGGCTTGCGAAGGAACTCGGAATTCCCGGAATCATCATCCTGGTCAACCGGACCGGTAACGGCGGGGGCATGGGGATACCGGGTAACCTGAATAATCTGCCGACCGGTACCTCCGGCTCCCGCAATCTCCCGGCGGATTCTGCCGTTGACCCGGACAATCCCTCCGTGGTCCCGCTGATCGAGGCCGATTCCGGTCTCGTCCGCAGCCTCCGAAATCTCGCCCGCGACCTTGCGGCCGGAAGCGTGCCGGGCTAGGAAGTGACGGGGTCCCGGGTACATTGTCCACGGTACTTTTCCGGAACGGACAGCATCATCTCCTGCCGGATCCCGGATACCCGTGAAGCATGCCGGTCACTTCAGGAGCACGTACAGGTGCTCGTCCATGATAATGCCATTTTTGGTTATCGCTCTCGTATGGACTGCCTCACAGGAGAAACCGCATTTCTCCAGGACCCGCATGGACGCCGGGTTATCGGCAAAGATTCCGGCCTGGAGCCGGATGACCGGGAATTTTTCAAAGGCGACCGGGACAAGGGCCCGTACGGCATCTGTCGCAATGCCCCGGCCCCAGTACTCTTCTGCAAGCCAGTACCCGATCTCGGCAGTCCCCCGGTAGACATCCCGCAGGAAATGCAGCCCGATACCGCCGACAGCTTCCCCATCGGCCTCGATTGCCAGCAAAAAAGCGGAGCGGCTTCTCGTTGCCATCGCGATGAACAGCTCCGCATCGCGCTGGGTATAGGGGTGGGGAAAAGCGTCCCGCAGGTGACATGCTATCCTGGGGTTATTGGCATGGCGGGCGATGGAAGGGGCATCCCCTGCTTCCCAGGTACGGATGATGCAGGATGGGGTTTCGCAGCGCATGGGCAGTACCCGGTACGGCGTATTCCGGCATTAATTTTGGCGGATGCACAGCAGGAAATTTCCTGGCAGGGAACGCATAGCGTTCGAACAACAGCACCGGTACGCCAGCCTGCCGGGAACGGGATGTCCACCCCATTACCTGATGATCCTGCCGAGCCGGGTATCGATCTGGTTTCGGATTCTCTCACCCTCCGGAGAATCCTCCAGGAAGTACAGGAGTAAACCGGCGATAAGGACCAGGCAGCCGATGCCGATGACCCCTGCATTCAGGGTAGCGAGCATCGCAATGCAGGAGACACAGCCAAGGAACGGGATCAGGACGCCGAGCGGGATACGGAAATACGTTTTTTCCGGGGGAACAAGATGGGTTTTCCTGATGAGGATGAACGCGCTCGCATTGACCAGAGCCATCGTGACCAGGGTTGTCACATTCGTGAGGCTGACTACAAAATCCAGGTTCCCGTAGATGATAAGGACGCCGGCAAGAATGGTCCCGAACAGGATGGAGTTCGCAGGCTGGCCGTGCACCAGGCGCGCAAATCCTGCCGCGATCTGCCGTTCGCTTGCCATCTCCATCGTGATTCGCGATGCCCCGATGACATTCGCGTTTGCTGAGGAGAGCGTGGAGAAGAGCGCCCCGAGGGCGATGACCGATGCCCCGATGCTCCCGAAAAATATTTTCCCCGCCTCAAAGACGCTCGTCTCCCCGTACGCGGGAAGATGGGCCGAGAGGAGGGCGATTATCACCCCGGTATAGATCAGGGCGACAATTCCGATTGCCGCGAGGATCGCAAGCGGCACATTCCGGGAAGACTCCTTGATCTCGCCGCCCATCAGGGCTACCACCTGGAACCCGATATAGGCAAAAAAGACCATCGATATTCCGGCAAGCATCCCGCCGGTTCCTGCCGGGAAAAACGGTACGAACGCGCTCGAGTTGATATGGACAAAACCGGCCGCTACCAGTACGGAAAGGATAGCCACCTTGGCAACGACAAGGCCGGTCTCCAGTTTTCCGGCCTCGGATATCCCCCGCATGTTGAGAAGGGATATGGCAACGAGGCCCCCCAGGGCAAAGAGCCGGGGATCCCAGGAGGTCCCGAAGAGGAGGTTCGCGTAGATCCCAAAGCCGAGAAGCACGAATGCTCCCGCTATCGTGAGGCTGATATACATCGCCCAGCCGGCGATAAAACCCGGGAGGGGGCCGAGAAGCCGTTTCGTGAAAAGGTACCCCCCGCCGTCTTCCGGGTAAATGCTCGCAAGAACTGCGTAAGAAAGCCCGGAGAACGTAACAAGAATCCCGCAGATGATGTACGAGAGGACCGCCGAGGGGCCGGCCGTATCGATCACAAGCCCGCTCAGGACAAAGACCCCGGCGCCCACCATGTTGCCTATCGCAAAAACAATCGCGGTGAAGATGCCCAGTTCTCCCCGCTTCAGCCCTTCACCCATACACTGCCGTTTCGGTTCCGGAAATCAATAAGGGTATCGAACGGGGAATTCCGGAGAAAATACTCAGATTGTCCCCATTCGTACCTCATATCAAAATACCGGGAATGTTTTTCCCGGGAAAACCTAGATACTTCGATTTTCCTTGCACCACTATCCGACCGGAAAACCAGGATGTCCCCCATTTGCATCCCTTTGGATCAGCCACTGCATACAGGTTTCCGGATAATTTTACCCTGCAGAATTGTCCGGTTCTTGGAGATAACAGAACGGGTCCCCGGCAAAAAAATCCCCGGATACTGCGTATGCCCGGACCCGGCATCCTCCCCCGCAGAGCTCGAGGTGACGGCAGCTGCCGCACCGGCCGCCCAGCCGGACCGGTTTCTGCCGGAACCGGGTGAGAACAGGATTTTCCGGATCATCCCATAGTTCGGAAAACGGCCGTTCCCGGACGTTCCCGATCCGGAACCCGGGGAACCGTGCAAACTGGCAGGGATAGACATTCCCTTCAGGATCGATATTTGCCACACGGTCACCGGCGCTGCACCCGCCTTTTGATGAGGCTATGAGGGTCCGGGCATCGCTAAGGTCAGGGGACCGGTCGCGTTCCAGGGATGCAAGGAGATGGATACAGTCCTGCGGGGAATCGACGGTCAAAAATTCCATGGTCCCCGGATCGATTGCCCCTGCTTTCCGGTATAGCAGGCCGAGTGCATCGGTTACCTCCTCCGGCCCGACCTGGAGCCGGTTGTACTCATCCATTCCCCTCCCGGCCGGAACAAGCCAGTACAGGCAGAACCTTCCTGCCCCGACAGATACTGCCAGATCAATGAGCGCTCCAAGTTCACCGCAGTTTTCCTTCGTCAGGGTGATCCTGACCCCGCAGCGGACACCCGCTTCCCGGCAATGGGAGAATGCGGCGATGGAGCGGGCAAAAGCGCCCGGAACATTCCGGAACCGGTCGTGGGTTTCCGGGGTAGCACCATCCAGGGATATCCCGGCATATTCAATCCCGCTCTTCCGGATCTTTCCCGCAATATCAGCAGTGATAAGGGTCCCGTTCGTGCTGAGGGCCATCTTGATCCCCTTTTTGCGGGCATGATCCGCAAGATCCCAGATGTCTTCGCGGAGGAGAGGTTCTCCTCCTGAGAACAGGATGAGGGGGACGCCCGTTTCCGCAAAATCATCGATAAGTGCACGTGCCTCGTCCGTAGAGAGTTCGTTTTCGGTATCCCGGGCCGGGCCGGAATTGCCGTAACAGTGGGTGCAGGCGAGGTTACACCGGTCGGTCAGGTTCCAGAATACCACCGGCCTGCGCATACCGGTATAGGCGAGATACCTGCTGGGCACATCCTTGTCCGGCGCATCGCGGTGGTGCATCGCCCCGCTCACCGTTCCCCTGCCATACATGCATTGCGTAATCCGGTTCATTGCATCTCCCACCCGTTTTCCCGTATCCGCACTGCCGGGACGCGCTTGAGCTCCTCCGTACTGAAAATGATGACGTATTCAGTAAGGCCGGTTTCTCCTGCGAGCAGTTCCACCTCTGCGGTCACTTCTTCCCTGCTGCACCCATGATGGACGGTATAATGCGTATACTCCCAGCGGCCGGGAACAGGACGGCGCTCATAACAGTGGGTGACTCCGGGAGAGGCGGCAAGGCGTTCGCCCCAGTCTTCGGGCCGGTCATCCGGAACCCTCCATGCGACGAGGGCATTTGCGATAACGCCAACTTTCCGCTGGTCGATCCGTGCCCGGAATCTCCGGATCACCCCTTCCTCTTTCAGCCTGTGCAGCCGATCCAGTATATCATCTTCCGGTATCCCGGTTTTTCGTGCAATTTCCGCAAAGGGTTCGGGACAGACGGGAAGCCCCGGTTCCAGTGCGGCAAGCAGGGCCCGATCAACCGGATCCATTGCCCGCCTCCGTGCCGTGATTTTCCGGGAAGGAAAAACGCACGTCAATCTTGAACCTCCGTACCGTGGGAAGTTCCAGGATGTCAGGTCCGGAAAGTCCGTTCTTCTCACCTATCTCCCCGAGGATTTCCCGGATGCGGCTCTCGCTCTTTCCAGTGATGGTAAACCAGAGCGAATAGGGATGATCCCTCCGGTAGTTATGCGATACTTCCGGATATGCGTTGACCTGGCGGATCACCGCAGGCATGCTGCTTTCCGGAACCCGGAGCGCAACCAGCGTCGCTGCAGAAAGCCCCACGTTCCGGGATTCGATTACCGGTGACAGCCCGCGGACAATCCCCATCTCCTGCAGCCTGCCAAGTCTCTGGATCACATCGTCCTCTGTCGTCCCGATCCGTGCCGCTATCTCCCGGTACGGCCGGGGGACAAGCGGGATATCATCCTGAAGCGAGAGAAGGAGCTTCCGGTCTGCAGGATCGGGAATGATTCCGTCCTGCGATTTTTCTTTCGGGGGAGTATACCGGCACCAGGGATCTTCCCCGCACAGTTCACCTTCCGGATTTCCGGGCCTGGCAATCCCCCCGCAGAGGTCAGGAACGGATCTTCCGGTTTCGTACGATCTGGCACGGCACCCGCCGCAGACGGTACGGTACCCGCAGTTCCCGCATTTTCCGGTAAGGAGATCGGGATCCCGGAGGACAGAGAATACCCCGGATTCCTCCCAGATCGTTCTGAGCGGGGTCGTCCGGAGATTTCCAGCCCTTGCAGGAAGGTACGGACAAGGGGTCACATCCCCGTTCGCAAATATCCTGGCATACGAGATTCCGGCAATGCACCCTTTTCCCCAGGACGGGTTCCGGATCCCCAGCGAATCCGCAATTCTCCGGAACTGCGGTGCGCAGGTCGGGCGTATACGTATTCCGGAATCCTGCCAGGTCACGAGAATTTTCCGTATCAGGTCTTCATATATCTCAGGTGTCAGAAAGGAAGTCGTGCTCCCGCGTCCGGTCGGCACCGGGAAAAAAACCTGGTAATCGGATACGCCGAGGCCGGTCCCAAGAGAGACGACATCCTGGATTGCACGGAAATCCGGTGACAGGACGGTCATATTGATCTGGACCCCGACACCCGCTTTTCCGATATTGCGTATACCCTGGACTGCCCGGTTCCATGCTCCCGGGAGGCCCCGGAACCGGTCGTGAACGGCGGGATCGGGGGAATCTATACTGATCGCAACCTTCCGTATCCCCGAATCACGGATTTCCTGTGCGGCCATCTCATCGATAAGGATCCCGCTCGTCCCCATAACCATCCGCAGGCCTTTCCGGGTGCCGTAGCGGGCGATGGTAAAAATATCCTCCCGCATAAGGGGTTCACCTCCGCTCAGAATTACAACCGGGTCCCCCATCCCGCATAGCTGATCGATAACCCGGCAGGCTTCTTCGGTCGAAAGAATACCTTCCGCCTCGCGTTCCCCGGCATTCACATAACAGTGGGAGCACCGGAGCGGGCACCGGAGCGTGATATTCCAGGAGACGAGACGCAGGGCCGGGCTTTCAGGATTACCTGCCAGAGAGCATCACCCCGGAAAGCCGATCCCGGAGAAATGATACAATTCCTGCCCGGAAAAAAAGGGGACACCCCGGTACACCGTATGTCATCTGATATACCGTGGAAGCAGGGGATATAAGAAAATGATGATCCTGCCCTGAAACATTCGGGAAAATTTCTGGTCTCATGGATTATCCGGAACGGGAAACGATCCCTGCGGAAAGGGTACCGGATGATCACAGTAAAAACCGGAATTACAGAGGACCTGTTCCTGCAGAAACGGCTCATTCATTCCGGCCAGGCCGGTACCGTTCCGGCAGGGGCCCGTGTATTGTTTCATAGTTCCGGACTGCCTCCGGTGCCCCGGCGAGAAGCCGGCGCACGGTGTTGTACACGCTCGGTGTTTTCTCAGGATCCAGATCTGATAGGAGCCCCACCAGGATTGCAACAAGCGGAACCCGATCTGATTCCTCCATTGCATCGAGCGCCCCGAAGACACGGAGCATCGACACGGTGCTGTATTCATTCACGGGTGCAAGGGTACGGAGGATCTCTTCAAGAAGCCTGCGCCCTTCTGCGGTCTGGAGGGATTTCTTCCGGTTCAGGGCAAACCTCCCGAAGAGCGCACGCTGGTCGTTCGCCTGCTCTATCCGGAACGCCTTCGACTTCCCGACCCGGGAAACGAGTTCCACCGCTTCCGGGCTGCTGTTCCCCGCAATAACCGCAAGGAAATTCTCCCAGCTGACCGGGTGCCGTTCCGATTCCTGCCCGAAGGCGTCGAGCATCCCGAAACGATCCTCCGCCGAGCTGTCCATATACAGGCCAAACGCCACCAGCCGGTCCGTCGATGAGACGGCCCGTTCGAACCGGTCCCGGATAAGCCGGTGGATGTCCGGGGTGTCCAGCCGCGAGAGGAACGAAAGCGCCGTGTTTCTCACCTGCCGCCCCTTAATTGCCAGGGCTTCCTCCCGGAGCGACCACGCGCCGGAAGCGAAAAGAGGAACGACGGCCGTGCAGATCGCAATGAGATCCTTCTTGTACCGTTCCGCAACGGCCCGGAGGATCTTCTCCCGCACATCGTGAAGCGCCTGGTACCGGTGGGCGTACCGTTTGTCAGGGGAGGATTCGAAGATGGTCAGGAACTGCCCGCCTGCCCGTACCATGAGGTCCCGGTCCGACAGGAGCCGGAAACAGAGATCGATGCAGTCGGAATCTGGGCGGGCAGCCGGATTTTCGAGAAGCCGGTCTTTTTCCCGGTCCATGATTGTCATGAATGCGATGTACCGGTTCACGAGATCCGGGTCGCGTTCTGCCTGGAGGAACAGTTCTTCCCACGACGCAGGGTATTCCACGCGCCCGTAGAACGAATATCCCCGGTTCACCGAGAGGAACGCCGGGGGTTCGGGAGACGCGATCTCAAGCGTCTCCTCTTCCTTTTCAACCCGGTGAACAGTCTCAGCGATATCCTGTCCCGATGCGGATACGAGCGCGATCCTGACCGGGAAGATCCAGCGTTTTTCCGGGAGATCTCCTGACTGGCGGAGAGCCAGCGTCATCACCCGGCGGCCTGCATCATAGGATGCCCGGACCGACAGGGTCGGAAAACCGGTCTGCCTGAGCCATCCCTCCGCCATCTCCGTGAAATCCTGTCCCGATACCTCTTCCATTGCCTGGACCCACTGGGCCCGGGTGGCATTCCCGTGCCGGTACCTGCGGTGGTACAGGTCGAGACCCTTTACGAACAGCTCCCTTCCCATGCAGGTCTCGATCATCCGAACGAACTCCGGGGCTTTCATATACGTGATATTGGTGATGAGATCGTTCGGGTCGTTGAAACCTTCCGGTTCAACCGGCATGGAGGCTGCCCCGCTGTCAAGATCGAATGTCCCGCTTCCCGGGGCGAGCAGGGAGAGCACGGTCTGCAGCCGTACATAGTCTTCCCCGAAATGGAATGCGTGGTACTCGTTTTCGACATGTACCGTGACCGCTTCATTCAGCCAGATCTCAAACGGCGACCAGCCGGTCACTTCCGAACCATTGAGATTATGGTAGAATTCATGGACTTTCACCCGGGCCATGTACTCGAATGCGGAATCGGTCATTGCGGGATATGGCATGATGCGGTTCGCGGTAATCGTGGTGTTACCGACATTCTCCATGCCCCCGAAGTCAGAGTTCTGCATCGCGATCTCCCGGTATATTTCTCCGGTATACGTATATCCCGGAACAATTTCCCGGGCAAGGGTTCCGAGATTTTCCCGGATCTCGGGTATCCGGGACGAGCCGGGATCGGTTTCTTTGATTTGGGAGAGGTCAGTCGCCAGCTCGTACAGCCGGCTGCGGATCTCCGGTTTTCCGTACTGCTCCGGACCGGTGAACAGGTATACCCAGAGGACGGCATCGCGGAGGATAGCAAGGGCCCGTCCGGCAGCGTCCGGATCGGAAGCCGGAGATGCCAGGAGTTCGAGCGAACAGCTCCTGCCGTCAGGGTACTCGCATTCCCGGGAATACCCTGCATACGTCCCGCATCCGAGGAAGAACAGGTACGGGGCCATCGGGGTAATCCGGTTTTCGTACGTTACCGAGACCCGCCCCGGGCCTGCATGATGCCGCGGGACCGAGACATTCCCGTTCGTGATCAGGTGCGTGTACCGTTCGTCGGCGATGATGGTGGTCGTGTACGTACATTTCGCGGTCATGTCGTCGATACACGGGACCAGACGCTCAAAGCCCCACTGCTGGCACTGGGTGATCTGCTGGGGCGGTGCTCCCGGCGGGGTTTCATCGTAATACAGGCCTTCGAGAATATTTTTCGTAGGCCGGCAGATCGTCACCGTGTGCAGGGAAAACTGGGTACGGGCCGGAACCGGGTCCGAAAAGCGGATCGTGAGGATGCCGGCCCGGGTATCGTACGATGATGAACAGGGATGGCCGGGACAGGCAAGCGAGAGAATTTCAAGATTCCTCGCGTTCAGCGCGATCTCCGGAAGCACGCGATCCCGCGTTTCCGCAAGAAGGACGGAAGTCACTCGTGTATAATCGTCATGCACATCGAACGTGAGATCCATATGGACGACACGCACGGGGATCTCCCCGAAATCCTCGCGGTAATACCGGAACAGGCGCTCACTCATCCTTGATCCTCCACTCTTCCGGTCGAATATGCTGTTACCCGGGGTATTTATGTATTTGCAGGCAGTGCTCCGGGCGATCCTGCGGTGCGGACAACCCGTTGGATTTTCATGGTATCCGGGCATCCTGCTCTCCGGATCCACCCGGCATGCATTCCCGGATCATTTCAAAATCTGTAATATGCCAAAACTTTATTTAAGTCATTCATAAGGTTGTACATATTATATTCGAGAGACCGTATCACCTGGGACTTGTATCATTGATACAGAAGCATCCTTCCCGGGGGATACTGGCGGCGATACCGGCAGATGGAGAACGAGAAAAATACGGGATCGGAAAAAAACCTCCAGGATACCTGCAGGCACCCTCCCCCGGAAGAAAGCGGATCTCCGAGTTTCCCGTTCGGGGCGGGCCCATGCGACAGAAACGACAGCGCCGTGCTCCAGGAATCCCTGCGGGAGAGCGAAGCGATCCTGAAAAGTTTCTTTGATTCCGCAGGGGTCATGCGGGGAATCATTGAAGTGATTGCGGACGATGATGTCCTGCATATTGCAGACAATTCCGTGACAGCGGATTTTATCGGGCTGAAGCCGGAAGAGATGAAAAACCGGCGCGCCTCTGAGCTGGGAGAGCCCCGTGATATCCTGAAATTATGGATAGGACACTGCCGGGAATGCCAGAAAACGCAGAAGCCGGTGACATTCGAGTACCTGGACAAGCGGGGAAAGATCAGGACCTGGCTTCTTGCAACCGTCACCTACCTGGGGACACCTTCCCACGGGAACTCCCGTTTCGCCTATGTGGTGCTCGATATCACCCGGCGCAAGCTGGCGGAGGATGTGCTCCTGCGGGCAAACGAACAGCTGGAGCAACAGGTCAGGAAACGGACGTCGGATCTCGTTACCGCCATCAATACCGCAAATGCCGAGCGGCACCGGTTTTTCGATGTCTTGGAGACGCTCCCGGTATACCTCTGCCTGATCGACCACGATTACCGGATCCCCTTTGCCAACCGGTACTTCCGGGAGGCGTTCGGGGAATCGGCCGGGCAACGGTGTTACGAGGCACTGTTCGGCCGCACGGCACCCTGCGAAACCTGCGAGACATTTACCGTCATGAAGACCCGGGCGCCCCACCGGTGGTTCTGGACCGGCCCGAACGGCAGGGATTACGATGTTTTCGATTTTCCTTTCACCGATGTCGACGGTTCGTTCATGATCCTCGAGATGGGGATCGATATCACGGAGAGAAAACGGGCCGAGAAGGAACGGGCGATCCTCGCATCGATTGTCGAACACTCGGAAGATGCAATCGTCGGTAAAACCCTGGGCGGCGTCATCATGAGCTGGAATTCCGGCGCGGAAAAGATGTACGGGTATCCTGCGGAAGAAGTGATGGGGAAAAATATCTCAGCGTTCATCCCACCCGCCCAGAAAGAGAGAATGAAGGACTGCCTGGACCGGATAACGAGGGGCGATCCGGTCATCCAGTATGACACGGTCCGTACACGGAAGGACGGAAAGCAGATCCAGGTTTCCCTCACCGTTTCACCGATCAAAGACCAGGACGGAACGCTGATCGGTGCATCGACAATCGCACGGGATATCACCGACCGGAAAAATATCGAAGAAGAACTCCGGAAGGCAAATGCATATAACCGGAGCCTGATTGAAGCGAGCCCGGACCCGGTCATCACCATCAGCCCGGACGGGACCATCAGCGATGTAAACGAGGCAACCACCCGGGTCACCGGGTTTTCCCGGGATGAACTGATCGGTACCGATTTCTCGGACTATTTCACGGAACCCGCAATGGCGAAAGCAGGGTACGAGAAGGTGTTCCGGGACGGGCTTATCACCAATTACGCACTGGATATGCGTCACAGAAACGGGACTATCACTCCCGTTCTTTACAACGCCGCAGTGTACCGGGATGAAGCAGGGACGGTCACCGGGGTTTTTGCTTCGGCACGGGATATTACCGTGCGGAAACGCGCGGAAGACGAGCTCCGTAAGGCGCACGATCTCCTTGAAATCCGGGTGAAGGAACGGACATCTGAACTCGAACAGACCAACAGGAATCTCCGGATCGAAAACGAGGAACGCAGGAAAGCCGAAAGCGCCCTCCGGGAGACAAGCCAGTACCTCGAGAACCTGATCGGGTATGCGAATGCTCCCATCATTGTCTGGGACCCGCAGTTCCGGATTACCCGTTTCAACCATGCCTTCGAGCGCCTGACCGACTGGGCGGCAGACGAGGTGATCGGCCGGCCGCTCGATATCATTCTGCCCGATAAATACCAGGAAGAAGTGCTCAGCCTCCTCCGGAAGACGGTCGCCGGGGAACGGTGGGAGAGCGTCGAGATTCCCATCCGCCAGAAAACCGGGACGATCCGGACCATTCTCTGGAACTCGGCACCGGTCTATGATCCCGAGGGAAACAACGTTGTCTCGATCATCGCACAGGGCCAGGATATCTCCGAACGCAAGCATATGGAATGGGAAAACGGGGTACGGACGCAGGAGCTTGCAAAGACAAACGCCCAGCTCAAGGAGGAGATCTCCCAACGGAGAGTGGCGGAATCCCTGGTGAAAAAAACGGTGGCCGAACTCTATGCCGCGATCGAGTCGACCGCCGATGGGATTTATGCCGTGGACAGGACCGGACGGATCATCCGTTACAACCAGAATTTTGTCTCCATGTGGAAGGTCCCTGCCGAGATCCTGAAAAGCGATGAGAACAGCAGGGTCTCGGAATACCTGAGAACCCAGGTGAAAAACCCGGATCTCTTCCCGGAAGGCTACGGGGTGAACGGGACGCACCGGGAGCGCGAGACCTACGACATGCTCGAACTTACGGATGGCAGGATCTTCGAGCGGTACTCAAAACCCCAGAAACTTGACTCAGCCATCATAGGAAGGGTTCTCAGTTACCGGGATGTCACCGACCGGCGGCACGCCGAAGAGAAACTCATTGCATCGCTCCAGGAGAAAGAGACACTCATCCGTGAAATCCATCACCGGGTAAAAAACAACCTCCAGATCATATCCGGCCTCCTGGACATGACCCGGATGCGGACCGCTGACAGCACGACCAATGGCATCCTGACCGATATGATGATGAAGATCAAGACGATGGCGCAGATCCACACCCGGCTGTACGAGAGCAAACAGTTCGACCGTATCAACATGGGAGGCCAGATCCGGGATCAGGTGACCGACCTCTCCAGCATTTACGGCCGGTCCGGATCAGCCATCGAGACTGAGATCGATGCCCAGGATATCTTCCTTCCGGTCGACCAGGCCATCCCCTGCGCTCTCATCGTGAACGAGATCCTGTCCAATGCATTCAAGCATGCGTTCCGGGGACGAAAGACCGGGAAGCTGCAGGTCTCTGCAACAGAAACAGATGGCATCATCCGGATCATAGTCCGGGACAACGGTGTAGGGATTCCGGAAGACGTGGATGTCACCAGGACGACGAGCCTCGGGCTCAAACTCATCCGGAGCCTGGTCGCGCAGCTCCAGGGGACCGTCACCTTCACGGGTAGAAGGGGTACGGAAGTGACCGTCGAATTTCCGAGAAGTTCAGGAAGTACGTAATCATGTCCAAGATTTTAGTGGTCGATGATGAAGCGATTATATCGATGCAGCTGGAAGAGCGCCTGAGCGCCATGGGATACGAGGTTTCCGGTATGGCTGCATCGGGTGAAGATGCGATAGAAAAAGCGCGCCGGCTCTCCCCGGATCTCGTCCTCATGGATATCGTCATGCCGGGAAAACTGAACGGTATCGAAGCTGCGAAAACGGTCTCCGGGGAACTGGATATCCCGGTGGTCTTTGTCACTTCCTATGCGGACGATGCCATCATCGAAAAAGCAAAACAGGTCGGACCGTACGGCTATATCGTAAAACCGTTCAACGAACTGGAGATCAAGGCCGCTATCGAGGTCGCTCTCTTCCGGAAAGCGGCAGAGCGGGAGATAAGGAAAGCAGGACGCACAATCGGGGATAAAAACGCGCGGCAGGGGGAATATTCAGAAACGGATGAGACCGAACCGTTGTATATCGATCTCCCGGAGATCAAGACGCTCCTTCTGAAGGATATCTTTACCGGGATCGTGCTCTTCCTGTACGCCGATCCCGCGCTCAGGGAGCCGGTATTCCGGTTCGCGATTGAGACCGGGCTGAAGAAGGGAGGGCGCAATCTCTTCGCCTACCAGCACTCCGTCTTACAGAAATATTTCCTCAGGGAGATCCAGAAAGGGGACCTCACGTTCAGGCGGATGAAAAAGGGCGAGGTCTACCTCCTCCCCGGGATCATCGAGAAGTGCATCGCAACCCTGCCACCCCCGCCCGGGCAGGCCACGATCCAGATCCTCTTCGATTTCTCAGATACCGGAGAGTTCGCCGATATCCTTGCTGTCAAAACCCTCATCCTGGCAAAACGGGAAGAGGGGGTTCCCCTATCCGGGATCATCGCCGTAAACATGGCTGACATCGATCACACCCGGATAAAACTGCTCTCAGACAATATCGCAAAGATCATCATATCGACCGGAAAAGACACCACCCTCTCCTTTGCCCGCCAGACCTTCCCTGCCGAGGCGGTCACGGTCGTCCCCCAGGCAACAATCGATGATGTCGTGAAAAAATCCCTGGAACCCGTGGTCCTCTCGCTTCTCGAAAAACCGATATCAGGATACGATATCGTCCACGAGATCCATACCAGGTACAACGTCCTCATTCCCCAGGCGCGCATATATGCGTACCTCTACGATCTCCAGGAAAAAGGGTACCTGGCCGTAAAAGCTTCGGGAAAATCGAAACTGTACTCCCCGACGGAACCGGGAAAGAAGTACATAGAAAACCGGCTCGCCGAGTTCAGGTTCGTGTTCCGGCATATCCTCGGGGAAGGGGTCACCTCCCCGATCTCCTCCGACAGGAAATGACGTTAACCGCACCGGTTTTCTCCGGTTTCCGTGCAGGGAAAGCCCCTGCCGCGATCTGGTGACAGGTACGGGCGCCGGGACAGCCCGCCCCGCCCGGGTTTTTTTGTTACAGATTTTGAAACAATTCCTGAAAGACCGGGGTATCTATATTGATGATGTCGGGAAAAGGATGGACGGGTAGCAGTTACCCGGTACGGGAGTCTTTCCTCCCGGGAGTTACCCGCCAGAAACCCGGATAGGATGCAGGCAGGACAACGAGGATGAATAGGAAGCAGATGCGGTTTCACAGTCACTGGAACAATCGCCATATCCTGCCCGCACGAGAGTCATTTCCTCCTGGAGTTCAGGATTTTTCCCGATTAGTCGGAACAGTCGGGAAGAATCCCCTGAAAAGTCCGCTCCATTTCCTGGCAGTCAGGATTTTTCCCATGCCCAGGGTTCCCTGGCCGGAACAACCGTTTCCGGGAATGCAGGGGAGATCTTCGGAGAGATGTCACGACGCCGGACCTGGCATTCAGAAGTAATTGTACAGGAGCCGATGGGAATGAAGAACTCCGATACACATACAGCTACAATTCCCTTTGAACCCCCTATGAACAGGATCGAAAACGAGAGGTATCTCCACTTCAGTATCGAACTTCCGGGAGTAAAAGAAGAGCAGATCCGGATCGATCTTGAAAAAACAACGATTACCCTGTTCGTATCGGAGCCCGGAAAGATATGGAAAAAAACCATCCCCGCATCACGCGGATCGCGCCTTTTCAAAAAGAAATTCTCTGACGGGGTTCTCGATATCTGCCTGGAAAAACCGGTATCCTGAACCGCAACCGGAACCCGGCTCCGTGCCATGTCGGTTTTCCAATCGATCTCTTCCGGATTCGTTTTTCGCAGGATTGCAGTGTTCCCGGGTAGGGAACCTCCCTGATGACAAAAATACCGGCAATCGCTTCTCAAAGCATGTTTCACGTTTTGATTTATCTGAATACCTTGATAAAATTCACCGGGGTATAGCCCTCCGGGAAGGAAATTCCGGGTCCGGGGCAGGTAACCGGGGACACGGGCTTCCCTTCCCAAGAGAATTCCGGAAAGGGAATCCGGTATTCCCCGGTACAATTACGAGGTGAAAGGAATGGTACGGGGGTAGTATCGATCAATCTTTGATGAACTCGATGACATGAGGGATTATATGGAATCCCTGGGCAGGCAGATGTATGCCGGAGGCCCGAGAGCATTGCTTCCGGGAACCGAAGGGTCGGAGACCCGTCTTTTGCCTGCGCAGAAAGGCGGACTCCATGCAGATGTTGTGGAACGCAACGGGGACGTTGTCGTAACGGCCGATCTGATCCCCGGTGTTGAGAAAAAGAATATCACGCTGGATCTGATCAACCCCCACGCGCTGGAGATTTCCTGCGAACGCAAAGACGAAAAGACCGAAGAGAAAGAGGGATATTACCTGCGCGAGCGCAGTTTCGGATCCGTTACCCGGGTAATTCCCCTGCCGAAACCGGTGACCGCAAAGGGAGCGTCCGCAACCTTCAAAAACGGCGTGCTGGAAGTGCACCTGAAACGGGCGACCGCTGAGTCCCAGGGAAAAATTTCCATCGCGTGAAGGTTGCCGCAATGCCTGTCGCGGGAGGACCTGCCGGTACGGTGAACCGGACATGGCCGGAGAGAACTCCTGCCGGAAAACAGGATTGCGATGAATTTTGCCGGTACCGGTACGCCCGGACTCCCACACAGGAGAGGATGCCGGATGGCTGTGCCGCGACCGGAAGATTACAATCCCAAAGTCCGGAATCACGGATACCAATTCCGGTTTCCTGAGAGAAACGGGAACCGTGTCCGATACCATGCAGAGAAACGGACTGACTGATGCAGGGCAGAAAAAGGAGGTGAAACCGATGCCATACCGTTGGAGAAAAAAAGTGGATGTGGATGAAGCAATCGTCGTGATCAAAAACAGTCTCGATGCAAAGCCGGATCTTCCGAACTGGCTGATCGTAACGATTCTCGGGTCCATAAAGGATTCCGATCCTGAAATGGGCAGGTACTTTTTCGAAGAACTGAAAAAGTATACCCCGTCTGCACTGAAATATTTCGAATCGCGGCAATAACCGAACAACTCTCTTCTTTTTCCAAGTATATCCCTTTCAGCCCGGTTCATTTCGCTGCAGGAATCACGGGATGCCGGACTCCCTCTTCTGAAATAGTTTCAGGGTTTGTTTCAAATTCCGGGTTTCGTGAAAGCCACTATAAAAACAGGTGGTGAATAACGGAGCATGCAGGAACCGTTCCCCTCCCGGAAGGGTTCCGGAGAAAACGAGAGGGAGGTTATTATGGAACCAGAGAATCGGATTTCGTTGGATGAACTGGCGGGGGACAGGGATCTCCCGGGGGAAACAGGGGGAACAATACATCATGCCATGGATGGCAGCCTTGAGATCCGGCCTGCGCCGGGAGCGCACCTGCCGCGATCTTCCGTAATGGTACTTGCAGTCCTGGACGAGGGTTCCGGGATGTCCCAGAAAGATCTCGTGACGAAGACCAGGCTCAGCCCCCGTGCGGTACGGTACGCACTGCAGAAACTCAAGGAGCAGAAGCTCATCCTTGAAAAACTGAACCTGCAGGACCTGCGCCAGAGCATCTACATGAGCCGGGCACTCGCGGGCGCCGCCGCCATCCCGAAACACTGGTGGCTGGCACGGGATTTCGTGCATGCGAAACAGATGATGACATACGCCGACGGGCAGCGCGGTGTTCCGAGATAAGAGCCCCCGGACCCTGAAGATATCCGAACGGCAATGAAAATTATCATAGAGCGGCAGAACTGCGTAAGCTGCGGCACGTGCTGGGAGACCTGTCCAGGTTTTTTCGAGCAGAACCCGGACGATACCCTCAGCCAGGTCCTGGAAAAATTCCGGCTTGAGGGAAACCCGGCCGAAGGGGTCCCGCCCGGAGAACAGGAAGCCTGCGCCGCAGAAGCTGCCGATCTCTGTCCATCCTCAGCTATTCTGGCAGAGCCATAAGCATAGCCCGGTCCGCGATCCGGTGTACCGGGTGCCGGTCATCCGGCTTTTTCCGTATTCTTCCACGAATCCCCTGAAGGAACCGGATACCAGAGTTACGATTCTCCCCTGCCATAGTTTCGGTTTACGATATGGACCGCCAGGAAAAGGACAGGTACTGACAGGAAGACCGCAAGGGTGGATGAGAACGATTGACGCCCGCCGGTCAGTTTCTGGATGGTGACGGCAGAACTCGCGAACAGGAACCCGCAGTACGCGATCGCAAGGATGCTTATTTCGCCGATACGCCCGGGGAACCGGAGTATGAGGTACGAAAGGAGCAGTCCTGATATCCCTTTCAGCGCAAGGAAAATTCCTGCAGGTGTCCCGTCCAGTTTCGTCCCGAAGAACCAGTCTTCCCAGTTGATGACAAAGACAAACAAAACCATCATAGCCGATGCAAGAAGCACACCGATCAGGAGATACTTCAGGATATGTTCGAGCGTTTCGGCCAGTTCTTTCCCCTGCATGGAACCATCTCACTTCCGGCAATCGTTCTCCAACCTGGTTTCGGGGACCGTACCTTCCTCTGGCGCCTGTCGGGTGGAAAACCGGTTCTGTCCCGGATTTTTCCGCAGGCAGGCCCCCGCTCCTGCGATCCCTGTTGCCAGAATGACTGCCAGACCTGAAACCGGTGCCTGCCGGGTATCGGTCGGCTGGGCCGCAGCAACTCCGGGCGAAGCACTCACGGCGGGATTTACGGTCGCTTTTTGCCGGGCGTATGCTTCGTTCATGATGGCAGCGCTCTCTTCAATCGCGATATTCTCTTCGGGGGTCAGCCGTATGGTCCCCGTGAGCTTCGGGGAAAATTTCATCGTGACATACGATCCCCCGTAGGTCGGGTAGCCGGGGTCTCCGGGCGTTTTTGCGGATACGACCGGGTATTTTTCCCAGATCCGGGAGAGGTTCGGCAGTATCCTGGCTTTCATCTCCTCCCGGACATTTTCATCAGGATACAGGATATCGATATCCGCGGCGACATCCCGGAGCCGGGTCTCTCTTCCCTCGTCATCCAGGAGCAGGAAGAAATAGTCCGGGGTCGCGTCCTTAATCGCGGGGTCGATGACGACAATATCCACCGGAGAATATCCCACGGTATCGTTTCCCGGAAACGCCTGCACGGGTTCTCCGGTACCGGCGTGTCCCGCAGCCACGAGGAGCAGGGACGCAATGAAAAATACCGGAATACCGCTGCAGAATTCAGCCGGAAGAGATCTTCTACTCATTCTTCCGGCTCTCCAGTGCGTCCAGGCGCTTCCCGATACACTCCACATCACCTCTCAGGGAGTCCATGGCCTCATGCAGCTTCGCAACCTCAGGATCGGGAGACCGGTTCCCTGCCGCAATTTTCTCCACGAGCGATTCCGCCCATTTTTTCCCATCCGTCAGGATGAGAACGATTGCAACGAGCACAAGAATTGCCAGTACCAGCATGTACTGGAGCGTGATTATCCCGAAGAGCGCAAGGAGCGCTCCCAGAATGACCAGAATAATACAACGATCAGCCTGCATACATAACCTCACTTTGGTTCCGGACTTCCCCTGATCGGGATCATCCCGCTTCCGCACCTGCCGCGATGGCGACAATGACGATATCTGCCAGGATGAGGAGGACGAGCACCAGGAGGATAACGAGGACCCTCCGGTGACGGCGGAGGGTTGGAACGATCATGGGCGGTTATACCTCCTGATGATCCGGTACGCACCGTACGCGGCAATGCCGATGACAAGAATGAACCCGGTACCGAAGATCACGATCTCCCAGAAACCGAACGCAAGGGCCCCGATCCCTATCACCGGACCATGCGGGACAGACCCGACAGGGACGGGTCCGGAAAACGAGAGCGCGAGACTTCGGAGACTCTCGTTGTACAGGGATGCACGGTGGCATTCGGGCAGGGCCGCGACATAGTCCGGGCACATGATCTCCAGGAATTCCCCGAGGGTCATTCCGGCATCTGACAGCGGGCCGATGACGCCGGCCGCGGATTCGTCGAGCATACATTGCCGGTACCGTCCGGATTCTGCCGGAGACGGCGCCGGGCATCCGGGAACCGCTATCGCCGCAACGGATACCGCCCTGGCCCCGTACTGCACGGATCCCGGGCCCGCCGTACGGTTCGGGATCGTCACGTTCAGCTGAAAGTACCAGTCGCGTTTCTCCGCAGGAAGCGATGCCAGGTACTCAGGATTGATGCGTTCCAGCAGTTCCCCGAGGGTCACTTCCTGCCCCGGCAGTGCAGCGGCCCATTCCGGACTGTCTGTCGATCCGGGAAGCAGAGGCGATGGCGTGGAATTCTGGATGGGTACGGCTCCTGCCGGGGTCAGGATTACGCACAGGAAAAGGAGGAACAGGGTCAGTACATACCGCATAGGAGTATCAGGAACTCCGGTTTGTCCCGACCGGGAACAGATCTTCAGGAGACGGCATGCTTATCGTTCCATATCCGGCTGTAGGCTGGTTCTGGAGAGACGTAATATTTCCCCCGTCTTCCTCTAAGGTGATCCGGTAATCGAAACTCTGGGTGTTTTTCGGCGTGACCTGAAGCTTCCAGGAACCCGGTTTCCCCTGCGCCGCGTACGTAAACACGTACTGGGTGCTGACCTCCTGGAAGGAGTCCGCGGAAGAGCCGTACGGCATCCCGCTTCCCCCGGTACTTACGGTTCCCCTGATGACCTTCTGTACGAGGGTGAGCCGGCTGTTCCCGTCCGGCCCGTTCAGGTCCGTCTCGAACGAGGGTTCACGGACCGGCTCGCCTGAGGGCCTGGCCGCGGCGACCGGCAGTGCGTACCCGGAGACTCCCGAAGTGAGTTCGATGGAGATCGGCCCGGCTGCATCCAGGGAAAATTCCTTCACGAACGATCCCGGCGGCTGCGACCAGACCTGGAAATTCAGCTGGACCCGGTCCTCGCCTTCCAGGAGCGCGGGATCATCGATGCCAAGATCGAGGTACCCGCTGTAATATCCGGAGACCCCGGTGGGGACGGTCACCGAGATGGCGACGGTCGCATTGGAACCTGCGGGAACGGATGACGGGGCAGACACGCGGAACGCGGATTCGTTCAGGGTGGTCATCGGAGTCCCGTAGGAACTATAGACCGGATAACTGTCGCTCCGGATTACCGGATCGATCGGGACTGCAGATGATCCGGTGTTCGTGAGCGTAATTTCATAGCGGTACTCCTTTCCCGCTTCCAGCTGATCCATGATATAGGGCATCGAGATCCGGACCGCGGGCTGGGAGATCACGTTGACAGAGACGCTTGTCGTGTAGAGATAATTCGGTACGGGCTGGGGATAGGGGGAAGGATAGGTCTCATTCGTATACGCTACCGACCCGTAATAATTCCCGCGCAGGGCATCGGACGGAACGGAGGTCGTTATCGTGAATTTTTGGGTCTCACCCGGAGGAATATCGGCCCCGGCCGGGTCCACCGATACCCAGGAGGGATCAAGGAGATTCGGGCCCGCATAGGTGGTCTGCCTGACCACCGGTTCGACACGGACACTTCTCGTATTCCGGTTCCTGACCGTTATCGTTGTCTCCTTTGTATCGCCCGGAGTGAGCGCGACATTTACGTAGGACGGGCTGATCTCGAGTTTCGAGAGGTTTTCTGCCCAGTCGCCCGACGTGCCCCCGGGTGTCGGTTCGGGAAGGGGAACCGCAATCGAGGACTGTATAACGGTGAGACTTTCCGGGATACTAGTACCCGGGTCGGTCCCACCGGCAAGAGCCGGGGTATCTGCAACTGCCCCGGAGATCAGGGCAAGGAATACGATTCCCGCCACAAACAGCATCCTGTATCCAGATCTTCCCGTAAAGAACACCACCACTGACATTATCCACCGGTAGGATTGTTATTTTATATATCATTTCTAATCCATTCATCTACAGATCGCAGGATCTCCGGCGGATACAACCCGGGTCATACGAACAGGCAGTCATTTCCTTTTCCTTGATAACGGGTTCTCCATCCGGCAGGTACGTCCCGGAACTTGCATCCGGATGCAAATCGGCAATACTATCTGGGGAGATGTATCCATATCGTGATATGGACGACGATTATATCGGGATCGGCATCACGGTCTGCTGCATCCTGGTACTGGTCCTGTCTTTCCAGTGGCTCGGGATCTTCGGCGGCGGGTACGTCGTCACTCCTGCGACCGATGCAGATATCGCGGGCGCGACGCCGGCGGAGACAAAGCAGGTGACATTCTGGGAGCTTCCGCCCCGGGTGATGATCCTGTACGCTGCGCTCTCGATATCCCCGTTTCTCGTTTATCCGGTAGAACTTTTTTTCCTTTTGAAAATATTCGGTTTTCTGGGATACCGGATGATAACCAGGAGATCGGTCCTCGCGAATGAGACCCGCCGGAGGATCTTTGAGATGATCCGGGATAACCCGGGGATCCGGTTCACGGAGATATCCCGTGCGGCAGGAATAAAACCCGGGTCCCTGCGGTACCATCTCGGGATCCTCACGCTTGCCGGAAAGATCTCCGGTATCACCCGGGACGGCAGTCCCGGCTATTTTGAGAACAACAACAGGTTCAGCGAACTTGAGAAGTCGGTCCTGAAACACATGAAAAACCCGACTTCGCAGAAAATCTTCCGGCTCCTGATACTACAACGCGAGATGTCCCGGGCCGGGATAGCAGAGGAGATCGGGATCTCCCGGCCTTCGGTGACCTGGTACATGCACCGGTTCCGGAACGACGGGATTATCGATATCTGTACCGTGGAACGGAACACGAAATATACAATACGGGAGGAAGCCGAACCGGTCCTTGAGGAATATATGCAGCGGACGGACCGGGAGGTTACCGGGGCGCGCGAGGGTTCTTCCTTCGGGATCGGGTCCCGGTAGGTGTTCTCCGGAATCCGGATCGTCCGGATCGTATGAAAGGAGCCCGGAGAAAACATCAACCGTCGTTGGACACACTGATTGTGGTGCCAGAATAACCGAAACTGTCCTGGATATATGCACGGTAATCAGGCCGGTGAAGGATGTGTTTCGTGCATCACCGGGTTTTTTCTTAAGGGAGCCGGGTATGATGGGATTGGATTTCCTGTCCGAAAAAAGGATATCTTTGGAACCAATAGAGAACCTTTATCCAGGGCGGTAGTGAATCACTGTCCTGAAGGAAACGAGTGTGGTGCAGCTGAGAATTTCCCCGGATGATGCGGTTCACCGGATCCGGGAACGGATCGATGCCATCCGGACGATCCGGAAGAACCGGGACGGCCTTGATTACTACGATTTTATCCGCTGGTGTTCGGCGACCTGGGCCACGATCGACGCGATCTATGGATCCGGCGATCCGCGTTCTGAAGAACTCCGCACGATGGGACTCTCCGGCTGTTCCTGCAACGCCGGCGTACAGGCACTTCTCATGGCGGACACATACGAGGCCCGGCTCCTTGAGTATATCCGGGAAATCGGGGAGTCGGGAGAAGGGCCGGGAGAATAAGGGCGGTTCCGGGTTTTCCCGACAGATGGAATCGCGGGACACGGACCGATCCTTCCCGGCGGCTGAAACCCGGGCTGGGCAGGGGATGCCCCGAGAGAGACCCATGCACTCTCCCGTACCTGGTGGAACCGGGGAGTGTATCCGGATCACCCTTTTCCCGGGTGAATCCGGGGCCGATACGGGCTCCGTTTGCCCCGGACCAGCTTCCGGCCCCCCTCCGGAAGCTGAAATTAATTTTCATGTGTAAAATCCGGGCATTTTAATCGTGATTCAGGCCAATCGGAGGCTGAATTATGCCTTAAAAACAGCTCAAAATAGCAGCGTTTTACGGTCCCTCAATTTTTTGATCGATACTTTCCCCATCCGGCCCTGAGATCGTGCCCGGAAGACCCCTTGGCGGGGCTGGTTGTACCGACGGAGAAATGGAGTATATAAAGGGAGTCTGATTCAAGGAACGATGGGGCTAGGTTGCGTGTTATTTTAGGGAGATGCAATATTGGAGAGATTCATCACCAAATCTTTCACACCTTGTTTCGTCGCTTCTTCACTCAAAGCATAGAGAAATTCAGCGTCTTTTTGCTCAATCGGTACTCCTAGATGTATCAATCGATTTCTTTTATTATTTAGCCCAATCAATTGAGAATAATCTTCATTATTCATAACTCCGTAGAGGTTCAAAAATTCAATTTTATTATCAATTGACCATTTATCTGGATCTTTGAATTTGTCTTTTCGTTTTCTGGAGAGACCTTTTTGATTTAATAATTCTTCGAATTTCTTTACAATATCATTTTCGATAATCAACCAACTATAAAGAAATGACTGTGAATGTTCCTTATTTTGTAGGTGGGTATAACTTTCTAGAAGAGAAATCAGTAAATTTGATAGCCCTTCCTTTTTCGATACATTTTCAAAGATCCCTATTATTTCATTCATCGCATCAAAAGAAATGGCCTTGTAGAAATCCCGAAACCTGAAAAAGATGAAAAAAGAAATCATCCATCTAGAGATGTTATAGAGGAAAACTTTGATTTTGATCTCCTTGATTTGGAGTCTGTAAAGACGTGCTTTGAGCGAT
>Ga0209749_1000525_pt1 | contig 50421 bp, 34 predicted proteins | sample EPASupsiteSAE347_FD_187267 | JGI IMG/M metagenome (GOLD analysis project Ga0209749, IMG submission 187267) | Bioremediated contaminated groundwater from EPA Superfund site, New Mexico - Sample SAE3-47 (SPAdes) (version 2) | ecosystem: Environmental > Aquatic > Deep subsurface > Groundwater >... | reverse complement strand
CTTCAGGTGAACTGTTTGCCCAGCATGGCAATTACGATAAATAATGAAAAAGTCAACGAAAATCAGTGGCTTCGCTCTGATGCCCCAAATTCATTCACGGGTATTGCACGTAGGACCGCCTGGTCCTCTGTGACAGGCCGTGAAGCTGCATATCTTCCACCATCTTTCGTCTGAGCTCCGTCATGGGATCATCCTTTCCATGTTTTCGAGTCCGCTTACAATACGGCCCTATAATGGAAAGGTGCGCATGGAGAGCCTGGTTTGCAAGGAATTGAAATGCGGGGTCTGGCGGCGTGAGTCGATCGATCAGGAGGGCTACCGCGAAGCGGTTTAGTTCAACAGTACTTTATGATGCATTTCAAAGGAGGAAACCTGAAAATGAAATGGTAAAGAAACCTGACATTGAAGTGAGCCTCAAAAAAGAAAGTCGCCCACCGATTCCTGACAAACCGAGTGGGCGACCTATTCTGCGGCTGGTTAAATGAGCGTTTGGTATCTTAATTGGTATCCAGCCATTTACCGAGACTCACCAAAACTGGCAAGCCTTTGATTTTCTTGGCGTCCCCAACCGGATTTGAACCGGTGTTGCCGGCGTGAAAGGCCGGTGTCCTGGACCGGACTAGACGATAGGGACAACGAATGAAAGTGCTTTCTACAAAAAACCTGCAAACTTGTCAAGAGTTTTATTTAGTGGGCCGTGCTGGATTCGAACCGGCGACTCTCTGCTTAAAAGGCAGATACTCTACCTCCTGAGTTAACGGCCCGTCACTCTCAACCAAGTAGAAGACGCTGTATAGCAGTCTTCCCAAGGAGTGTCAAGGAAGAAATCCGCAGTGGAGGCTCAGCTATATTGACTGAACATCGACACTCCCCGGAAAAAAGCTTGGCGCATGCTCCGGGGAGGGCTGATGTTCTCATGTAATCCAATGTTCATGCTCGCAGGCTACCGCATTTGGTGAATGTCGCTCTTGGGCGGAGGCGGCGTGAGAATCTCCACGGGGTGCTCGGGAATGGTGCGTATGATCAGAAAGTGAGCCAGGAGCTGTTTTGCCAGGCGTAGCACCTGATCGGCGGTGACCGCTTGTATCAGATCGGGGTAGTGTTGATCGAACTGCCAGCCGAGACCGATGACTTCATTGACGGCTGCGCTTTGAGACTGAGCGTCCGAGCTCTCCAGCTCGATACGGCGCATGGTCAGGATCATGTCCTTGGCAGTTGCGAGCTCTTGCGCGGGAACGGGCTCCCTGGCGATACGGTGGAGATGATCGAGAATGACCTTCTGCACTTTATCCAGGTTCCCGAGGGTCGTCTGGGTGATCACGCCGAAGAAGCCGGCGTTCTTGGAATAGAAGGGAAAAGCGCCCACAGTGTAAACGAGATCTTTCTTGCCGCCCCTCAGAGCCTCGAAAAGGCGGCCGCCGGGATAGCTCGTTCCAGCCAGGACCGCATCCAATACATCCAGTACGGGGCGGTCAGGACTGTCGATGGCAAGGCCATTGGCACCAATGAGAAGAGCGGCGGAGCTCTTTTCATTCTTTTTGTCAATGGTGCGATCCGCGCTGATTTGATGAGTTTCATCCGGCCATTGAGGTGACACAACGGGTTTTTCGTCCCAGGCTTCCAACTTGCTCTGAATTTCCGGAAGAATCCTGGACGGGTCCACATCACCGTAAACCGCAAGCGTGGAATGATGCGGATTCACCATCTGGTGGTAGAAGGCCTCGATATCCTCTCTCTTGAACCCATTCACCGACTCGGTCGTTCCGAGACGATCGTGCTCATAAGGAGACTTCTCGAAGTAGCTCTTCTTCAACATGCGGACGATCTCCGACTGCCAGTTCTCATCGAGCCTCTGAATGGCCAGAAGCGTGTCCTTACGCTTCTTTTCGATTTCTTCATCCGGAAATTGAGCGTTCCGGGCTATATCGGAGAGGATGTCCAGGGCCAGCTCCAGATCTTCCTTCAGAACCTTGATGGTTACATGATATGTGTTGCCTTCGGATTTGGTGTCGACGGAGCCTCCCACGTTCTCGATGGCGCGGGCAATTTCCAGTTTTGTTCTGGTCTTCGTTCCCGTCGTCAACAGGGAAGCGGTCAAGGCTGAAAGGCCGGGCTGCTGCCGGCCTTCTAGAAAGAGGCCACCCACGCCGTACAGTTGCAGGGTTACCATGGGCAGGGACGGGTTCTTCTTAACCAACACTTTAAGACCGTTCTTCAACTGAGTGTAGTCGACGGGCGTGGGCTGATCGACCGGCGGGCAAGATTCCTCCGCTGAGGCTGTATTGGCTCCCTTTGAAGCCGGTGGCTTGACGACCGCAACATTGATCCGGTCCATCAGCAGGTAGCGCTGAGCCACGCTGCGGATTTCTTCGGGAGTTACGTTGCGTATGCCTTCGAGGTAGGCTTCGTCAAAATACGGATCTCCCGTATCGATAAAAGACCCGGCGAGGGAAGAGGCTTGAGACGCGGCCGTAGACCGTCCGAACACATGTTGGGCAATCGCCGATTTCTTGGCCTTCTCGAGGTCCTGGGGCGTTGCGAGCTCTTTTTTGAAGTAGTCGATTTCTTCTTCGATGCTTTTCAAAACTCCCGGCCAGTATTGCGGGGATAGAGAAAGGGAGATTATGAACTGACCTTTCTCATAAGAGGGTGTCCAATTGGACGCGTGGACGTTCAGGACCTGGCAATCCTGATCTTTGAGGCGGCAGTAGAGGCGGCAGCTTTCTCCTTGTCCGAGCAGAAGAGCAAGAACGTCGAGGGCGTAGAGATCTCTGTCGTTGAGGGTCACGGAAGGAAAACCGAGCATGGCCTCCGTCAGACGGGCAATGGGGACTTCTTCTTCCTGCCAGCGAGGGCCCAACTGCGTGGGCTCGGACGGCAAGGTTATGGCGTCGTTGGTCTTACGCGTGAATCCGGCTGTCTTTTTGGAGATAAATTCAACAACTTCCGATGGGGACACGTTCCCGGCCACGGCAACTACCATGTTGTCCGGCTGATAGCGTTTCGAGTAATAGTCCAGGACCGAATCCCGATTCTGCTTGACGAACACCTCCTCATAACCGATCACCGGATTCCGGACGGAGCTCACCCGGTAGGCGGTCTTCATGAAAAGCTTCCACAACACGCTGTTAGGATTGTTCTCTCCCAATTTGAATTCCTGCTGAATGACCGCCCGTTCTCGCTCGACTTCGCGGGGCTCCATCGTGTTTTCGCTAACGTAAGAGAGCAACAGGTCCAGAGCGTCGTTCCAATGTCCCGCGGAGGTAGTGATGTAGAAGACGGTGCGATCGTAAGACGTGTAGGCATTGGTTGCCCCTCCCATGCGCTGGAGCCTCTCTTTTGCCTGAGCTTCCGTGAAGGATCGCGTCGTGCCTCCTGCCAGGACATGTTCGAGGTAATGAGAAAGGCCCGCGTTCATATACTTGCCTTCATGGAGAGAACCGGTGCGCACAAAGACCTGGGCGGAAACGACGTCGGCGTCGGCCTTTTGCCGGATCAGGACCGTGAGACCGTTCTTGAGAACAACAAAAAGGTCGCCGGGTCTGGACGAGAGGGTCCGTTGGACGGACGCCTGGAGCGTTGGAGGTATGGGGGGGCATTGCACCGGAATCTCGATGGAATAGGCCACACCTGCTACTGCATGGATGATGGAAAGGACGAACATTCCAAAAATGAGTTTCTTGATCATGCTTCGTTTTCCTTGGGGTTAATAGATGAATACTCGATAAGTTCAATACCGCAATTAGAGAACATAAAAAGGCAGATGCGACAAGGCCAATAAACCTTGTCAGGATCGTCATGCTTTTCTCTAATCGAAGGGAAAACGGTAGCACATCATAGGAGCCCGGCCTGAATGAATCGGCAGATATGGTGATGACGATTTTCGGCTCCGCCGGGAGTGCTCCAATGCATCGGAGGCCGCGACATGCCGATCATTTGCCATGTTCCCGCACCGTAGCCCCATTCGATCAAAATGTCGTCCAGTTGGGCAAGTTCGAGAAATCGCAGGGTCATGATATGGAGCTCATGCAGACCGCTTCGGGGAGAAGATAGGATTTCGAGGGGAAGAGCTTCGAAGGTGTTGGCATCATAAGGAGAAGCTTTCGGCCGCGCCGAAACCTGCCTCAGAGCCCCGACGCACTCAAATTGCACGCAGATCAGGCGTATGCGCTGGCTCCACTCTATCGCCTCGCAGGCGATGATGGGGTTATGACGCTCAAGGAAGGCTTCCGGGAGCTGAGGAGTATCCACGATATAAGTCGAGCCGGGAAGGCTCTCCGGGCCCATGAGCAAAAAGGGCGGGTCGAGCTCCTCGAGAATTCTTCGCTTTTGCCTTTTTCCGTAGTAGATGTGCGAGCGAGGGTGGGGCACTCCGGCATATTGGAAAAGGAGCTGCTGAAGCACCCGCGAGCGCTGGTAGCGGTAGGTTGTGGGGCGTGGAAAAGTCGGTATATCCAGAGCCTGAAAGATGTCGAGAAAACGCGGAGTGGGAAAAAAGACGCGATGAGCGTGGCGCAGGAGGTCTTTTTCCGCACTCGAATAGTCGTCGAAAGAAGCCCTGATTCCGAGTGTGACAACGGCCGGGCATGAGCACAGAAAAGGGGCAAGGGCGATTTTGGCTTCCTCCATCCGTCTAGCTACCTGCTTTGATCCAACTTAGTTGAGGTCCGCATTGAGAAGAACGTCCGGGTGAATTCCATAATTGTAACTTCGCATGCGAAAATAGTTCTCCAGCAAGCCGATGCGCTTATCCACGTAATCGTAAATCTTGAGCTTGATCTCGCCATTGGAGCCATTCGGGTTCATTGCGCGAATAACGTTCGTCATGTTTCTGGGAAAATAGACGGGCACGGCCAGAAAGAGCACCTGGGCGTTCAGGCTTTGTGAACACCGGCTGAACGTTTGAGCGTTGACCAGAACGGCACCGGGCTCCTCGGGTATCACCTTATTGAAGCATGGCTTCACCTCATCGAAATCCTCTTCATCGCCTTCGTCCACTTGATCCTTATCCTGCGCGGGCAAAGGCGGCGGGTCAAACGTCTTGACGGGGATTCCCCGTCTGGCCAGTTCCGCGCCCAGGACTTCGTGCTGGTCGTCTCCTCCGGTCAGGATGAGAATCGGTCGTGGATTCTGAGCCAGCTCCGTTTCAACGTCATCGGCAATAAGGCGTGTTCTCTCTTCGTCGCGCATCAGGGCACTAAGCATGGGGGTATAGTCGGTTCGGGAATGATAGGGATACTCGAAGCCGGTCGACCGGGCAACCACTTGAGCGTGAATGATGCCGCGCCCTTCCCGTGCGTCCTTCTCGTTGATTGTATAGACCATGTCGCCGAGATAGTAATAGACGAGCCTCGACAGACGGTCCTTTCGCTGTGCGGTGTTGGAGAGTCCCAACATGTATCGGCTATCGAAGTTGGGAACGAGATGGGTCAATACTTTAGAAGGACAGCGCTGGCATTCGTCCACTACCAGGTAGCCGACGCGGTCGAAAATCTTGCGCCAGAACCGCATCATTTCACCGGTGTGGCCGATAGTGATCTGTTCCCCGATCTGATGGACTCCGCCGGAAAACAGCCCGACTTCTGAAGCCGGGATCTGGAGGAAATTTTCGATCTTCATCAGCCACCCGTCGAGTAGATCCAGTTTGGGAATGAGAATGAGAGTGGGCTGGCGGCGTTGAGCGATAGTGTAGAGGGCGATGACCGTTTTACCGCTTTTGTGGCCGCCGACGAGCGTAGAAAAGTCCTTTTCCAGAGCCGCCTCGGCGGCATCCTGCTGGTAGCCCTTCAGTTGCCCGTGAAATTCGATGGATATGGGCTCAAATTGTCGCCTTCGATCCACGATGCGATAGGGCTGCTGGAATTTCTTGCACAATTCGGTGAATTGATCCAGGAACCCCCTGGGCAGGAGATAGTTGCGCCCCTTCTGACGCATGCAGCTAATTTGAGGCGGTATGTTTCCAATCCACTCGCCTCGATTGTGCCGCAGCTCATAGTCGGGGTTGGTAAACACCAAACGCTCATGGATTTTTCTTTCCAGCAGCGGGGCAAGTCCTTCCGTCGGAATCTTGATCCATTCGGCAAGAACGATGTTCAGTGTCTTTACGAACATTCACAACTACCTTTCTACTTTGAAATTCTTCATCGAGTGGGGGTTCAGCTTCACGCATTCAGGGGCGCGGCTGTTGTTTTTTACCTATATAGCATCTGTGCCGTCATAAAATAAGGATAAAGAGACTATAACCCGAAAGACCGGTGGATCAGTCATACCCACCGCCAGGCAAGCATTCGGAGCACAATTTCGTACCCCCTCTTTTCCCTTAGCCCCGGACAAACCAAATTCGAGTCCCCTTCGATTCGATCCCTCCGGCGGGCACACCTCTACGTCGCAACATCCTGCAAAGGTTTTTCGATCGGTCCGGATGTCGCAACGGGAGCAACTATCGCATTGACACGTTTTCCGGAATCCAATACGTTTATATGGTAACCTGAGTCAATTCAATTTGAAACAAATTATTTATACGAAATTTGAAGAATAACCTGCTGCAAGGAGCTCTCGTGGACGATCATTCGATGAAACATCTTCGCATCTTTGAACAACTGGCGCGTGAGTATGAGAAAAAATTCAAGGAATTGGAAGAAATCGTCCAGCATGCTCCACCTCAAACCCTGCACCACCAGCTCAGGTTGCGGGGAGAGCTTACCACGGATCGCTTTCGCGCCGCACAGCTCGCTCTGCTAGCCACGCTAGCCCCTTCAAGCCCGGTAGATGAAGGGGACGAGGCCTACAAGGCCGCCATTACTCTGTGCCGCTGCTTCGACGAAATGCGTATCCTCTTTCAGGCCGCGCTCGAACGTCCGGCCACCTCCGAAGAGTAGGAAGAAACAGTCGGTTTCTTGATTTACTCTTTCTTTACGAGAAAATAGAGCTTTCCAGGATACTTCAGACGTCCGGCTATTTCTTCGGCAGCCTCCCCGCTGCCGCAGAAAAGATCCACTCGTCCGATGCCTTTGATGGCGCCACCAGTATCCTGATTGAGAACCCACCGCCGCAGGGGCTCCCGGCCGATCACCTGTCCCATGGCATCCAACCGGGGCTTCTCTGTCTCCAGAAACGCCAGGGCACCACGCGGATGGTATCGTGCATCGGTAGCGATGGACCGGCCGGGAGTCAAGAGAACATTCAGACTTCCTACAGGCCCTTCATCCACCCACCGAAAGAACACGTAACTTTCATTATGCCACATAGCTTCATCCCTGATTTCGGGATGAGCACGCAAATAATCCCGGATCGACTGGAGAGTGACTTCATCGAGGCTCATAAGGCCCTTTTCGACAAGATACTTTCCCATGCTCCGGTAGGGCCGCCCGTTGCTTCCGGCGTAGCCGACCCGTAAAAAACGCCCGTCCGGCATGCGAAGCATACCCGATCCCTGAACATGCAGGAAGAAGGCATCGATTGGATCCTGAAGCCACGCAAGCTGCCCCCCCATCTGAGCCAGTTTTGCCTGCCCGTCGATTTCGGCCCGGCTGTAATAGGGAACCACACGATTGTCTTTCAACCGTCCAACCAGCCGGTCCCCGGAAAACCGTTCAGGATCGAAAGCTGCCAAATCGATGGTCAATAGATCCGGAGGCACTCCGTACAGGGGATACCGGAACCGGGAATCGGGCTCGATCCGGCCCTCGAGTACCGGTTCAAAATATCCCGTCACCAGTGCCTGGTCCGTACTCCGGCCGGAGCGGGAGAGATAGACGTCGAATTCACGCGAGATCGTCTCGCGCGACAACTGGTTGGCATCCAGAAGCTTCAGAAAATGAGCAAGGGATGTTTTGAGCACATCCGCTCTAACCTGCATCTCTCCAAGCAAAAAGATTCGATCTCCCGGAATACGGTCGTAGAAGGCAAGACTTTTTGCAATGGCGATTCGGAGAGACTGATGATCCATATCATCAGCAAACAGAGGAATTTCCCCGGCGGAAACACGCTCGAAGCTCACGGCCCCGACCTGCTCCTTCAATGGTTGCCGCGAGCAGCCCAGTAAGAAGACGAGACAAAGTGCCCCTGCCAGCGAGCACATCCATCGGCGATCGACCGATATGCTCCGGGTGTCGTGGTTACCGAGACAATTCAGGCTCTGACTGCTGGCCATCCCATACCTGTTCATCGAATCCGGCGCTCGGACACTCAGATAAAAACACGAAGATACGAAGAGCACGAAAAGGAATGGCTTCCTTCCTGTCGATCATCATTTTCTTCGTGTCTTTCGTGTCTTCGTGTCCCAGGACAATGGTAACTTTTCCTTTACGATATTGCCTTTACGTTCCCATCTCCCACGAATGGAGGTATTTATCCTGTTCTGCGGTTAGGGTGTCGATTAGGACACCCATACTGGCAAGCTTCAGGCGTGAGATGTTCTTATCGATTTCGACCGGAACGCTATAGACCTGGTTTTTGAGAGTGGCATGCTGCTTTACCATGTATTCAGCGCACAGCGCCTGATTGGCGAAGCTCATATCCATCACGCTGGAGGGATGGCCCTCGGCGGCGGCCAGATTGATGAGGCGTCCTTCTCCGAGCACATAAAGGCGCCGGCCGTCTTTCAGTCTGAATTCCTCTACGAAGTCTCTGATCGGGCGGCGGGCTTCAGCCATTTCCCCCAGGGCATCCAGATCGATTTCGACGTTGAAGTGTCCTGAATTGCAGACGATGGCGCCGTCTTTCATGAGCTCGAAGTGCTCTTTCCGCAGCACGTGAATATCGCCCGTCAAGGTACAGAAGAAATCGCCGATGCGGGCGGCATTCTCCATGGGCATCACCTGATAGCCGTCCATAACGGCCTCGAGAGCGCGAAGCGGGTCCACTTCCGTGATAATGACCTTAGCGCCCATGCCCGAAGCCCGCATGGCCACGCCGCGCCCGCACCAGCCATAGCCGCTCACCACGAAGTTGGAGCCGGCAAGCAGTCTGTTGGTCGCGCGAATGATGCCGTCGACGGTGCTCTGTCCGGTGCCGTAGCGGTTGTCGAAGAGGTGCTTCGTATCTGCATCGTTTACGGCAATGATGGGATATTGCAGCACGCCCGTCTCGGCCATGCTCCGCAGCCGGATGACCCCCGTGGTCGTCTCCTCGGTTCCTCCCAGGATATCGGTCAACAGCTCCCGGCGGTCCGAATGTATGGTGCTTACAAGGTCCGCCCCGTCGTCCATGGTAATCTGAGGCTTGTTGGCCAGAGAGGCATGGATATGGCGGTAGTAGGTGTCCTTGTCTTCGCCCTTGATGGCGAAAACCGCAATCTGATCATTCAGCGCAAGCGATGCGGCCACATCGTCCTGAGTGCTCAAAGGGTTCGATGCGCAGACCCTGACTTCGGCTCCGCCTGCTTTGAGGGTTTGTGCAAGGGAAGCCGTTTCCGTCGTAACATGAAGACAGGCGGCGAGTCGAATTCCAGCCAAAGGCTTTTCCTTGGCAAATCGCTCACGTATGGACCTCAAAACCGGCATGGATTGAGCCGCCCATTCAATCCTGAGCTTTCCCTTATCCGCCAGTGCCTGGTCCTTGACATCAAAATCCATGAAACCTCCTCAAAAGGTCTGGGGATCGCCGTTATCGAGGAAAATACCTTCAAAGTCCGGAACGTCGAAACCCGCGATCCCCGTCATATGTGATATGTAACTAGAGACCTGCCTTGTCCCGAAGCACATCCACCATGTCGGTCTTTTCCCACGAAAAATCAGGATCGTTGCGTCCAAAATGGCCGTGGCAGGCTGTTTTCTTGAAAATGGGGCGCAGCAGCCTCAAGTGCTTGATCATGTTTGCCGGCTTGAAGCTGAAGGTGTCTCGAACAATCTCCGCGATGCGGTCGGGAGGGATTTTTCCCGTGCCGAAGGTGTCGATCATAAGGGAAACGGGCTCGGCCACACCGATACTGTAGGCAACCTGCACCTCTACACGGTCGGCAAGGCCGGCAGCCACGATGTTTTTGGCGACATAGCGCGCCATGTAGGAGGCCGTACGGTCGACCTTGGAAGGATCTTTGCCGGAAAAGGCTCCACCTCCGTGGCTTCCCTGGCCGCCGTAGGTATCGGCAATGATTTTTCTGCCCGTTACGCCACAGTCTCCCATGGGGCCGCCGACCACGAACCTTCCCGTGGAATTGATGAAAAATTTGGTGTTGCCATCCATCAAATTGGCCGGGATCGTCTTCTTGATGACTTCTTCGATGATGGATTCCCGGATAGTGTCGTAAGAAACGCTGGGAGTATGCTGGGCCGCAACTACCACCGTATCGATACGCTTGGGCTTATGATTCTCGTATTCAACCGTTACCTGGCTTTTCCCGTCCGGGCGAAGGAAGCCCAGAACGCCGTTCTTGCGGACTTCAGCAAGCTTTCGGCCTATTCTTTGGGCATAATAGATGGGCATGGGCATGAAAACGGGTGTTTCCGAGCATGCGAAACCGAACATGAGACCCTGATCCCCAGCCCCTTGCTCCTCGAAAAGCCCTTCACCGGGATTGACTCCCATGGCGATATCGGGCGATTGCTTATCTATGCTCGTTATCACGGAGCAGGTTTCCCAATCGAACCCCATCGAAGAATCGTTGTAGCCGATTTCCTTGATAGTTTGACGAACTATATTCGGAATATCCACCCAGGAAGACGTGGTGATCTCTCCCGCGACAAAGGCGAGCCCCGTTGTCACCAGGGTTTCACAAGCCACGCGAGCAGCCTTGTCTTCGGCAATGATGGCATCCAGAATGGCATCCGAAATCTGGTCGGCCACTTTATCGGGATGGCCCTCCGTGACCGATTCGGAACTGAACAAATAATTGTTCATGGACATGGCAGATAACCTCCTTAAAATGCACAAGTAATGAACCATACAAAATAGAATCGGGTCGTTGGATGCTATGTCACCCCGTCCGTGCGCTCCATACCGGTGGGATGCCGGGTTTGGCTTTTCGGGGTCGAGTTGAATAGTCTCCTGGGAGATACACCCGGTTGCAACCCGCAAAATCAATGCTGACAGGCCACTATGCCCGCATCTTGCCTGGAAGAGCCCTGTTGTCCGCATCCACCAGTACGATTTTGGGCTTATGATGAGGTATTTCCGTTTCATCATAAGAAGCGTAAGTGACGATGATAATCAAATCCCCCCTTGCTCCCATTCTGGCCGCCGCGCCGTTGAGGCAGAACACCCCGCTGCCGGCAGGACCGGGGATGGCGTACGTATCGAAGCGCGCTCCATTGTTGACATTGTAAACCTTGATCTGCTCATAGGGCAATATGTCCGCAGCCCGCATCAGATCTTCGTCGATGGAGAGGCTGCCTTCATAGTGAAGATCAGAATCCGTAATATGTGCCCGATGGATCTTGGATTTGAGCAAGTACCGCTGCATGATTTCCTCCTGAATAGGGTGATGTTTCTCTTGCCGTTCCCTCGATGATGTGCCGTTTCACTTCGCGGGATATAGGATGCGGTTGTCTATTAGACGAACACCGCCCACAAAAACCGCCAACGCCAACAGGCAAGGGCCATCCAAGGCGCCTGTCGCTTCGAGGGTTTCCGGTTGAGCCAACTGGGCATAGTCGATCCGTGCTCCTGCTCGTGCTTCGACAATTTCTCTCACCTTCTTCAGGATCACTTCACCATTCCGCTCTCCGTTATCGATCATGCCTTGAGCCGTTTCCAGGGATTGACTCAGGCACAAAGCCACCTGCCGCTGTTCGGGATTGAGATAGGTGTTGCGGCTGCTCATGGCCAGACCGTCCGATTCGCGGACAATGGGATGGGCAACGATTTCTACCTCCATGTTCAGATCCCGGACCATTCTCCGGATGGTTACGAGTTGTTGAAAATCCTTCTCCCCAAAGATCGCCCGATGGGGTTTGACAATATTGAAAAGCTTCGTGACCACGGTCGTTACCCCACGAAAATGGCCGGGTCGCTTTTGTCCGCACAACGGGAGTGTGACCTCCGATACCTCGATGTAGGTTTGAAATCCCTCGGGATACATCTCCCGGGGCCGAGGAGCGAAAATGACGTCCACCCCTGCTTGCTCTGCCAGGCGAGTATCCCTTTCGAGGTCGCGCGGATAGCGCTCGAAATCCTCTCCCGGACCAAATTGAGTGGGGTTTACAAATATACTTGCCACCACAACGTCCGTTCCTTCACGAGCCGTTCTCATCAGAGCCTGGTGCCCCGAGTGGAGATACCCCATGGTTGGAACGAGGCAAATTGTTTTTCCTTCCCGGTGCCAGGCACCGGCTTGTTGCTGCATCTCGGAAACGCTTTCGATGATGCGCATGTACTCTCCTTCCAGTTCTTACCCTAAAACATCAAAAGCCTTCCTGACCTCAGTCCTGAAGGCTCTAATGTGCAGGCTTCCGCCTGCCAGTTACCGATGTCCTTCCTCTAGCCGCAACGTCTCGGTCCTATGGATCCAAGCGTGGTATCATCCCTAGGCTGGCCTGTTCAGTATCAGGGCGCTTATCCTTTGTCAAGGAGTATGTCGGAGCGAGCAGACAGCCGGAAGTCATCCGGTGTCTGCCTTAATCATTGACATTCTAAAAGCTTAACTGGTATGCTAAAAAATTTGATAGAGAATCATTTTTCGCATTTCCTGATCTCATATCAGCCGGCATAAGCGAGCAGGATTGCGTTCGGAAGTAACATCAATCTGGGATGGAGGATAGTAATGAGCGAGCTCCTGTGGAAACCGTCGAAAGAACGTATCGAAAACACCAACATGTACCATTTCATGCAGTACGTGAACCGGCAGTACGGAAAGAAGTTCGACACCTACGACGAGCTGTACCGTTGGTCTATCGAAGAGATTCCGAGCTGCTGGGAGGCCATTTGGAACTATGGAGAAGTCATTTACAGCAAGCCCTTCGATCTCGTCGTCGACGATTACACCAAGATGCCCGGTGCCGTATGGTTCGAAGGAGCCCGTCTCAACTTTGCTGAAAACCTGCTCCGTTATCGTGACGACAGCGTGGCCCTGAGCTTCAAGAGGGAAGGGCAGCCGGTGGTGAGCATCACTTACGCCGAGCTCTATGATCGCGTGGCACGCCTTGCAAAATCATTTCGCGATATGGGGCTCAAAGTAGGAGACCGCGTCGTAGGCTTCATGCCCAACATGATCGAAACGGTGGTCGGCATGCTTGCCGCTACCAGCCTTGGTGCCATCTGGTCTTCTTGCTCTCCTGATTTCGGGGTCCAGGGTGTTCTGGACCGCTTCGGTCAGATCCAGCCGCGCGTGCTTCTGACGGCCAACGGGTACAGCTATAACGGGAAGAAATCGGATTGCCTCGAGCGCATCAGCGATATCGTCGAAAAGATTCCCAGTATCGAGAAGGTCATCGTAGTGCCTTTCACGGACCCGACCCCGGATATTTCGCAGGTCCCCAACGGGGTTTTGTTCGAGGACTTCCTTTCCAGGGAAAATGGCCTTGAAATCACCTTCGAGCAGCTTCCTCCGGATCATCCCGTATACATCATGTACTCGTCCGGAACGACAGGCGTTCCCAAATGTCTTGTTCATGGCGCGGCGGGCGTTCTGGTGCAGCACATCAAGGAGCTCAAGCTCCATTGCGATCTCAAAAGAGAAGACACGATTTTCTACTACACCACCTGCGGCTGGATGATGTGGAACTGGCTGGTCAGCTCCCTGACCCAGGGTTGCCGCATTCTCCTCTTCGACGGCTCTCCCTTTTATCCGCGTCCAAACGCCATGTGGATAATGGCCCAGGATGAGAAGATCACCGTTTTTGGAACCAGTGCCAAGTATCTTGCCGCCGTCGAAAAAGTGGCGTTGAAGCCAAAGGAAGTTTACGATCTGACACCCCTGAGGGCGATCCTGTCCACGGGCTCTCCTCTTTCCATCGAGAGCTTCAAGTATGCGTATCGCCACATCAAAGAGGATATCCTTCTTGCTTCCATCTCCGGGGGAACGGACATAATTTCCTGTTTCGCCTTGGGAAATCCCATGGGGCCCGTTTATGCCGGAGAGCTCCAGTGCCTTGGTCTTGGCATGAAAGTGGAAGCCTACAACGAAGAAGGAAAATCGGTAAGGGGCGAAAAAGGGGAACTGGTCTGCACCGCCGCCGCGCCTTCAATGCCGGTCAGCTTCTGGAATGACCCCGAGAACAAGAAGTACCGCAGTGCCTACTTCGAGCTCCGCCCCGGAGTCTGGAGCCACGGGGACTATGTCGAGATCACCGGGCACAACGGCGTCATCATCTACGGCCGCTCCGATGCGACCCTCAACCCCGGCGGTGTACGAATCGGCACCGCCGAAATTTACCGCCAGGTGGAAAATATCCCGGAAATCCTGGACAGCTTGGTGGTCGGGCAGGACTGGGACAATGACGTGCGCATGATCCTCTTCCTGAAGCTGCAGGAGGGTCAGACTCTCACGGATGAGCTGGTCAAGCGCATCAAGACCACCATCCGCCAGAACACGACGGCGAGACACGTGCCGGCCAAGATCATCGTTGTGCCTGATATTCCATACACGATCAGCGGGAAGAAGGTCGAGCTGTCGGTCCGCAAGGTAATCCACAACGAGGAAGTCAAAAACAGGGATGCTTTGGCAAATCCCGAAGCACTCGATTATTACAGGGATCTACCCGAACTGAAGAGCTAGTCTTGCGCTCCGCAAATTCATTCACCACCCTCGTCCCAACGCCCCTCCGCAAAAAAGGGGGGGGGCGAGGGAGCTAGCCCAAAGGCTGGTACCCCTCGTTCAAGCGGCGAAACGATACCCGGTTTGCTTTCGCAATCCTTCAGGGTTATACTGCTGACCGTGTTGCGAATGCATCATGTCGATTCGTGGAGGTGAAGAGCACACCGGTGGATGCAATGCTCAACAGATGTAATTTGATATAGGGAAAGAAATAGATCATCGAATGTCGCGATATCTTAAGGCTCTCATACGTATACTCATTCTATTCGCCATAATGTGCTGCGGCGCTTCATTTCTGGACCTTCGGCGATTGTCGGGCTGTTTTACAAAGGATATCCTGTTTGCAACGGTGCTGTACGAACCGATTTTGGTAATTAGCTTCATCCTGATGGCACAGCGCCTTGCAATCTTTGCCAGGAAGCCTGCAGCCCCATTTCTGCCCTCACTGGAATCCGTTGTTCTCTCGGCGGGACTCAACTTCGCCCTGCCAAGCCGCCTTTCTGAATTCGTCAAGCCGGCTATCCTCAAGAACCGGGTGGGAATTCCTTTCTCGGAGGGACTGGGAGCCGTTATTCTGGAGCGCATAACCGATCTCCTTATTGTCTTCGGATTGGCAATCAGTACTGTTGGATTCCTGTGTATCGATCTGAACTGGAAATGGATTGTCGGCGTATTCATATCACTGATTTTGGGATTGGCATCACTTCCATATCTTGAAGCCGGCATTCTGAAAGTGATCGGCCTCCTGCCTCTACGAAACTGGAAAGATTTCCTTTCCAGGATAATTACGCATGCCGTCTGCAATGTGCGTCAGGGGCGCATTTACACGGGTGGATCGTTCGGGCTTGGAGCCTGGGCCTTCTCGGCTGCCAGTGTGTTTGTATATTTTGACTATGTGGGGAGAATTCCCATTGGCCTGCAAGGTTCGATGGCCGTTTTCGTGGCCACCTCTCTGGCCAATTGCATCCCTGGGCTGCCGGGGGCAATAGGAACCTACGAAGCCGCGACCACAGTCGTTCTGATGAGATACGGCTATGGACTCGAAGAATCCATAGCCCTCGCCCTTGCACTCCACGTGGGTCAGTTCTTCCTTGTACTACTGATGTCGGGAGCTATTCTAATCAGGGGACAAATCGATATACTCGCTCTCCTTAAAGATATCAAAGCATCTTCGCTGGACATGATGAGAATATCAAAGTAGCCGAAGCCATTCAGTCCGCTTTTTGACCTGATTCGCCGATTGTCCATTACTCCTTGACAATGCTGCCGGATCATAATATGAAATGCAGCCTAAAACAGCGCATGACGTGATTTTTCAGACGAATCCGTGGGGATGTCGGTGTGCGCCATGGGAACCGAGTTGGCGGAGCTTTGCAAAGATGCCCGCATTGTCGTCCGCCTCGGTGCGGTGTTTGAAGTGTTGCCATGTCGGGGTTGGTGCCACACTTAATCCGGACTTTCTCGGGCAAGAAAGGGGAACACCGCTGCCCCGTGATTGTCAGGGCAGAGTAAGCCCCCGATGATGCTTAAAGATATCGTATTGCAATCGCTGAATTGGAATCAAGGCATGCATGACTGATAAAGTTGATATCAACAATCGTCGCAATTTGTGATGAGGGATACAGTGAGAACGAAAGCTACATTCGAGCCTGTGGGATCCTCTCAGGTGGTCTTTCCCGCGACTCATCATCGTCCTGCCTGGTACCATCTTGCGTTGCCCTTCCATGAACGGCGAGCGCTTCTGTTTATTGGGGACCTTTTGTTCCTCGCGGCTGCCGGAGCGGCCACCATCGAAGCGCGATCCTTGCTGCAGGATCCTCGGCTGCTCACACCACAGCTCCAGGATGCACAGATCCTCTGGCTGTCGTTTCTTTCAGCCATGTGGATGGGGCTGGGGATCGTCAACGAATGCTATTCCGCGAGAATTACAGCTCATCCGATGAAGATTCTAAGTGGTCTGATGATCACGGCCGTGGAGGTCGGCTTACTGTACCTGCTGATCTTCTTTTTCTTCGGGCGCGAGGTATTTCTTTCGAGTGTCACCCGAACATGGCTCGCCTCTTTCGTCCTGCGCAATCCTTTGCCCCGCGTCAGCCCGGGCGTCTTTCTCGCTGTGAGCTGGATACTGATCGCCTGCTGGAGGCTTGTATGCCTGAAGCTCTTTACGAGCAACCTTTTCCGCAGGAAGGCGCTCATTGTGGGAGCAGGCCGGTCAGGGTGCACAGTAGCCCGGATCGTGCGTGAGACAGTGGAGGATTATGAGCTTATCGGGTTTGTGGATGACGAACCGGAAAAACAGGGCTTGCTCATCGACGGACTTCAAGTGCTGGGCAACCGGTATGATCTGCTCCGGCTTGCGCAGGTACATGGGGCCAACGAGATCATCCTTGCAACAACCCAAAACATCCACAAGGATCTTTTCAACTCCTTGATGACTGCTTATGAGCTCGGAATCGCCGTCAAGCCCATGGCTCTTCTCAGCGAAGAGCTGCTTGGCCGGGTACCGGTAGAGCATCTGGGGCAAGACTGGTTCCTGGCCTCCTGCTGGAACAATGCGGCGATGCCTACCTTTTACCGGACTTTCAAGAGGTTGGTCGACATTGTTCTCTCTCTGATTGGATTGAGCGTCCTGGCTGTACTTCTGCCCTTCATAACCATCGCCATCTATCTGGACAGTCCCGGTTCGATTTTCTATACCCAGGAGCGCGTAGGGAAAGGTGGAAAGATTTTCAAAGTCATAAAATTTCGCTCCATGATCCCCGATGCGGAAGAAAAGCAAGAACCGGTATGGGCCGTTAAAGGGGACCCGCGTATTACCCGGATCGGAAATTTCATTCGCCGCATCAGACTGGATGAAGCGCCTCAGTTCCTGAACATTTTGAAAGGAGAGATGAGCATCGTAGGTCCTCGGCCCGAGCGTCCTCAGTTCGTGGAGGACCTCCAGCAGCGGATTCCGTTCTACAGAGCTCGTCTGTGCGCCAAGCCCGGCTTGACCGGCTGGGCCCAGGTTAAGTACCATTACGGGAGCACGGTTGAAGAAGCAGCCATTAAGCTTCAGTACGACCTGTATTACGCCAAGCATCAGTCATTTATGCTCGACTTGCTGATCATCTTGAGGACCGTCAGGATCATGCTGACCATGAAGGGGACATGAGGCCTCCTTTGGGCAGGCCAAACGCCATCCATGCACTGCTCCACCCACGAGCCCTTTGCAAGGAAGGCCACCAACATAAGCCGGGACAACCTATCGATTCAATATACTCTGAGCGGATAGCGGCTGAGCTTTCTTCACCGCAGAGGCGCAGAGGACACAGAGGAAACGCAGAGAAAAGCTCTTGGAAATCTCTAAAGTTTCTCTGCGCTTTCTTTGCGTCCTCTGCGCCTCTGCGGTGAACACACAAGCTCCGTCTTAGGCATGTCCCATTTTATGCCGGTAGCCGCAAGGAAAAGAGTGAGTAGCTCATGAAAAACGCGCTGTCCATCGATCTCGAAGACTGGTTTTGTGTCCATGTCATGAGGGAGGCGATTTCCAAGGCGGATTGGAAGAACTGTGAGCTGCGCGTTGTGGAAAGCACTCGACGTATCATGGATCTACTGGCGCGGCATGGTGTCGAAGCTACGTTCTTTGTGCTGGGATGGATTGCTGAACGAGTGCCGGAGCTGGTCCGTGAAATCGAGCTAAAGGGACACGAGATCGCATGTCACGGCTACTCTCATTCCCTGATTACCCATATGACGCCGGATGAGCTCGAAAGGGACCTCGATAAGGCGCTCTTGGCGATAAGAAATTGTGTAAAATCCGAGATAATCGGTTATCGGGCTCCGTCATTCAGCATAAAGGAAGAGACGCTCTGGGCGGTGGACATTCTTGTCGATCATGGATTTGTGTATGATTCATCGGTTTTTCCGGTGAGCTTCCATCCCGACTACGGCATCCCCAACGCTCCACTCGTTCCTTATGAGATAGGACGTGGCCTTATCGAATTCCCCCTGAGCTGCGTAGAGTTCTTTGGTAAACGAATTCCCTGCGGCGGGGGCGGCTATTTCAGGCTCTATCCTTATGCCTTGACCCGATTCCTCCTGAAAAGATGCAATGCCGAAGGAAGACCTGCGATTTTCTATCTTCACCCTTGGGAAGCAGATCCCGGACAACCCAGGGTATCATTGCCGGTCACGTCGAGGGCTCGTCATTACATGAACATTGGGCGAACACTCGACAGGTTGGGGCAGCTTCTGACTGAATTTGAATTTACATCCGTCAAGAAGGTTTTGAGTATATGATCAAAGAGCTTGAGAAGCAGCAGCAATTTTGGGATACGGAAATAACCAATTTCGACGCAATATATTCACAGCGCAAGAATGTCATTGGAAGATTGTTGGACAGATATTTTCGCTGGGATATGTATGAGCGCTTCAACTACACCATGGAGCGTTGCCGCCCTGTCGAAGGCAGGACCTTTCTTGACGTGGGATGCGGTACCGGGCGCTATTCCCTGGAGCTCGCTCGATTGGGGGCACAAAAGGTCGTAGGGCTGGACATATCCGCCGCAATGATCGGGATGTGCGAGCAGCGCTCTCGGGAGGCCGAGGGTGGAGATCGTACGGTATTCGTCCAATCGGATCTTCTCAACTATTCTCCCGAAGCGGTATTCGACATTGCGATAGGAATCGGGCTTTTCGATTACCTCGAGGATGCGATGCCGGTCCTTGCCAAAATGAGGCAATGGACCGGAGATCGTGCACTGTTGAGCTTCCCGAGGTTAGGGACATGGAGGGCTCCCGTTCGGAAGATCAGGTTGGGTCTGAAGGGGTGCAGTGTATTCTTTTACACCGAAAAAGACATAACCACGCTTTTGAAGAAGGCGGGCTTCGTTCGCCATTCTCTTAAGAAAATCGGGGCGCTGTACTGCGTAACCGCCCATTGCCGCTGATTCAATATAAAGGAAGCTGATGAGCGACTCCTTGGTAGAAGCTGGGAAGAACACTCAATTAGAGAGGAAAGCGGGAAAATTGTACGAATATGATTCGGCTAGACGACGTCTGCCTGTCGTGGAAGAATTCATCGAGCTTTTGCGTTACCGGGATTTACTTGTCCTGCTCATATCACGCAACATCAAGATTCGCTACAAGCGGTCCATACTAGGATTGGCGTGGACCATGCTCAACCCTCTCATGATGATGATCATCATGACCTTGGTATTCTCGAGCATTTTTGCCGTAGCTGTGCATAATTATGCAGTCTATGTCCTGAGTGGCCTCATTCTATGGAACTTCTTTTCTCAGACAACTGTTGCAGCGACAAACGAGCTGGTCTGGGGAGGGAACCTCATGACGCGCATTTATGTTCCTCCTACCGCTTTTGCAATAACCGCGATAGGCACCGGCCTGGTCAATATTCTTCTTTCCCTGGTGCCGCTTTTGCTCATTATGCTCGTAACCGGGGCTCCATTCAGCTTCACCATTCTTCTACTGCCTGTCTCAATCATCTTTGTTGCGATGTTTGCATTGGGACTGAGCCTCCTTCTTTCGACTCTGGCAATATACTTCACCGATGTTTTGGAAATGTACCAGGTCATTCTGCTGGGCTGGTTTTACTTGACGCCTATCATCTATCCTATGAGTATGATTCCTCAACGCTACGTATGGCTGCTGAGTCTCAATCCCATGTACGGCCTGCTGGAAATTTTCAGGTCACCGCTGCTGCAAGGTGAATTGCCATCGCTTATGTCGTATGCCACAACCGGGTTGATGTCCATTACCACCCTCCTGGTTGGCTGGTGGTTTTTTGCAAGGAAAGCCGATGAAATTGCTTACAGGATTTAGGCGAGCCGCCCAGGCCCAGGCCCAGTCAGAGCCCGATGCGTCTGCGGCGACCATTCGCTTGGATGATGTTTCGGTGTGCTACCGTGTTCCTCGGGAACGTGTGAACAGTTTCAAAGAATATGCAATTCGTACTATTCAACGTCGCATGAAGCATGACGAATACTGGGCTTTGCGCAATATCAGCCTGGAAGTGCATAAGGGAGACTCCCTTGCCTTGATAGGGCGAAACGGTGCAGGAAAGAGCACACTCTTGAGAGTGATATCCCGCATTCTCAAGCCGACTCAAGGCAGGGTCAGGCTCAAGGGCCGCGTGGCACCACTCCTCGAGCTCGGAGCCGGGTTTCAACCTGAATTGACGGGACGTGAGAACATATACCTGAATGGAACACTTCTCGGATATACGCGGGCCCAAATAGCGAGTCAGTTTGATGAAATCGTCGCTTTTTCAGAACTGGCCCAATTTATCGAAGCACCCATTCGAACTTACTCGACCGGTATGGTGGCGCGCCTCGGATTCTCCGTAGCCACGGCATTCCCACCGGAGATCCTCATTGTGGACGAAGTGCTGTCGGTGGGGGATGAGGCTTTTCAGCGCAAATGTCAGGCACGGATGAATGAGTTCCGGGCGCAAACGACAACTACCTTGTTCGTGACACACAATATGCAGGTGGCCCGCACCATGTGCAACCGTGCGGTGTGGCTCGAAAACGGCACGATACGAGGAGATGGCGCTGCAAACGACATCGTGGATGACTATCTGCAAAACTGTGTGTAGCTCCAAGATCTTTGATAATGCCATCTTGGCTTTCTTATAAGCGACTTCTGTTTTTAAATTCTTTATCTACAGATGTGCCGATTGCCGTACATCTTATCATCGCAAAAAAGGTCCGAATGCATGGCGGCAGTCGAAATCAGTATCTGTATACTCACTTACAATTCAGCAGACACGATCGTTTCCTGCATCAAGAGCGCTCTAACGGAAACAGTAGGGTATCAGGCAGAGATCATCGTTGTCGACAATAATTCTTCAGATGATACGTGTGAAATCATAGATCGTAACTTTCCTTCCGTACAACTGATTCGCAATAGCAGCAACAAAGGGTTTGCAAAGGGAATCAACAAAGCGATCCGTAATAGCTCCGGCAGATATATATTGGCCCTGAATCCCGATGCGAAGCTGATGAATGGCGCCCTGTCCGGGATGATCCATTGCATGCGGGAAAAGAAGGATGCCGCTGCCGTTTCAGCGTCCCTCTACGACGAGAGCCAACAACTGCAGCCTTATGTTTCCGTTGACCTGAATCTCTTCAACGCCTTTCTTGCCGCCGCAAATATAGGTGGACTCGTTAAAATCATAGATCCGCAGCAAAAGACTCTTTCCGTTTTGAAGCCGTTTCGCAAGCTTCTTGGAAAAACCATAGGATCCTATGTGGCTTCAACCGTGGCCCCGGCCGCTGCCTCTGGGCATTCGCGGGAAGTTCTTCATGTCAACGGCACATGCGTACTCCTAGATCGTCAGGCTGTGGATGATGTCGGATTGTTCGACGAGCGATTCTTTCTTTATGTCGAGGACGCAGATTGGTCCAGACGTTGTCGTGAGCATGGCTGGCGGCTCTATGTCTGTGAGGCGGCTGGAGCGATTCACCTGTCCCAATGGAGCTTCAAGCGCAAATTTGGCAGTACTTCACCTATCCGATTTTACGCCCTCGTGGAATATGCACTGAAATACAACGGAGCGCTCAATGCTCTGCTGACCAGGATTGCAATTGCCTGCGGCTTTGTTTTGCGTGCGATCTGGGCTTCACTGCTCGCTTTATGCCTTAAGAGCTTCCGTACTGAATATCGTGGAATGGTTAAGGATCTGTTGTCAGCCGCCGTTGAAGCTCTCTTTTACCACCCGATTTTTTCACAGCTCCTTTTTCATGGCGACAAGGAGCTCGTGGCTATTGATGGTCTGTTTGGCCTCCATGACCTGGGAGACGACCTGACCCTGAGATCCATATTGAAGGCTCACGAACATACCAACAAGGCGTTTCTGGTCTTTTCCGCGGATCCGGAGCGTATAAGCAGAATCCACGGAGTGACAAGCTTTCCGCACAGGCCGATGAATGCACTGCGGCTGCTCTATTCCCTTTTCCTCCCCGGCTTCTGGGTCTGGCTGGCTCGATCTCTGTTGCTCATCAAGCGGTCCAGCCTGCTCATTACCGCGGAGGGAAGCTCATTTCAGAATGGTAGCTCCCGTGTTCATATCGACCGGCTTTTTAAGCCCTTTCTTGCATCGTTTCTCAAGTGCAAATGTGTAGCATTTTCAGCCGGAAGAGGAAGCTCGAAATTCTAAGCTGTCCAACCATCGAGGATATTACTGAGCGCTACTGACTCCAGGCCTATAATGACCATCTTATTATCGTATTATTGATTGAAAGAGATCATGAATATTTTGTTCCCTTACATGGCGCGGTGGCAAAGTGCCAACTATACACGCTACCATCAGTTGTTGCGGGTTCTCGATCAGATGGGGCATAAGGTCGTGGTGCTGCAGTCTCCGGCTTTGAGCTCTGCTGAGATCAGCTATCAGGAAGTTGAATGCAGTTCTCCAGGCGGCATAATAGTTGAATCAATACCCTTGGCCGAGTGGTTCTGGAAGCATCCTTTGCCTCTGGATAAGCTAATCAAGAAAGCCTCATACACACTGGTATCGCTCCGGTATCTGCAGGATATTATAGACGGGCATGACATCGACACTCTGCTACTCTATAATTTGCCTCAGTATTTCCTGGCTATGAGGTCACGCTGTCTAACTGTATTCGACATGCCGGACGATCTGGTGGCCAGCTTTTCCAATGAACTGGGAAGAGCCGTATTTCCCGGAGCGACCAGGGTAGCGAAACTGGTACTGAATGGAATGATCAGGGAAAGCGATTTGACTCTTGTGGCTTCGCGGACACTACAGAAGACCATAGCCATACCTGCTCCCATCTTACCCAATGGCGCGAACTTAGCTGAGATTGCCCGGGTAGCTCCCGCTCCGCTCCCCCTTAAGCGTCCTGGCCCGGTAGTGGGCTATCTCGGGTGCTTCGAATACTTTGTGGATATGGATATGGTCCTGGCTGCCGCGGCACTCCTTCCCGACGTGAGCTTCTGGCTGGCGGGAAGTGGCAGGGATTTTTGTCGTATCGAGAATCGAGCCAGAGCGGAAGGTCTCGATAACGTATATTTTCCCGGTCCGGTGAGCCACGAGACCGGCCTTGCAATGATGGCCGCGGCGGATGTCTGTCTTCTGCCGCGCCGATTGGGGCCGGTATCCGATGCTGCCTGCCCCATCAAGCTGTTTGAATATGCCGCCCTCGGAAAACCCATCATCGCCACCCCTGCTGAAGAAGTGAAGCTCATCGCAGGCGGCTTTGCATCCTTCGTAACAGATGCCTCGGAAATGGCGGCAACGATTAGGACTGTTCTATCCAATCCTTTAGAGACAAAATCGATGGTCGAGAATGGAATGGAAAAGGTTCAGACGATCTATAACTGGCATTCCATTGCTAAAACATTTGAGTGTGTTGTGGAAGAGAGGCGAAGAGCCGGGGCTTCTCGCGGAATCGGCTATATACATTGATCCAGTTTAGAAAACACGAAATTCGTCGAAACAGGATTTTTTCCAAACAAAATATGAGGCGCTATGACTATTGATTATTCCCCAGGTTGCTATGACTGGCCCGTTCGGCATGAAGGCCTTGATTCAGGATCTCGAATCTGCCGAATGATACAGCCTGGCTCTTCAGTCCTTCATATTGGTTGTTCTACGACCTTACTTGCACTGGCATTGAGAGAAAAGAACTGCCGCTGTGTCGGCATCGTGACGGATCCGGAAGCTGCCGAAACAGCCAAAGCCCACTATGACAGGATTGTGGTCGGTAATGCACTCCTGGTGTTGCCGGCATTGGTAGACGAAAAGTTTGATTTCATCGTGCTCTCGGACGTTTTAGCAAAGCTCAGTCAGCCCGCGGAGCTTCTAACAAGATTGAGACCGTTTCTCGGAGAGCGTTGTGAAATTGTTGCCTCTCTTCCCAATGTCACCCACGCATCAGTGGCTTGTGAGCTATTGAAAGGCCGGTTTCAATATAAGGAAGGCGGTTTGCTTGATTTCACACACCTGAGATTCTTCGATCGCCATTCTGCAATTCAGTTGTTTCAGGAGGCCGGCTATACTGCCGTCATTGGCGAAACAGTTATGAAAGAGCCGCAAGATACCGAGTTTGCCAGCGACCTGGCAGAATTCCCATCTGAATTGATGGCGGTGCTCAATGGCAATCCCGATAGACTGGTCTATCAATTCATTCTGCGTGCTGTTCCAGCCGAAAGAATACACTTACCGGTACAGGTTGATGAGTTGCGCAAGAAGTTGAGTGTGAATGAGAACGCACTTAGTGTAAAAATGCCGGAGCTTGAAAAGCTGCGCAAGAAGTTATTGGAGAGTGAGCGTTCTCTCAGTGCCAAGCTTTCAGAATTGGACGATCTACGTCGAAAGTTCACTGTCAATGCAAGTGCTGTGCATGACAATGAGCAATTACATACAGAGCTTGAATCAAATAGGAAGCGTATAAGCGCTTACAAAGAAGAGATACATCGTTTGCGCTCTGTGATTGCTGGATATGAATATTGGCCTTCGAGACTTATTGTCTCTGTATGGTCGCGCCTTGCACTTGTATCATCTAACATCATGACCTCTAGGAGAGAATTAAGCGTCAAACATGTATATCTATCGATTTCCGAAAGGCTGCGGAAGAAAGAGGAAGAAAAGAAGCTCGTCGAGCTGATCGGCAAGAGTGGCTTATTTGATGCCTCGTTTTACGCGGAGCGAAATCAGGATGTGGTAGAAGCAGGAATTGATCCACTGAAGCACTTTATAAGCTTCGGTGCTTCAGAGGGGCGAGATCCCCATCCACTATTCGATACCTCGTTCTATATCGAGCACAATCTCGATGTGGCCGGGGCGGGAACAAACCCCCTGGCTCACTTCATTACCAACGGCGCCCTCGAAGGGAGAGATCCGCATCCTCTCTTCGATACATCCTTTTATGTAGAGCGAAACAGTGACGTGGCCGAGGCGGGAATCAATCCACTGGTGCACTTTATCACTCATGGTGCATCGGAAGGCCGAGACCCTAATCCCTATTTCGACATGTCCTTCTATATGAAGCAAAATGCAGATGTGCTGGGGACGGGAGTAAATCCCCTGGTGCACTTTATCACGCGCGGGGCATCCGAAGGGCGCGACCCGAGTCTGCGTTTCAGTATTTCACTTTTTGCCAGGCAAAATCCCGTTGTAATGATGACCGGTGTAAATCCGCTGGAGTATTTTCTCCACCATTCGACCAACAATCCCGCTATTGGTAATTTTGAAGAAGACTATCAGAGCTCTGCCTCCGACTCAGGCAAGCCTGATTTATATCCCGTAATACGCAAACTGAGTGACGATGAGTGGCAGTCACTATTGCTTCGGAGCATAAAAGAGCGCCGAATAAATGATATTTTGATGCCTGGATTCCCGGAAGAGGCCGTTCAGACACAATTTACCGGGGCGATTAATGACGATACAATAAATGAAGCATTTAACTTTTTCACTATAGCTCGCGATGCTTGTTCAGAGTACGGCGCTCCGATAAGGAGAGCTACGAGGCTCTTGGATTTTGGGTGTGGCTGGGGGCGCATATCCAGAATGTTTTTGAGGGATATAAGCTCTCCTAATATATATGGCGTAGATGTCAATCCAGTTATGATAGAGCTGTGCAATAACATTATGCCGTATGGAAATTTTTCCTCCGTCAACAGTGGCTCGAGGATGGAATTTCCTGATAATCATTTTGATCTTGTAGTAGCATATTCGGTGTTCTCACATCTCTCTGAAAGGAACCTGGAATTTTGGATAAAGGAAATTACCAGAGTCCTGGCGCCAGGTGGGATTTTTGTAGCCACCACCCTCAAATATGAATTCATTCAACAATGCATTGACGCCCACAGGGATCCGGAAAGCTCCCCGCTTAAAGGACTTGACTATATCCTCGAGCATGCCTTCGCGGATGTTCTCAAGGATACATTTCCCGATGTCGAGAGCGCTCTCTTAGCCTACAACAACGAGGACATGTTTTTTCTCCCTACTGGTGGCGGGGACTATCTTCCTTCATCAGATTATGGATGGGCGATTGTTCCAAAGAAATATGTATTGAAGAACTGGAAAAACCTGGAACTGAAAACATACATGAAAAATCTGCCAATCTGCCCTCAAGCCGTCATTGTAGTACAAAAGACTGACAATCCTTGATTGATTGTCTCTCCTGTAAGCTTGTTCGATGCCGGACCGCTTCAGAGCGGAAGGGCCATAGTATACCATCTCGCAGAAGCATGCCTTTCTTGATTCGTCTCAGAAGACATAGAATTAGCACGAGCTGTTCTTTATCGAAAGAAAATGCAAGGAGCTCTTGACTATGAACCACCGCTCAGTCCGCTATGACCGGCCAATTCCACATGATGGCCCTGATTCAGGATCGCGTATCTTTCGATTGATCTTACCTGGATCTTACGTCCTCGATGTTGGCTGCTCCACCGGATTTCTGGGCCGGGTTTTGAAAGAAAAGAACTGCCGCTGTGTTGGTATCGAGCTCGACCCTGAAGCCGCGGAAATCGCCGGACCGCATTATGAGAAGATTCTCGTGGGAGATGCAGCCCTGGTGCTGCCCGAGCTTGGGAATGAAAAATTCGACTTCATCGTGCTCGCTGACATTTTGGAGCACTTGATCCATCCTGGAGAGCTTGTCAGTAAGCTCAAGCCATTTCTTGCTGAAGATGGCGAAATTCTTGCCTCTCTCCCTAATGTTACCCATGCCTCGGTTGTTTATGAGCTCTTGAAGGGGCGGTTTCAATACAGAGAAGTCGGTTTGCTCGATTTCACACATCTGAGATTTTTCGATCGCGACTCCGCCATGCAATTATTCGAGAAGTCCGGCTATTCTGCCATTGTCGCCGAAATAGTGACCAAAGAGCCTCAGGATACGGAATTCGCATGCAATCTCTCGGAGCTTCCATCCCGGTTATTACATCTGCTTGACAGTAATCCCGATTCACGGGTCTATCAATTCATCATGCGGGTTGTTCCATCAGAAAGGATTTATCCGCTCGCGATCTCTGAAGAGCTGCGCAAGAAGTTGAACGCCAGTGAAGATACTCTGAATGCCAAGTCCTTGGAGCTCGAAACTTTACGTAATAAGCTGACCCGAAATCAGCATGCTTTCGGTACCACGATATCAGAGCTCAAAAGCTTGGCTGAAAAGTTGGTACAAAACGAGGCTGCTGCTTACGAATACCAACGACTGATCAGGGAAGCTGAAACGATCAGGAGAGATGTGGCCGGTTACGAAAAAGAAAAAGATCGTTTACGTTTGTTGCTTGCCCGGTATGAAAGTTGGCCCTGCCGAACAATTCAATCTCTTTGGTCGCGTCTCTCCATTGGACCCGCTGGCATTAAAAAGCGCCTGGAACGGGTGAGCGTTAAATATCTCTATCGCTTTATGACTTCAAATATGCGAAAGAAATACGACCAAAAGAGGCTCATCGACCTTATCGGCGAGAGCGGCCTGTTTGACGCCTCATTTTACGAGAAGCAAAATTCCGACGTGGCAAAAGCGGGAGTCGATCCGTTGTGGCACTTTGCCACCTTTGGGGCTCTTGAGGGTCGAGATCCACATCCACTTTTCGATACCTCCTTCTACCTGGAGAGAAACCGCGATGTGGCTGAGGCTGGAGTCAATCCTCTTGCGCACTACCTCACCAGCGGTGCTTCCGAGGGTCGAGATCCGCATCCCCTCTTCGACTCATCTTTCTATCTCGAGCAAAACCCCGACGTAGTGAAGGCTGGGATAAATCCTCTGGCGCATTTTATTGCCTTTGGCGCTGCGGAGGGCCGGGACCCCAATACCCTCTTCGATACATCCTACTATGTTGAGCGATACCCCGACATAGTCGAGACAGGGATGAATCCTCTGGTGCATTTCATAATGTATGGTGCTGCGGAGGGCCGGGATCCCAGCCACCTCTTTCAAGTTAATCCAATGCAGTACTTTCTTCAGTGTATGACCAACAATCCGGCTATGTACATTGGATTGAACATGACCGGTCTTCCGGCGGAAGACCAGGAGCTTAACGCTCTCGCCAGGAAAGGAGAGCTTGCAAGTTTTAGCTACAAGCCTACAATCGGGATTTTGATGCCCACTTATAATATTGGTGCTCAGTTCCTCTCGTTCGCTATTGAATCGGTCCTCAATCAAACTTATCCTCATTGGGAGCTCTACATATGCGATGATGGCTCTGCAAATTCGGAAACTATCGATACTCTACACAAGTATGTCGATCAATATGACCGCATTCATCTGAAGATCCATCCCTCCAATCGAGGCATTTCCGCAGCAACGAACACCGCAATGGAAATGGCGGATACCGAATACGTCGCTATGTTGGATAATGATGATGAGCTACTACCTGATGCGCTTTTTGAAGTTGTCAAAGTAATCAATAACGAGCCGGATGTAGATGTAATATATACCGACCAGGATTTTATCGACGTGAATGGAGTTCCTTCCGACCCGTTTTACAAACCGGATTGGTCTCCCGAGATGTTTCGAGGTGTGATGTACGTGGGACACCTCTTGGTAGTGCGACGAAGCCTGGCCATGCAGATAGGTGGGTTCGACAGTGCATTCGACAAAGTGCAGGATTTCGAGTTTATGTTGCGGCTCTCGGAAAGCACATCCAGGATTCATCATATCCGGAAAATTCTTTACCACTGGCGTAGGATTCCCGGAAGCGTAGCATACGGGGGTAACGAAAAATCAGGAATTGAGGCACTGCAGGCTAAGGCAGTGAATGCCCACCTACAACGCTGTTCCGCATCTGCTACCGCATATTCCAATCCTAAGTTCGCACATAGGGTGTATTTGGATCCACATCCAAGAAAGATAGACCCCAAAGTGACGGTGATAATGCAAGTCGATGATCTCGATGATCGATTGTTCCAGGAGTTGAGCACTTTTGCAAAACATACTGAATACAAAAATATCGAAATGGTCCTTGTTTGCCGTGCTTTGCATCTCGATCAAGGAGCGTTAAGCGGCCTCGACATTCCAATAAAGACAGTTTTGTATGATGATCCGGGTGTTTTTAACTACCCACATGCAATCAATATTGGTGTGAGTAAGGCAAGTGGTGAGTATGTAGTATTACTTAATCATAACTTGGAGCCAATCACTCGAGAGTGGATACAGATATTGCTATTCTATCTGGAGCAGCCCAATGTTGGGGCCGTCGGCACGCTTATATTGAATTTCGACAATACGGTTCAGCATGCCGGTTTGGGGTTAGGAATCGGTGGTGCGGTTGGCTATGTAATGTCAGGGATGCCTGGAAGCTCCGATGGATTCGCAGGATCGCTTTCCTGTACTCGAGAAGTCACTGCTTTGGCAGGTGACTGCATGATGATTCGTCGCTCTATTTACTTAGAGCATGGGGGGTTAAACGAATACTTCGTCGATGATTATCAGGTTGCGGATCTGACGCTTCGCATATTCACCAGCGGCAAACGAATACTGCTCACACCTCGTGCCGTGATGCGCTTTCGCGAAGGTGTCGAGATCAAGCATTTTGTCAATCAGTTGGACACTGCTGTGTTCGTTGACAAATGGCTCGACCGGATAAAGGATGGTGACCCATACTACAACCCGAATCTAAACGCCCTATATGCGCGAAGTTAGATAGAAAACCAAGAATTTGGAAGACTTGTACGATGTTACAGAATGACAAATGCATTGTTTTGTGAAGTCAAATACTTCCGGCGCCAGTAATTGATTTCTTGTGGACCGGATAGCATGAATTGACCACTCCAGAGGCACACTATGAATATCCTTTTTGTAAGTCACTGCGATTTTACCGGCAACAGCGCAATGCATATATTCAGCATCGCTAACGAGCTTGTTGAGTATGGAAATGACTCTGTCGTTTGTGTTCCCAATGATCCCAAGACCGTCTTTCAACATGCCGAGCCTAAATTCCAGGTATTGGGCTACTCCGAGGCCTCCGGGCTCAATATCGCCTTCCCCGATGGCAGAGGCCCCGACTTTATCCATGCGTGGACACCACGAGAACTGGTCCGTAAGTTGACGATCCAGCTTGTTGCGCGGTACGGATGTCCCTATCTTGTCCATTTGGAAGACAACGAGGAAGCGATCGTCAAAAACGAGCTGGGCTGTGATGACTTGAATTCCATTGATTCAGACCGACTCGACTCGGTTATTTCTGAATGTCGCTCCCATCCCGTCCGTTATAAGAAATTTCTATCCGACGCCGCCGGTGTTACGGTATTGATGGATACCCTGTTGGAATTCAAGCCTGATCATGTTCCTGGGGTCGTCTTTTGGCCAGGATTCGACAAGACCTTCTGCAATCAGCAATCAGATAAGGAAAGCCTTCGTCGTCGACTTGGACTTTCCACGGAAGATATAGTACTTACGTACAATGGAAACATTCACGCATCGAACAGAAAGGAAGTATGCAGCCTCTTTCTTGCCGTCGGGCTCCTGAGCCAGATGGGTTATGATGTAAAGATTATCAAGACTGGCTGGAACCATGTAGAACACTTAGGTAGTCAGTTTGAGCCAATCAAATCCCTTATAATTGACCTTGGCTTTGTACCTCGCCTTGAAATTCCATCGCTTCTGTCCCTGGCCGATGTGCTTGTTCAACCTGGTACCTCGGATATATTCAATGATTATCGTTTCCCGTCTAAATTACCTGAGTATTTTGTTACTGGTATACCTGTGCTGTTGCCACGAGCGAATATTGGGCGCTTCATTGTAGACGGGGTCGAAGGTATTCTCTTAGAGGAAGGTAATGCTCTTGAAATAGCAAAGAAAGTTGAATTACTTCTCTGCGATAGAGAGCTATATCACAGGGTCGGTAAAGGTGGCCATCTCTTTGCGATGCGTGAATTGCAATGGTCAAAGAACGTAAAGAAATTGCATGATTTTTACCAATCCATATCAAACAAAAGTCACGATAAGCCGGTTTTCCCCTTGTCATTGAAAGACGAAGCTCCTGATAGCCGCAACGCTCAGGCGCCTCAACCCTTCAGTTCTTCCTCATGCACATCGGAAGCCGGGAAGAATGACGAGAGCAAGATTAAGATGCCGCGTTTGATCGCTTTCTATTTGCCACAGTTCCATCCCATCAAGGAGAACGATGAGTGGTGGGGCAAGGGGTTCACTGAATGGACCAATGTGGTTCGAGCCAGGCCGTATTTCAGAGGACATCATCAACCTCATCTGCCCACGGATCTCGGCTTTTATGATTTGCGGCTACCCGAAGTCATGGAAGAACAGGTGAAGCTGGCTCGATCCTACGGCATAGGAGGCTTTTGCTTCTATTATTACTGGTTCAACGGACGTCGTCTGTTGGAGCGTCCTCTCGATAACATGCTTGCCAGTGGTATGCCGGATTTCCCTTTTTGTATTTGCTGGGCAAACGAAAATTGGAGCAGACGATGGGATGGATCTGAAGATGATATCCTGATGAAACAGGAGCATTCACCCGAATCCGATGCTCGATTTATCCGCGATATTATTCCAATGCTGAGAGATCCACGATACATCAAGGTGCAGGGTAAGCCGATCATTCTCGTTTATCGAGTCAATCTTCTGCCCGATCCGGCGAGCACCGCACACATCTGGCGAACGATATGTGCAGAGGAGGGTATTCCATCCATACACTTGTGTGCAGTACAGAGCTTTGGAATTACAAATCCACGGCCCTATGGATTTGATGCCGCAGTGGAATTCCCCCCCCACACCAAAAGGGCGCTCATAGATCCAGGCCGGATGCCTGATCTGGACCCAAGCTTCGAAGGGTACATAGAAGACTATTTGCAGGTAGCACGCCACCAGGTAAGCTTGCCCCCGGCCCACTACCTAAAGTATAGAGGAATAATGCCTTCCTGGGACAATACTGCCCGTCGTCGCAATCGTGGTCATGTCATTATCAATTCTTCCCCATCAGCTTACGAAGCATGGCTGCAGGTTTTGATACAGGAGGCCTTGGAGGATAGATCCCCGGAGGATTCCTTGATTTTCATAAATGCATGGAATGAATGGGGCGAGGGGAATCATCTCGAGCCGGATCAGAAGAATGGACATGCCTACCTCGAAGCAACGCGACGTGCTCTGGATCTGGCTGAAAGGAGATTTGCGTCGCAGCACTCTTCCGCGACGTGGAGGCAAATAATAAAGTGTCTGTCCAGTGTAGAAGGTGAGTATGTCGGCCCGATTCCCTCCGGAACAAACGAAGTAGTGGCGACCCCAACCGTAGAAGATAGCGTGAAGAGGACAGCCAAAACCCGGTCCTGGTTCAACGACGCTGCCCTTCGCAATATCGTTGAGAGGTATCAGGGGAAATTTGCCGTAAAGCCCCTGAGCTACGCAACAGTTCGAGAATTTTGCGATAGTGTTGACCATCTGGGGGCTCTCGCAAGTGCTAACGGGGACTTGAAGGATTGCCAAAGGCCCTGGATGCTGAAGGCGATTCTTGGGAGTGTCCCCAGAGGTTCTCGAGTACTCGAGATTGGTGCCGGTGAGCCTTTTGTTGCGGATATACTCAGTAGACTTGGATATGAGGTGTTTATCGTTGATCCCTACGATGGTTCCGGTAACGGACCTCAGGAGTATGAGAAATTTTCGAAGGAATGTCCGAACATAACTTTCATGCGCGCGCAGTTCACAGATAAGCTGGCTCATCTGCAAGAGCATAGCTTCGATTGCATTTTCTCCATTTCAGTACTGGAGCATATTCCTGAAGATGGCTTGAGGGGTCTTTTCAAGGGATTGAAGAAATTCCTGAAACCTGAAGGAGTCTCAATTCATGCTGTTGACCATGTCCACAAAGGCAATGGTGAGATCGAACACCTCAAGAATTTGGAATTCATGGCCACTAATTTCGGCTTATCGGCCCATGAGCTTCATAATCTGCTCGACACCATGACCAACGACACCGAGACGTATTATCTCTCTGCCGAGAGTCATAATAGATGGCGTGGTGGAGTACCTTATGACGAATTCCCAATGCGTATATGCGTCAGTATCGAAATTGTTGCTGAAGCACGTAGGATTCATTCTTGCGGAGTCTAGCTCTGAGTACAGCTTGGCGAAAGTCAGCCTACCCACCCTACGCCGGAACCCCGAGAGAGCTGGGTTTGAGAGTGAAGAGGAGGGAGGCGGGCTTCCGCCGTCGCGTACCGGATTTGCCCTGGAGAAATTAGATCGTGAAGCCGTCGACCTTGTTGAGATCCTTGCTGATAAGTAGCCTACTGACCATCATTGTTTCTGCACCTCTTGTTTTCTATGTCTTTTCGTCTAGTGCTGCTTTCTATTTCGAGGTGATGCTCCAATCTTCAACATATGGGGACGCTCAGCTTTTTTTCGATAGAGGACGAGGATTTCTTGAAAAAGATTCCTCCATAGCTCGGGTCATCAAGAGCAAGACTCCACATTCGCTCCGTTTTCTCCTACCGCCCGGGGATCTTCGCCATCTGAGATTTGATCCCATAGACCGAGAAGCATCGATGGTTATGTTTCAACCTCGAATTGTCGATTCTGCCGGGAATGTAGTGAAAGCCTTTGAGATAGCGGATATACAGGCTAAAGGGCAGATCGATGAAATGAGCGCCTCCGGCAACGTAGTTGTCTTGAAGACTGCTACCGGAGCCAATGATCCAATGCTGGGGCTTCGGCTGGATGCACCACTGCATTTGCGGAAGTGGCGATGGACAGCCATTGATATGACGATGCGAGAGGTGATGCTGCCGGTTGTTCTGATCATGGTCATGTCCATGTTGATAACGACGACACTGCATGCAGTGATGCCTCGCATCCCGGGTAGAGCTATCGACTTCAGATCTTGCTTCAATACCATAAGAAGCGTAGCGTCTTTCTTTTTGCCTTTTGCGCCGCTTGTGGTATGCGTGGCACTGGTTGCTTTATACAGTGTAAATGTCCCTTTTTATGACCAGTGGGATCCTACCGTTTCATTGCTGTTTCAGAAGGCAAACGATGGATCTCTTTCATCGTTCGACCTACTGGCCCAGCTTAATGAGGGCCGTATTTTCTTTCCCCGACTGGTCTTTCTGTTGATGGGGTTAGTCAGCGGCTGGAATGTTCGATGGGAGATGGCGCTGATCCTATTTACCATGATGGGCATTTCGTTGATCATCTATCGGATTAGTCTGCTTACGATCACGGAAGACCGGATTCGAGCAGTGAAGCTTCTCTTTTTGGTCAACCTGGTGCTATTTTCGATGGGGCAATATGAGAACCTGTTCTGGGGCATTCAACTGGTGGCGTATATTCCACTTCTATGCCTGGTCGCCAGCCTATGGGTATCACTCATGCGATGGAGCCTTGGCACCAAGACTTTGATCGCAATGCTTCTGACCATTGTCGCAACATTCTCATTTGGCAACGGCATGCTCCTCTGGGTATTGGTGCCTGTGGCTCTGTTCTTGTTGAATCCCACGGAGTCGAAAAAGAAAATGTGGCTGGTCGCATTATGGATCCTGATGAGTGGAGCCAACTTATGGCTCTATTTTTACGATTGGCACAAATCATTTTACCCCCCTAGCGTCAAGAGCGATTTCTTTCCGTCCTTGTTCGCCTTCTTCGGCTCCATTATGGGGGGAACGGTGGGCAGATTCGGCGAAGTGAACTTTCAGGTCAGTGCTCTGATTGGTTTTTTCCTCCTTGCCTTGTTTGCCGTGTGTGGCTTGGTCATCTTACGACATGCAAGGGATCAAGCGACAGTGCGCAAGGGACTGGTTTGGCTATTGCTCGGCTCATACAGCCTTGTTTCCGGACTAGTAGTCACTTTCGGCCGCCTCGGGTTAGGTAAGGAATCGCTGCTTGTCTCCCGTTATGTAGCGTTCTCCATGGGCATTCCCATCGCCCTGATCTACCTTATCCCGTTGTGTCTCTCATTGGTTGCAGGGGAGCGCCATTCTCTGCGCTCAACTTTTGCGATCCGAGGGATCAGCACCTGTTTGTGTTTGGCCTTGATCGTCATGCAATTGGGGATTCTGGAAAAATCCATAAAGATCATCCAGGTGAACAAACTATGTCGGTTAAGTGGAAAAGCGTCCTTGCTTCTTAGCAACCATATCATTGATTTGGATGGTTTGAAATTCCTGGCATGGGGAGCTTCCACGGTCATATGCGAACGGGCTAGGATTTTGAACGAGTTGCACATGATGACTCCACCGCTCCTGCCTGCCGATGCATTTGTCCATGCTGCAAACGAAACTGCAGGGACGGCGTTTGCAGGGGCGGTCGATAGCTTTGATGCAGTTGCTGAAGGCCGTTATCATGTTGAAGGATGGGCTTATCTCGAGGCTGCCGGCCGTGCGGCAGATGCAGTGGTTCTTACTCGTCGTGGTCCGCAGGATCGGCCCATCCCGTTTGCCGTAACTCATCCTGCGTTTGATATAGGACCCAGTATTGCGGTCACCTGGAAACTGGCCAAAAGTTCTAATGTCGGATCTGGAAGATGGTCGATGGAGCTTGAGATGAAGGATCCACCTACCGAGATTCAAGCATGGGCTCTAGATGCGGAGAGTGGCATGCTCCTGCCTCTGAGCAATGAGCCCAGGGGATAGGCAGAGCTCTAAATTTCGAGCACTTGAAGTTCTTGAGCTTTCGAAAAGTAGCTATCGGAAGTTCTCAGACTCAGGTTATCGAAAGCCATGAAGAATATTAAGAACACAAAATCCGTTAGAATCAGGAAGATCCGATGTAACGTGAGGGATATAAGTCCGGAAGTCGAACATTGGTGAAATGGAAGATGCTGTCGATATGTCCTTTTTCTCATCATCGTACTTGATCGGGTTGCTCACGCCCCTGACATCCAGGCTTCGACGGCTTCCGGCCCTTTTGAGGCTTTTGAGGAGCTATGTGTCGGCAAATGGATTTCTGAGCGGAATGCGTCAAATCGCCGTTAAATCGTTTCGAAAATATCGATTCGGAGGATTTGCCGCAATCATTGTCTCTCTTCGAAGGCATGCAGGATTACAAAACCGTGGTGCATCTTTATTGAGTGTCATCGCTGAGCTTCTGACATCCGAAATCGAAATCCCAACATTGCCGGCTTCGGTAGACGTTCTGATTCCGGTTTATAATGGTCTGGAGCATCTACCTCGGTTGTTCGATAGCCTTTTTGAGAATTCAACGACCCCGCATCGGTTCATAATTATCAATGACGCCAGTACCGACCCCGAGGTCGAGCGCTATATAGGGCAGCGCATCGAGGGACGGGAAGATTGCCTGTTTCTTTCCAATTCCGTGAATCTTGGATTTCCGGCTACAATCAACAGGGGAGCACAGGAGGCGAGAGGACATTTCGTCATATTGAACACCGATGTGATAGTCCCTCCGGATTGGCTTCAACGGCTCATGAAGCCTATTTTTTTCGACGAGCGCATTGCGTCGTGCACACCCTTTTCCAATTCAGCTACCATCTTTAGCTTTCCACTTGCAAATCAGGATAACACTCTCCCGGATGGATGCACCTTGAGCCGGATAGATACTGCCTTCCGCAGGCTGTCCTCAAATATTGGTCGGAAATGTGAGGCTCTTTCGGGAGTGGGCTTCTGTATGGGGATCAACATGGATACCTGGCGAAGCATAGGGGAATTCGATGCGGAAACCTTTCAAAGAGGGTATGGAGAGGAAAACGACTGGTGCCAGCGGGCCATTGCCGCGGGGTGGCGAAATGTTCTTGTCCCCAACCTGTTCGCCTTTCATGCGCATGGAGGCTCATTTCCAAGCGAGGAAAAAAGGGCTCTGATCGAGAGGAACATAGTGCTCTTGGAGAGTCGATGGCCCAATTACCGTTTGAGTGTAGCCGCCCATGTCGATAACGATCCGTTTAGAGATTTTCGAGCGGCAGGGATCCTTTCTCTGGCTCTTTCGCGAGAAGCCCGGCCGCTGCTGTTGATAGACCACTCGATAGGCGGTGGAGCTAATGAATATAGCAAGCAGAGGCTTGAAAAGGCTCAGTCGGAAGGCAGGTCAAGCATCTATGTGACTTACCATGCCTACAGGGATGAAATAGAGATACGCACATTCTACAAGGGTATGGAATGCCTTATTGTGGCTCATGAGCCCGAAGAGCTTCTGGCGCTTGGAGATATCGGACACCTTGAGAGCATTGTTTACAACGATCTCGTTGGGTGGAAAGCTCCGGAAGCGATGATTTCGGTTATGATGTCGCTAAAGAAAAAATCGGGCGCTGCCTTAGAGATACTTTTTCATGACTATTTTCCCGTGTGCCCGTCGTATGTGCTTATAGACGATAATACCCGGTACTGCGGCGTTCCTGAAGACCTCGAGACCTGTCGCCACTGCCTGCCGCGGGCCATCAGGATGTATGATTACAAATATCAGCCCGCTGACATAGCGGAGTGGAGAAAGTTATTCCAAGAGGCGATTTATGCCGCGGATTTACTGGTGTTTTTTTCCAATGCCAGTCGTCTGGTGGTCGAGCGTGCTTACACACTACTGGAAGATAGAATCAGAATAGCTCCTCATGTTCCTCTGTGTGTTTTCGAGAAGCCCTATGTGTTGCCTGTCGAAGGCCCCTTGACGATTGGAATTGTGGGAAACATCGATGTACCCAAGGGAGCTCATATAGTCCTTGAATTGGCAAAGCTTCTGGAAAAACAAAGGCCCGAAGCGCGAGTGGTGGTAATCGGCCGAATTGCCATGCGCTGCAAAAGAAAGAATGTGACCATTACCGGCGCCTACCCCCATAAAGAGCTTCCTGACTTTTTGGCAAAATTTGGAATAACTGTAGCTTTTGTGCCTTCCATATGTCCCGAGACATTCAGCTATGTCACACAGGAATTGATGATGCTCGAGGTGCCTGTTGTTTGCTTCGATTTGGGTGCTCCAGCCGAGCGCATAAGATCTTACGAAAAGGGAAAGGTGGTCCATGATTTATCAGCCGCCTCCGCCCTTGCCGCCATCGAGGCATTGGATCGGGTACGATTGAAAAACCGTGTATCTCTTTAGTTTGGAGCCCCGCCGTGCATCAGGAAATCAGCCAGGCAGTCGCTTATAATTCATTCGATTACTTCGAGAAAACGCTCATTACCGATAATGGATTCAGGGAATATGATGTTCGCTGGATTCTCGGCAAAGAAATTAATCCCAACGGCTTCCTGGTGCTTGGGAAGGCTTTCGGGACATTTCTCCAGGAAACCGTAGGTGAGAAGAAAGTGATCGTCGGGCACGATTTCAGAGCCTACAGCCAGGATCTTTGCCGCTCCTTCGTCGTGGGACTCCTTTCCACAGGCATGCATGTTGTGGACATAGGATTAGCTTTGACGCCGATGCTTTATTTTGCCCAGCATCATCTTGATACAAGAGCTGGTGCCATGGTTACGGCAAGTCACAATGAGAACGGGTGGACAGGCATCAAGCTGGCCGATGGGCTGTCTTCCACCCTGGGGCCTGCCGGGATTTCTCAATTCAAAGAGATCGTCAAGGGAGGGCGTTTTTGTGCGGGGCAGGGTACTTATGAGCTCTGTTCGGATTTGTTCGGGGCGTATGCTGATGACCTTATCGGTTATGGAGCCCTGGTGCAGCCTTTGAAGGTTGTCGTGGCCGCCGGCAATGGGACGGCCGGGAGATTTGCCCCTGCCATTATTCGACGACTCGGCTGTGAGGTCATTGAGGTCGACTGCAACCCCGATTGGAATTTTCCTCAATACAACCCGAATCCTGAAGATGTGGCATTCCTCGAAAATATTTCCAGCATTACTAAGGATGTCCAGGCTGATCTCGGTATAGGCTTTGACGGTGACGGTGATCGAATAGGTGTTGTGGACAATCTGGGAAGAGAAATCTATTCAGATCGGCTCGGATTACTTGTAGCCCGGTGGATTTGTTCCGAACATCCGGGCAGGAGTGTTGTCGTTGACGTAAAGAGTACGGGGCTTTTCTTCGATGATCCCATTTTGCGCCAAACAGGAACAGAAGTCATTATGTGGAAGACCGGCCATTCCTACATCAAGCAGAAGGTGGCCGAAATACGGGGAATAGCGGGGTTCGAGAAAAGCGGTCATTGGTTTTTCAATAGTCCTTACGGTCGAGGATATGATGATGGGCTTCTTTCCGCCGTTCACCTGCTGCACTTGCTGGCTCGTAGCGGGACGCCGTTATCCGAAATGGTGAATGCTCTTCCACTCACCTGGCAGTCGCCCACACTGGGAGTCTATTGTGCCGACGAGGAAAAATACGAAGTGGCTTCAGAAGCGGCACGGCGGTATCAGCAGGACCTGGAGGCCGGGGCTACCATCGCTGGTGCAAGGATAAAGGACATCATCAACGTAAACGGGGTTCGCTTCATTCTCGAAGATGATGGCTGGGGGCTGATACGTGCATCCTCCAACAAGCCTTCATTGGTAATCGTGGGGGAGTCGCGCCGGTCTGAAGATCAATTATATGACATTATGGACCATATCCAGACTCGCTTGAAAGATTCGGGCAAGATTGGCGAATATGATCAGAAAATGCCGAAGCGATCCAGGGCATAGTGATGCGGTGGCTATGAGCGTTTTGCCATCGAAAGAGCCGGAGAAGTGTAAATGATAGTCCCCGTAATTCTTGCAGGAGGATCAGGAACAAGGCTGTGGCCTCTTTCGAGAGAGCTTTTTCCCAAGCAGCTCTTGCCTCTGTTGGGCAATGATACCATGCTGCAAAGCACGGTTCTTCGCCTGTCCGAAATGGAGGAAGTGGAAGAATTCATTGTCATTTGTAACGAGAATCATCGCTTTTTGGTCGCAGAGCAGCTTCGAGCCGTGGAGAGCAAGCCCGCCACCATAATTCTTGAGCCCGTTGGAAGGAACACGGCTCCCGCGGTTGCCATCGCGGCCCTAAAGGTGTTGGCTGCGGGCGGTGATCCGAATATTGTCATACTGCCCGCGGATCATCACATAGACGATATCGCGTCTTTTCAAGAAGCTTTGCGAGCAGCGGCGGATTTTTCTTCCGAAGGATACCTAGTCACTTTCGGAATTATCCCTCATTCACCGCAAACGGGCTATGGCTATATCCGTAAGGGGGAGAAGATCTCTTCCTCGAGCAATAATGTATGCGCGTTGAGAATCGAGAAGTTCATCGAAAAGCCGAGCATTGAGCGGGCACGAGAGCTCGTTGCATCGGAATGCTATTTCTGGAACAGTGGCATGTTTATGTTCCAGGCTTCGCGGGTGTTACAGGAATTGGAGAGGTTCGCTCCTTCCATCGTACAATCCTGCAGGCAAGCCTTCGAAACGGGTCTCCGAGATCTCGACTTCTACCGTCTCGACGCCGGCGCGTTCGAGGCATGCCCGGCTGATTCCATCGACTATGCGGTTATGGAGAAAACTGAAAATGGCATCGTGCTTCCTTTGCACTGCACCTGGGACGATATCGGCTCCTGGGACGCATTGTGGCGCATAAACGACAGGGACGGCAGTGAAAACGTCATGGTGGGCGACGTTCTTGTGCATGACGTGGAGAATTCATATATACACGCAACCAGTCGATTGGTTGCAGCGGTAGGTATCCGGAATCATGTCATTGTGGAAACGCCTGATGCAGTACTGATATCTCCGCGGGACAGGGTTCAAGACGTCAAAATACTGGTCAACAAGCTGAAGGCCGAAAATAGAGAAGAGGCTTTGAGCCACAGAAAAGTATATCGTCCGTGGGGAGCTTACGAGCCTATCGACGTCGACCGTCGCTTTCAGGTGAAGCGGATTACCGTGAAGCCCGGGGCCAAGCTCTCTCTCCAAAGACATTTTCACAGGGCGGAGCATTGGGTGGTCGTGAGAGGCACGGCGCTCGTTACAAGGGACGACGAAGAGATCCTTCTCAAAGAGGATGAATCTATCTACATTCCTCTAGGTGTCAGGCATCGCCTCGAGAATCCAGGAAGGATTCCGCTGGAGATAGTCGAGGTTCAATCGGGAAGCTACCTTGGCGAAGATGATATCGTCCGGTTCGATGACATCTACGGAAGGGAGCATTGACGCTATGAGGCGGATTAACGATCCGGGGAAGCTTCTTGTATTGGTGCCTCTTGGATTTTCCGGAAATGTCGGTAGACGGGAATTGGCCGGGAGAGAGCAGGCATGAATATCACTAAGAAAAGTAGAATATATGTGGCGGGGCATCGAGGACTGGTGGGCTCTGCCATTGTAAGGCGTTTGATGGATAAGGGTTATTGTGGCTTGATTTGTCGTGCTCACAAAGAGCTTGACCTTACAGATCAAACCTCGGTGAATTCATTCTTCAAAGAAGAACGTCCAGATTATGTATTCCTTGCGGCAGCCCGTGTTGGCGGCATCCTGGCAAACGACACATTTGCAGCGGATTTCATTCGGGATAATCTTCTGATTCAAACCAACGTTATCGATGCTGCCTATCGGTTCGGGGTCAAGAAGCTGCTCTTTCTGGGATCATCTTGTATCTACCCGAAGCTGGCGCAACAGCCGATAAAAGAAGAATATCTGCTCGGCGGCTATCTGGAGCCGACAAATCAATGGTACGCTATCGCCAAGATAGCCGGGATCAAGATGTGCCAGGCTTACCGGAGACAGTACAACTTCAATGCCGTGAGTGTCATGCCTACCAACCTTTATGGGCTTGGCGACAACTTCGATCTTGAGACCAGCCATGTGCTTCCCGCTTTGATTCGAAAATTCCACCTTGCAAAATTGGCAACGGAAGGAAACAAGGCAGGGATCGAGAAGGATGAAGAACGCTTCGGTCCCATTCCTCAGGATCTGAGGGCTGCATTCAATCTCGATTTGCTGCCTTCCGCCGGGGATCAGGGCACTAAGGGCGCCTGCTCAGCATCCGGGATGCCTGAGGTTGTCCTGTGGGGCACGGGGACTGCCCGCAGAGAGCTCCTCCATGTTGACGACCTGGCCGATGCCTGTCTTTTGCTGATGGAGGGCTACGATTCGGAGGAGATCGTCAATGTTGGTACGGGCGAAGACGTGACCATCAAGCAGCTTGCTCAGATGGTGAGCGATATTGTCGGCTTTCATGGGTGCATTTCATATGATAAGGGAAAACCCGATGGTACCCCACAAAAGGTCCTGGATACCTCGCGCATCTCTTCCCTGGGATGGGCTCCTCACATCGGACTTGAGGATGGAATCAAAGACACCTATGAGTGGTACCAGAAGGTTGTATCGGGGAATGTAGATAATCAGGCATAACGACCTGAGATCGAGCCTTCGGTCAAGCAGGATTTTTCCTATTACTCATTCTCCATAACAGTGCAGGAGAAAGCGTTGGCGAAAATAGCCTTGATTACGGGAGCCACAGGACAAGACGGCGCATATCTTGCCGATCTCCTGTTGGCTAAGGGTTACATTGTACACGGAATCAAACGTCGGGCATCACTTTTCAACACTCAGCGGATCGATCACCTCTACCAGGATCCCCACGAGCAAACCCCGAGATTTTTTTTGCACTACGGTGATCTTACCGATGCCACCAATCTCATCCGAATCATCCAGGCGGTACAACCCGATGAGATCTATAACCTGGCGGCTCAAAGCCATGTGAAAGTCTCTTTCGAGACGCCGGAGTACACCGCAAATGCAGATGCCCTGGGAACACTGAGGATTCTGGAAGCCATTCGCATCCTCGGGCTCGAGCAAAAGACCCGCTTTTACCAGGCTTCCACGTCGGAGCTCTATGGCAAGGTTCATGAAACCCCGCAAACTGAGCTGACCCCTTTCTATCCGCGCTCTCCCTATGCCTGTGCAAAGCTTTACGCCTATTGGATTACGGTCAACTACCGCGAAGCATATGGGCTGTATTCATGTAACGGCATTTTGTTCAATCATGAATCACCCGTTCGCGGCGAAACGTTCGTTACACGTAAGATCACCCGCGCCGCGGCACGCATCGCATTGGGACTGCAAGACCATATCTATCTGGGCAATCTGAATGCTCTCCGTGACTGGGGCCATGCGCGGGACTTCGTGTACGCGCAGTGGCTCATTCTCCAGCAAGAGGAGCCTGATGATTATGTCATTGCCACAGGCGAACAGCACTCAGTGCGTGAATTTTGTGAACTGGCATTTCAAGAGATCGGCATAGAACTGGAGTGGCAGGGGAAGGATATTTCAGAAGTGGGCGTAGTCGCTGCTGTGCATCCTTCACCTCTCCTGGAGAAATACGCTTCCCACTACACGGCGGCCACTCTGCGGCAAGGCCAGACTCTTGTTTCGGTCGATCCAAGCTATTTTCGTCCCACGGAAGTGGCAACACTTCTTGGTGATCCCACCAAAGCGAGAAACAAGCTCGGCTGGCGTCCCACGGTGTCCTTTCATCAAATGATAAGCGAAATGGTGATACGCGATTTGGATGAAACCACCCGCGAAGGCATTTGTGAACGAGACGGCTTTCCACTGCCGTCTAGTTGTGAGGCAAATATGTGAGTGACGTTACCGGGAATAAGTCCAGGCTGTCGAATCTCGACCTGTGCGACTATTTTCAGCCATATATCGAGCATTAAGAACAGGAAGAAGAACATCCTTGAGCATCGAGATCATTAAATCATACTTCAGATTTGGCGATTCTACGAATAACGAGGTTCCTACGCCGGAAGGTGGGGAACGAAGGTTCGATAGAGTCATACAATTCGCAGCATGGAGCTTTAGTGCTCTCCTATTCGCTACATTTACGCTGATTGCACTTGCGCGGGTCTTTTCCGAGGGAGTCTGTTGCGCTGATGACGCTTACTACGCAGTAGTTGCAAAGAATCTGGTCAAAGGGCTCGGCTACGCTGCGAGTGTTCAAGGGGGTAAAACTGTTTTGTTCGATCCCACATCCGGATCGGGACCCGTATTGATTCTACCTGCCGCCTTTGCCATGACGATATTCGGAAATCGCTACTGGATACCGGGATTGAGTTTGGTGATAATGTGGTCATCCATGTTGCTCGTGTTGTATTGGAGGATATATAAGGAATTTTCCTCGGCACTCGCTCCGGTAGCTGCCTCCCTTTTTATCATCGTTACCTACGCATTGTTTCCCATGCATCACGAGCACTGGTATGCCCTGTTGGGCGAAGTTCCAGCAGCATTGTTGGTGCTGGTGGGATTCGTAACCTGGGCCGGAGATCCTCTCGACGGACGAAGGCTTCCAATCAGTGCAGTTTTGCTTTCACTTGCTTTTCTTACAAAAATCTTAACTGCACTGTCCGTAGTCGTATTTTTGATGGTTGCAGTTTTCTATTATCTTTTCATAGCGAAAAGCTCGCTCAAAACCCTGGCGGGAAAGCTGCTGACATGGTCTGTGTACTTCCTTATTCCTTTGCTTTTGTTCGAAGCATGGAAGCTGGGCGCCTTAGGCATCGATGCTTATATAGCAAATATCAAGGGCTTCATATCGTTTATGAGAAACCAAGGGCTTGCCGGCAAATCAAGCGTTGGTTTTGTCGAACGAGCTATATCATATAGTATTGCCTGCAAAAGCAGACTTGGAATTTCTCCGTTTGAAATCATACTTCTATCACTTGTAGCTGTGATCGTTATGCAATACTCACGAGATGTACGTCTCCGCGTAATCTCTATGCTCCTTTTTCTCTATACATTGTTTGCGGTTCTCTATTTTCTTTTCTTTTCCATAGGCTGGCCGAGATATATATTGATAGCTCTTATTGTTTTCATATTCTTGATATCTATCCTGCCCTTGGCGATTAAGAGCGTTGCAGCGAAAATAGCGTTTGCAACTATATTGATCTTTATAGCTGCTAACATTAACTATAACATTCTTGGGATCCCCACTGGGTCAATGGATAATGGCTGGTTTAAGCAGTCAACGCCTCTCCGGAATCTGATATCAGTCAGTCAATTCGTTGATAACAATCGAGTTGAGCACTCCATGGTCAGTGAATGGTCGGGGACGTGTGCGGACATCGAGTACATGTCTTCCGGAGCTGAAGTATTTGGCGACTACAAACAGGTGCCTCTCGATAAAGGGAACAGAAATACAATGCTCTCGATTAACACTCGCTTCTACCAGGAAAATCGAGATTTTCAACGACTGACCGACTCTTGTGAAAGCCCTGTTGTTTCTTTGCCTCCTTATCTGGTTTATCACTGCCGGTAGCCGGGCAACCGGATGACTTCTTGTCAGGCTGACAGCCGTGCTCGGGGAAGCCCTGGCCCGACTTTTTCTTCATGATCTCTAATCCCGAGGTATATAGCGCTCCATGAAGCCTAAAGAAAAAAACATACAGGCCTTTAACTCCGACGTGGCCCAAAAGGGCGGATATGCATACACCTCTCCCGAACGTTGCTCCTCCCGTTTGGCCAACGCGCGCACCACTCAGGCCATCCATGAGTTTGCGGCAGGTTGCGGGCGACGCATTATCGACATCGGCTGCGGTGATGGTACCTACACCGCGGAATTTCAGGCTCTCGATCCCTTGGAGGTCCTGGGGCTGGATGCGGCGGAAAACGCAGTGCAGTGTTGCCGGCAACGCATGGACTGTGATTCTCGCTTCCATTTCGAAACCCGTTCGGTCTACGATCTGAGCCCCTATTACGGACGATTCGACATTGCCATCGTACGCGGGGTGCTGCACCATCTTCGAGAACCCATCAAGGCTGTAGCCGAGATCATCAAGACGGCTCCGACGCTGATCATTGCCGAGCCCAACGGCTTCAACCCCATTGTGAAGCTTCTGGAGCGCTTCTCCCCCTACCATATTCGGCATGAGGAGCAATCCTTTTTTCCTTTTGTCCTCGACCGCTGGTTTGCCGCTGTCGGTGCTCCCGTCGACAAGGCACTTTTCATAAATACCGTGCCCTTTTTCTGTCCCGATGCGTTCGCGAGATTCTGCAAAAGCTTCGAGCCGCTGGCTGAACGTCTGCCCATAGTGCGTCATCTTGGCTGCGGACAGTATGTCTTCCGTGCCCGGCGCAGCGAAACGGGAGCGAAACGGTCATGAGCGCTCAAGCCCCATCGCTGACCGCACTCCTTAGGCGGGCCCGCCTTCGTCTGCTGGAAATGCACCACCGTACCAACACCGGCCACATCGGTGGAAATCTTTCTTGCATAGACTGTCTCGTGGTCTTGCATCACGCGGTTTTAAAAGAAGACGACGTCTTCCTCCTTTCCAAGGGGCATTCGGCCGGCGCCTTGTACGTTGCCCTATGGTCGTGCGGCGTTCTGGATGAAGACGCATTGAACACCTTCGCCTGCGACGGAACCTTTCTCGGTATCCATCCGCCAATCAACCACCTCAAGGAAGTTCCTTTTGGCACGGGCAGTCTGGGGCATGGCCCTTCCCTGGCCGCGGGGATGGCTCTTGGGCGGCGCCTGCAAAATATTCCTGGACGGGTATTTTGCCTTTGTTCCGACGGCGAGTGGCAAGAAGGCTCATGCTGGGAAGCTTTGAGCTTCGCCGTACATCAGCGTCTGGACGGCCTGCGCTTGATCGTGGACGTGAACGGCTGGCAGGGATTTGGCTCCACCCGCGAGGTGGCCTCCCTTTGCATGGATAGCCTGGCAGCCCGTTTCGAGGCTTTCGGTGCTTGCGTGAGCCGTTGCGCCGGGCACGATCCCGAGGCGATTCTCGAAGCGCTCCAGGCAAACATCCCCAGAAACCGACCGAGTGTTCTCCTGCTGCACACCTGCAAGGGCAAAGGACTCTCCTTTTTTGAAGACACACTGGCCTCGCACTATCTGCCGCTGACAGACGAACAATACGAAAGCTCTTGTCGAGACCTTGAGGATTGATCATGCGCAAAGCTCTTGTTTCAGCCTTGCTTACGCAAAGCAAGGACCCGGCTTTTTGCTTCCTGACCGGCGATCTGGGCTTCATGGCCCTGGAGCCGTTGCGTGAGGCGCTCAAGGAGCGTTTCTTCAACATGGGCGTGGCGGAACAAAACATGGTCTCCGTTGCGGCCGGGCTGGCCCAGACCGGACTGCGCCCCTGGGTCTACAGCATTGCTCCGTTTTGCTACGCGCGGCCCTTCGAACAGATCCGAAACGACATCTGTCTTCACGATCTGCCCGTGCGCCTTCTGGGCAATGGAGCAGGTTATGGTTACGGTGTTCAAGGGCCTTCGCATCACGCTCTCGATGATTGCGCGGTCATGGGAAGTCTCCAGAACATGAGCGTCTATGCTCCAGCTTTTAAGGATGACCTGTCCTCTTTGGTCGATTTTTTGTCACAGGACCCCCATCCTGCCTATTTGCGCCTGGGCCTGGACGAGGGACCGGCAGGCATTCCACGACCAACCTATGCACCGTTTCGCTGCTTGGAAGAGGGGGCGGCGGGGCTCATCCTGGCACTGGGGACACTGGCCGGGCCGATCTGGGGAGCGGTCCTTGAAATGCCGAAGGCGAACCGACCTGCCATATGGTGCTGCAGCCGGCTTCCGTCCCGGACCGGGGATTTCCCCGACGTGGTTTTGCGACAGGCAGCCGCTGCGCCGTGGACCATCGTCGTGGAGGAGCACGTAGCCACGGGCGGTCTGGGATCGAGCTTCACCCACGCGGCCCTGGAGACAGGTATAACTCCCAGGCGATTCGTGCATCGTCACGCCTTGGGATACCCGGGCAATTGCTACGGCTCGCAGGAGTATCATCGTCGTGAGTGCGGACTGAGCATTGCGTCCCTGTGCGAATGCGCGATGTCCCTAAGCGGGGCGTTATGAGCGACATCACTTCCCTTATACGTTCCCTCCCCGGGCCTATCCTGGTGATCGGCGCCAGCGGCTTTGTAGGAGCCAACCTGTTCCGAGCCTTGCTTGCCTGCCGCTCCGACATCTTCGGTACAACTCACGCTTATGCGGCTTGGCGCCTGGAAGGCATTTCCACCCAGCATACCCTGCATCTCGACCTGTTGTCGCATTCAAGCCTTGCGGATGCCATGGAGCGAATTCGGCCGGCCGTGGTATTCAACTGCTCTTCCTACGGAGCCTATTCCTTTGAGGCCGATTCGGATCGAATCCACCGGACCAATTATCTGTCCACGATCAATCTGTTGGAGCTTTGCGGGCGCATGCAGATCAAGGCCTATGTGCATGCGGGCAGCTCCTCCGAATATGGCCTCAATTGCACCAGTCCATCCGAGGATGCGGCCCTGGTTCCGGACAGCCATTATGCAGTGAGCAAAGCTGCGGCAGCGCAAGTCCTGGCCTATTTTGGCAAGGTTCGCGGCCTTGCTTGCGTCAACCTGCGCCTGTATTCGCTGTATGGCCCATACGAAGATTCCTCGCGCCTGATCCCCGCTCTTTCCGAGCGCATCCTGCATGGAGAGCTGCCACCGTTCGTCAATGCGGACATTTCGCGCGACTTCATCTATGTCGGCGATGTGGTGGAGGCTTTTATCGTCACAGCGGCCCGAATCGACGAATGCCGAATCGGCGAATCCTACAACGTTGGTACGGGGGTGAAGACCACCATCCGTGATTTAGCCAACCTGACCCGTGAGCGTTTCGGCGTGAGTGCGCAGCCGCAGCTCAGTAGTATGCCGTCCAGAGCTTGGGACCACCAGGACTGGTACGCAGATCCCTCACGCATGAGAGAGGATTTCGGTTGGCAAGCCAAGACCTCCCTGGCCGAAGGACTGGAAAAGACCGTGCAATGGTGGCGGGAATTTCTTCTTGATCATTCCTTCGGCACTCTCACCAAAAAGCAGGCCCAGGCGGGAAAAAGCTCCCTTTCGGCCATCGTCGCCTGCTACCGGGACGAACAAGCTGTCCCGGTTATGTACGAACGGCTTTCCCGGACCATGAGTGCTCTGAACCTAGACTACGAGATTATTTTCGTCAATGATGCATCACCCGACGAAACCACGGCTGCGATCAAATCTTTGTCCGCACGCGATCCTCGCGTCATCGGCATCGTGCATTCGCGCAATTTCGGCTCCCAGGCTGCGTTTCGCAGCGGCCTGGAGATTGCCTCCAAAGAGGCGTGCGTTCTTCTGGACGGAGACTTGCAGGATCCTCCCGAGATGATCGCTCATTTCGTAGAGAAGTGGCGCGCCGGGGCGGACGTGGTATATGGACGGCGGGTGCAACGGGAAATGCCGGCTTGGCTGGAAACCTTTTATAAAGCCTTCTATGCTCTTTTTTCATTCGTAAGCGACATCCCCATACCTAAAAACGCCGGGGATTTTTCCCTCATAGACCGCAAAGCGGTCCGCTGGATACTGCGATGCAACGAACGGGACAGTTTTCTTCGCGGACTGCGGGCCTATGTGGGCTTTCGTCAGGAGGGCGTGGACTATGTCCGGCCCGAGCGCATGTTTGGCCACAGCACGAACAATTGGATCAAGAACATCGGCTGGGCCAAAAAGGCCATTTTCTCCTTCAGCCGCGCTCCCTTGCATCTGTTGACAGCGGTTGGCGGCATCGCAACGCTTGCCTCCTTGCTGCTCATGCTCTACATGGCATCCGCCAAACTGTTCTATCCTGAAATCATTCCCCGGGGTATTACCACCGTCTTGATGATGATCGTTTTGTTTGGATCGATCAATCTTCTGGGCTTGGGACTTCTTGGTGAGTATATCGGCAAGATCATCGAGGAAACAAAGCGAAGGCCGCCATTTATCCGGGTGCTGCGCATAGAGCGTGGCGAAGCGCTTCCCTGGAGGGATGAAGCGTAGGGCACATATAAATGCAATACCCGTGAATGAAATTCATGTAGCTGATTCGACTTCAGTTTCCGATTGCCTCACGGGTACTATTTCTATCTCCTTTTCAAGATCTCTTTCTTGAGACTTATGCTTGACTCTCTTGAGTGCAA
>Ga0209749_1000524_pt1 | contig 50497 bp, 42 predicted proteins | sample EPASupsiteSAE347_FD_187267 | JGI IMG/M metagenome (GOLD analysis project Ga0209749, IMG submission 187267) | Bioremediated contaminated groundwater from EPA Superfund site, New Mexico - Sample SAE3-47 (SPAdes) (version 2) | ecosystem: Environmental > Aquatic > Deep subsurface > Groundwater >... | reverse complement strand
TAGGTGAGCGGATAATATGACTGTCAATTCCGAGAAGCGTTTCGAAGGTGACCAAAGTGCATTGAAAGATGGGTACCTCAGGAAAAAAATCTTTTTGTCCCGGTAGGTTGCATTTCCGAGACCCTTCGAGCAGAATTGCTCCGGCCTCATTGAAGCGGTTTAAATGCTGCTTGACCCAAGCTCCAATGGCTTGATTTCCGGAGCAGAATTGCTCCGGCCTCATTGAAGCCCGCCGCCAACAGCCATTCCCACGAGAGCGCCCGCCGATTTCCGGAGCAGAATTGCTCCGGCCTCATTGAAGCATGTATTATCTCTCCTTCCTCATCATATTGGGTCCAGATTTCCGGAGCAGAATTGCTCCGGCCTCATTGAAGCCGATGGTGGCTACCGGAAGTTCTGCCACTACTGGTTGATTTCCGGAGCAGAATTGCTCCGGCCTCATTGAAGCAAGCATTGTTCGTATATTCTGCGTTGGAGAAATAGGGATTTCCGGAGCAGAATTGCTCCGGCCTCATTGAAGCCTCCGTTATTTGCCGTCGCTTCTTCCGCCTGGCCGCGTGATTTCCGGAGCAGAATTGCTCCGGCCTCATTGAAGCCCGTCACGTCCGCGCTTATGGTCTCCGTAATCTGGTGATTTCCGGAGCAGAATTGCTCCGGCCTCATTGAAGCACCCCGACTCCCGAAATACTGTGCCGGAACATCGAGGATTTCCGGAGCAGAATTGCTCCGGCCTCATTGAAGCGGGCCGTGCAGAACTTGAACGACGCCAGTGAGTCGCGATTTCCGGAGCAGAATTGCTCCGGCCTCATTGAAGCGAGGTCCATCAAAATTACTGTGCTTTTCGTCTTCCCGGGATTTCCGGAGCAGAATTGCTCCGGCCTCATTGAAGCAGTATCGTCCTGGCCTTGGCGGCGCACCGCTTACAGGATTTCCGGAGCAGAATTGCTCCGGCCTCATTGAAGCTCATTGTTCCGATCCGAATCATATTCCCTGCCACATGATTTCCGGAGCAGAATTGCTCCGGCCTCATTGAAGCGAGAGCGGAGATCATCGTGCGTGGATCGATGCACCGGATTTCCGGAGCAGAATTGCTCCGGCCTCATTGAAGCCCCTCTCGCATGGGATAAAAGTCGATGACGCCTGGTGATTTCCGGAGCAGAATTGCTCCGGCCTCATTGAAGCATCAACATTTGCGTGGATGGAGTAAAGGATTCACGCGATTTCCGGAGCAGAATTGCTCCGGCCTCATTGAAGCTCCTTTCGTTATTGGTGTTCAGAACTACCCTTTAGCAGATTTCCGGAGCAGAATTGCTCCGGCCTCATTGAAGCCCTCTTCATGGACGTCTGCAACGGAGTCGTCCTGACGATTTCCGGAGCAGAATTGCTCCGGCCTCATTGAAGCCTCGCGGCTAAGGGGGTGGTTTCCTGCCTTTTGGCGGATTTCCGGAGCAGAATTGCTCCGGCCTCATTGAAGCAGTCTCAGAAATCTTCCCTCTGAGCAGGTTGTTGCAACGATTTCCGGAGCAGAATTGCTCCAGCCTCATTGTAGCGTCTTGGTCTCTGCGCTTGTTCCACAACTCAGAATGGATTTCCGGAGCAGAATTGCTCCGGTGCATTCGACATTACTTGGTTTGACCTTTCCGTGGTAAGCTCTCCGATGCCCGCCAGGACGATAGGGCAACGCCGGGGAGCGACCCGAGCGCCGAGGCGGGGGAACGACGGAGAGGTAAGGTTTGTAATCGATTTTTCCACTTTGGGAATAGGGACGGAGGGGAAAATGGGAAGCATCGAGGACCAAGAGCGACTGGCCGAGCGCTACCTCTCGCAGAACAACAAAGAGGCGGCTGTAAGACTTCTTTTCGAGCTCATAGTCGTCTGTGCGAAAGATAGAAATTTTGTAAAAGCCGAAGCCATTAGAGACCGGATCTTCGAAATCGATCCGATGGCTTTGGAGGAAATAATCCGGTCCGGTGAAATCATTGAGCGGGAAAAAAATGAATCGATTGACAAGGGTCACAGAGAAATATGGTCTAAGCTCTACGGTCTCCTCGGTGCCGAAGAAGCAACCGCTTTCTATTTCGCTCTGGAAAATAAAAGTTACGATACGGACGAGGTCGTTTACAGGCAAGGGGAAAAAAACGCGAGACTTTATTTTGTAAACCAGGGCCGTCTAAAAATAGCTTTCAACCAGGGTGGCAGGGAGGTGCTCCTCAAGTCGATTACGGCAGGCCAGATCGCTGGAGAGGAGACCTTTTTTGTAAGCTCCATGTGCACGACATCGATGATAGCGCTGTCGAAGGTGGGCTTGAGCTGCCTGGATGCAGCCTGCCTTGCGAGATGGGAAACCGAGTTCCCGCTTCTCACGCCGAAACTTGTGGAGTTCATCTCCGGCTTCGAAAAGACTGCCGACCTGATCAGGACAAGGGGCATGGACCGGCGTACTCACAAACGTATCCCCTTTTCCAGAGATATCGTTGTCCAGGTGTTCGCTCGGTCCGGAAAACCTGTAGGGAGGCCATTCACAGGGGACATCTGCGACCTGTCCCCAGACGGGCTTTGCTTTTCCGTGAAGATCTCGAAACGGGAAACAGCAAATCTTTTGCTCGGCCAAAGACTGGGCATGTCCTACACCCATCCGAGAGCGGGTTCACCTGCGAAAGTCAATAAGGAAGGAACTATCGTAGCAGTCCGTTTTCACCCTCTTGTGGAGAGTTCCATCCATGTGAAATTCGACAGCGTTCCAACTGCGTAGAACGGGCAAACCGAACCCTCCCACATCCTCCAAATCCTGAACAATCCCTCAACCTGGCCACTAAAACAAATGATTCGAAAATGGGGAAGATTTTGGTCGCCCCATTTCTCAGGGACGAATAGATCTGTTCGTGACAAAGTCTATTTTTCTGAGTGAATCTGAGTTATTATTTGGGTTAAGAGTTCCAGTCGACAGTTCTGAGATCTGTCTGAGGGCATTATTGCACGAACTGCGATTTATCGATAGCTTTCTCGTAGGCGGCCTCCTTGGTGATCTTCCCCTCAGCGATCAACTGCTTGAGATGCTGGTCCATGGTCTGCATGCCGGTTGATGTGCCGGTCTGGATGAAGGAGCTAATCTGTGCGATCTTTCCATCCCGGATCATGCTGGCCAGGGCAAATGAACTGATGAGAATCTCGTTTGCCGCGCAACGTCCCTTCCCGTCAGAAGTTTTCAGCAGTTGCTGGGCGATGACCGCCCGGAGCGAATCGGCAAGCATGGTCCGGGTCTGAGCCTGCTGATCAGAGGGAAAAGCATTGATGATGCGGTCGATGGTCTTGGCTGCGCTGTTGGTGTGCAGGGTGCCGAACACCAGGATTCCCAGTTCGGCGCAGGTAAGGGCCAGGGAAATGGTCTCCAGGTCCCTCATCTCACCGACAAGAATGATATCCGGATTTTCCCTGCTGGCCACTTTCAGCGCCTCGCTGAAAGTGCGGGCATGGGTACCGATTTCCCGGTGGGTGATCAGGCATTTCTTGTTGAGGTGAACGAATTCAAGAGGGTCCTCGATGGTGATGATGTGGCCGTCCCGTGTTTCGTTGATGTAATCGATCATGGCGGCAAGCGTTGTCGATTTGCCGCTTCCGGTTGGACCGGTGACCAGGACCAGACCCTTGTTGAAGTTGGCGATGGTACTGAGCACCGGAGGAAGTTTCAGCTGTTCCATGGTGATGATGTCACTGGGGATCAGCCGGAAGACCGCACCGATCCCCCGATTCTGATAGAAGAAGTTGCACCGGAAACGTCCTATGCCGGTGAGTTCGTAAGCTTTGTCCATATCGAGCTTTTCATCGATAACGGTACGCTGTTCCGGCGTCAGGATTTCAAACAGGATTTGCCGGTTCGATTCAGGTGTAAGGACCGGTTGAGCCGTGGGGACCAGTTCCCCCCGCAGTCTCAGCAGCGGCGGAAAACCGATCACCATGTGCAGATCGCTTGCCCCGCGGGTTTTCATCTCCTCGAATAAAGAATCGATGTGGGCCATTGTATCAATGCTCCAGGAGGTGGTTCTAATTATCGATAGAATTCAGAAACAAAAACCAGAACCTTGTTTATTCTTGCATAAAACTGCCCCAACATCCGGAATAGTTTCAAAGCGTGGATCAAACTACTGGCAGAGCAGCGGCTACTGAGGTGCTGACTACTCTTATGGATCAGTTTTTCGGTGCCTCGCCTTCCGGTTCAACCAGCGTCTTGAATCTCGCCGGCTGGGTGGCATTTGCCGCCGCTTCCGCAGCCGATATTCTTTTGTCCATCAACAGCGCCATCAAAGAATCGTCCATCAGTCGCATGCCTACGCCTTTGCCGGTTTGCATTATCGAAAAGATCTGGAACGTCTTGGCGTCCCTGATCAGGTTCCCCATGGCCAGTGTGCCGATAAGAATCTCCAGGGCCAGCTCCATTCGGGTGCCGTCTGCTCCCGGAATAAGCCGCTGTGTAACAACCGCCTTCAGCGCCTCGCTCAACATGGTCCGAACCTGGTTCTGTTCCCTGGCGGGAAACGAATCGATAATCCGGTCGATGGTCTTTGCAGCGCTCGACGTCGATAGTGTGGAGATCACCAGATGCCCGGTTTCCGCGGCGGTAATGGCCAGGGAGATGGTTTCCAGATCCCGGAGCTCACCGATCACGATCACGTCCGGGTCCTGGCGAAGCGCACTTTTCAGCGCATTGGCGTAAGAATGGGTGTTGGCGCCGAGCTGGCGCTGGTTGACCACCCCTTTCTTAAACGGGTGGATGAACTCAATGGGGTCTTCAATAGTGAGAATGTGATGGGGCCGGTTCGTATTGATATAATCGACCATGGCCGCCAGAGTAGTTGATTTGCCATGTCCTGTCGTGCCGGTCACCAGGATCAGCCCCTGGTGCTCGTCCAGAATGCGCTGGATCGTCGGGGGCATCCCCAGCTCTTCAAGGGTGCGAACTCGGGGCGGGATGATCCGAAAGACGGCGCTTATTCCCCGCTGATGTTCCATGGCGCTCCCCCGGAACCGGCCAATCCCTTCCAGTTCATACACGAAATCGATCTGGAGATGCTGTTCCAGAATCGCCTTCTGCTCCGGATTGAGCAACTCGGGAATCATTTCGCGGCATTGTTGCCGGGTCAGGGCGGGGATTTTCAGTTTACGCAGCCGTCCAAGGAGGCGGAAGACGATCGGCTCGTCGGAAACAATATGGATATCGGAAGCATTCAACTCTGCCGCTTTGGCAAAGATCTTGTCCAGTTTGGCCATCGTTGTTCTCTTTCACAGGCTCGGATCATCAACGGGATGTCGAATCGATAGCCTCTTCAGGCAGGATGATCTCGATCTCATCCTTGCGCAGGCTCAGAAATTTTGCGCTTATGAGCGTTCCATCGGCCGGACGGCGGATTTCGACATCGGTAACCGCAATGAAATCCTTCGACTCGTTCATATAGTCGGTCAGGCGGACTCCTGAGTAAATATGCAGGTCACCGACAATTTCGAACTGCCGGGTGAAGATGCGGATTTTCTGTTTCCCTTCATCGTCCATGGCATTCTTCCTTTTTTGTCCCCGGATATATGGATAATTTTGCACATCAAGCAGCCTGGCTCTTACCCCGTCGCGGAAATGCGCAGAGCCGTGGACCGCATGAAAAGGTCTGCCATTGATAGCGGCGTGCCCTGCCGGGATGAGGTTGTGCGCACATATCTTGCCACCTTCTCGGATTTCGGAGGCAATGGAATCTTGACTGCATGAAACCAATATCTTGATATTTCATCAAGTTACCTCCAAGAAGAGAGCTGTTGGCCTTGCTGGCCTAGGGGTATCCGGCCCCTTTGGGCAGTTCATACCCGTACCGCGTCGGGTCGCTCAGGACCGCCTTAATTGCCAGGATCTTAAAAACGTAGCGCTCAGTCTCCTGCGGCAGCATCAATTGGTAGCAATCCCTCTCACCCTGCGTACGGAGTTCGTCCACAATGCGTTTCTCACCGCATTTGTAAGCCGCTATCGCGAGAGACCAGCTCTTGAAATTGCGGTAAAGATCCCCCAAATACAGGAAAGCACTTTCAGGAGAGCGCTCGAAGTCATAGCGCACATCACCGGATTTCCTCTTCGCCGGGGCGTTTAGCGGGGGCTCGCTTTCCGCAATGGCGACATACTTCAGGTCTTCGGGCATGTTGAGGCGCCGGAGGCGTTCCTCAATCCACCGGAAATAGCGCTCCTTGCGTTTTAACCACCAGTAAACCTGCGCATGGTTGTACACGACGAGAGTGAACTCTTTGTCAAATTGCTCCAGGACCTCCTGGTTTTCCAGGGGGACGGGCTCCCCGCAAAAATCCATCCTGCCGGGTACAGGATAGTAGGTGACCATGCCAGTGCTCTGATACACCGGACGCTGGACCTGTCCTGGCGCAACCGTTATTTGTGCCTGAGCCGCCCCCTGAACGGACGGACCTGTGGGGGCAGTGCTTTGCGTGGTTGCACAGCCAACCACGCCGGCCGCGATGAAGAGGGGTGTCACAAGGCAGACCAGTCTCCCGAGCCTGGTGCAATCGTGCATAAGACGCCTCCAAATCCGATAATCTCTTTCGAACCATATCCCTGTGAGTTCGAGAATGCCTACCGCACACACGGGCATCCATCATTAATAAAGCCTCAAGTGTGCGCCATGCACCCGAACCGCATTTTCAGGCTGTATTCTGCCGAAAATCTCTGGAATACCCCCCAGAGTTCCTGAAAGGATAGGATTCTCTAATCGAAGATGCAAGTGATAAGTCGTTAAGGCAAATTTTTCAACTTCAGGACACACTCCTTCCCAGCCTTTGATGGTCTCTCTCCTTGCCCCGGGTAATGGATGGGGACTCAGGGAAAAGACATGCGAAATTGGCGAGCATAGGAAAAAGCAGGCGCAACGTGGACAAACCACTTCCTTGGTATGGTAGACACCCTTGATCCTACCAGACAGACGTTCCAAGGCGGCGGCATTTGAGAATAGACGTGTACCTGCGTCCCTGCTATCATAGAAGGCCGCGTGGTTTTGATTTGTGCCCCGCTGGGATGGGGTTTTCAGCCAGACTCCGTCCGCGCAGGAGTTCGTCCGGTTCGGGGTGAAATGTTTCTACACCCTTCTCGATCCCCCGATTTCGTTCCCGTAAATTTCACTAAGCTCATCTGTTCGATGAGTGCAAGACAGGAGCGCGCAATGGACCTGAATCTTCTGATGCAGCCTCTGCCGGTAGTGGAAAACCCAGGGTTGGAGACCACCGACCCGCGTCTCGAAGAGGTGAGCGAGTTTGCCCAAGAGGCCAGGTACCTGGAGGCTGCCGCGTTGGCGGAATCCGTTCTGGCGGAGGGCATATATGACATCAGGATGATTGGATTTCTCGTCTATGGAGTATTTCTCGAACGGGGACCCGGGAGCCTCAACGAGATTCTCGACTGCCTGGCGGGGATTCTTCGCGATAACTGGTCTGCCATCGGACCGGCCGTGAAGCGGGAGAAGCATGTCCAGACGAGCTTGCGCTGGGTTTCCAATCAACTTCTAAAGAAGCTTCAATATGAGGAGAAAGCCAAGAGCGAGTTGTGGGAGCAATGGGTTTCTGGAGTTACGAGCGACGAAGTCGGGGAGGCCCTCGAGGCGGTTGAAGCGTTGAGACGGGCATCGAGCATGACGCTCGAAGATGCCGCAGCGCCCCTGATTGATGGTCTTGCCAGGCTGATCCAATGGCTGAAAGCCTTTCAGCAGATCGTCTATCGGGAACCGGAACCTGAGCCTGAGCCGGAACCTGAAGTGGAGTCGAGCCCCGAAGCTATGGAAACAGGCGAAGAAGAAGTCGAGACTCCTACCGTCCAGAGGGGCTCAGCCGCTATGCGCGGAGCATCCCCTGACCTCTCCGCTTCCGAGGAAGGCCTGTTCATCGAAGGATCGTATCATCTCAGGGCGCTCATGGAGAAAATGGAAGCTTTCGAGCAGTTGATCGCCGCAGAGAAATATCCCAGGGCGGCATTGGTCGCCGACGATATCAACGAAACCATCACATCCTTCGATCCAAGGCTTTTCTTTCCGAAGTTCTTTGCAAGGTACGCGTACTTGAAGGCCGTCAATTTCCAGGAATTGTACTCTTTCGAAGATCACAAGGATACAGCCGAATGGCAGGCGTTGAAGGAGTTTTACAAGGTTGATATGAAGGGGTTCGTGGAATCCTAGAGCCCTTTGGTTCCGCTAACAAAACAACTCATCAACGCACTCGGTGCGCCGTTGGCGGGGGCGGGCTAAAACGTGCTTCCCAACGGTGTAACGGAGGCCTTGTATGGTTCAATGTGCAAGGTAAACTTGGAGCTTACCGGTTGGCGTTTCAGAAACTTCCAGTACTCGTGCGGGTTGGTGAAGAGAAAGTAAAATCCCGCATGCCTGTACGTCGGCCTGGTGGTGGTGACCCGGTGCCGCTGGCCGGGCACGACGGCACACACCATCAGTACGTCCGGACCCCACGTGTCGGACGTCACGATCGATTCGATCGCCTCGTAGGTGTCGTCGGCGAATTCATTCTCATCGACTTCCTTTATGACCATCCAGAAGCTTTGGCCGTTGTTTGCAGAGGGATCGGGACGAACCTCGACCAACATTTTCAGAGGGAGAAGGGGCAGTTTCTTCGATGAACACCCGGTTGTGAACAATGCAAGGATTACGACGAAAACGATCTTCCATTGACACATGTCCGCTCCAGTGGTCGATGTTGTGTTCGACTCCACCGCCGTCAGGAATCGATTGAAAAAATACCGTCACGCCACGTCACGCCACGGACACGGGCAGACTGTGCCCCGCCTCGTTCTTCCATGCGTTCGAAGCGATTGCCGCCGGGGTTCCTAGTACACGCGGGCGGAAATTCGGCACTCGTTTTGGTGGGCACGATAAAACAGTGCCCACCCTACCAGGCGGCTGGCACTGTAGGGTGGGCACGCCTTCTTGTGCCCACCGGAACTGGTCAGGGACTTCCGCCGTCCTGTACTAGGCCTTCAGTCCTTCCATGATGCCGGCGAGAAGCCTGCGATGCCGCTCACGGGCAATCCGCACGGCCAGATCCGGATCGGTGGACAGGCATGCCCGGCAGAGAGCGAAGCCCTCCACCTCACCGCCGGAGTCCTTCCGTAGCGGGCGGTCGCAACAGGCGCACCGGTCCTCGCCGTCCCGCCGCGGGGCTATGCCGGACTGGTCCGTTTGATCGGGCGAGGCGGGAACCGGGGGTGCGGCACTCTTCCCCTCTTTCTCGTCGGCCAGGGCGTAGTAGCAGTCCGGGCAGTACGGTTCGCCATCCACGGTTTTGCTGCCGCCTTGTGGTATGCGCCTGCCGCATCCTTTGCACCTGATGTATTTGGCGAGTTCGATGGTCACACCGGCAACGCCTCCCTCCGGTTCTTCCACTGCCTGTGCTGCCGTTCCAGCGCCCTCGGCTCCGTCTTCCCCGGCGCCCTCGTCATCGGGTGACTCCACCGCCCGCGCAAAGGATTCCAAATCACCATAGCACTCCGGACAAAAACTCCAAATGCCCAGCTTTTTGCCTTCTTCGGGTCTCAACGGCCGTTTGCACACGCTGCACAGAACCGGCGAAGGGGCGGAGCCTTCCCTTTCCGGAGCGGGCGCGGCCCCCTCCGCGGGTTGACGCTCCGCCGGTTCACCCGGTCCTTTCATCAAGTTTTCGAAGCACGGTGCGCAGAACGCCCATTCAGCCACCATCCGGTAGTCTTCTCCATCAACCAGTTCTCTATCGCATCCCCGACATTTCATATTCTCGTCCTCAACCTTCTCCACACCGGGTAGCCTCCGGATTGTTCCCTTTCCCGGGCAGCCGAATCCCTGCCTGCCGGGCATGGACCGATACGCTGTTGTTCATGATGTAAAAAACCACAATGCCGGCGCGCACGCGTGCTCCCCGTCCCGCAATCATTCAACCAGGTAGCCCAGGTATATGGGTATCCGGCGCTGCTGTTCGCTGCCGCCCTTAATCCTGTCATAACCGAGAAAGCTCTCGACGTTCAGTTTGGCCCAACTCGTCTGCAACCTGATGATCAGGAAGACTTCGAGGTCTATCCCGACGCTCTTGAGCAACGGGAAAATCATCGATTCCATGCGGTCACGGATCTCGCGAGGCCATGGCACACCCGTGGAGGTCTTCTCGCCGTCGCTGATGAGAGCGACCCTCAACCCTTGTACAGGAGTACTTGTTCTCTTGCCGAATATGGAATTCCCATCGAGAAGAGATTTGCCCAGAACGATGTCCCTGGTTTCCATACTGCGGCTGAGCAGGGCTTTTTCCACTTGCACGCAGAGTTCCGGAAAAACAAGGCTGAACAGCCAATGCAGCGTCGTGCAGGATCTGAGATTGAGGTTCCCGGCAAATCGTCTCTTAGCCAGTTCCCAATCAGGGAAGACCTTCGGATTGATCTCGGGATATACGGCCAAAACGAATTCCCTGAGCAGAAGCTGATCGAAAAAAGCGGCGAATTCGCTGAAAGTGTCCACATCGATGAGGCCCTGGTCCAGTTGACGGAAAAAATAGCTCGGCAGTGGAGTCTGAACGCTCATCAATCCGATATTGACGAAGACGGTCACCTGACGTTGCGGCCCGTCGCGAAACTCGATTTTTCTCAGAAGGGACGGCTGCGAACTGAGATCGTATTGGCTCACAAAAAAGATCTGCTCCTGAGAATACCCCATCCCGAAAAGGAGAAAGAGAAGGGATATTATGTCAAAGCGATGGATTTCCCGGGAGATTCTCGCCTCGAGGGATTTCATCTCAGATCCTCGGCAATTCCGTCTCGCGGGCTCCAGCCACGGAGACGAAGATAGCCCGGGAAGGGGCAGTCGGGGGAAAAAGGGTGCAGTCCAATATCGAAATCCTTCGCATGAGCACGTTTGCAGGAAACCCGCTTTCCCCGTATCCCGCGCGCCGGAGCGGCAAACTCCTGCCAATGGAGACCGGCAGCAGTTTTGAAGCGCAAAACGAGTGATCGAAGCGGGCTAGCGGCGGCCCGAGCCCACTTCGAAGGCTTCCAGCAAGTCCTCAAGCCGGTTTAGAAGCTGATCCAGGGCCATGGCGATCTTTGCAAATTCCGGCCGGGCCATTTCGGCAGGCGCATCTGCCGGGAACAACTGCCGGAGAAGCTGCTCGATTTCCGCGAGCATAGGTTCCACAGTAGCGGCACAGTCAGGGGAAAAGCAGCGCTCAATCGTTGCCCGCAGTTTTCGACAGGAAGCTTCCGCAGCCGCCGAGGCCACGGCATCCGGCATCCCTCCGGCCCCGTCCGCACCTTCGGGTTCCCGGCCCTGTTCGGGTGCCGCCACTCCTTCCCAGGTGCGCCGCAGTCTTTCCACGGAAAAGACCTCGTCCAACCGATTGTTCATTATCTAGAAGTCCCTCAGAGGGTTCCAGAACGTTTCCGCCGTCCTCAACGCCCAATAGACGGCCAGCAATATAACGCCCGCCGAAATGTAATAGACGGCGGGAGATCTCTTCGTCTCGATCACTATGGGCTCCGGCATCTCTTGAGGCGCCTGCTCCGGCATCTCGAAGGGAATCCTCTGACGTACTTGCTGCATGTATTCGCGGATTTTTTCCGGTCTCCGTTCGTATCTCCCCTTGAATCCATCGTTGAGGCAGAGGTAGTACACTTCCAGAACGAAGGGCAGGGTTTGGGGCTTCAGCAGAATATCGTCCAAAGTGTCGTAAAAGATTTCGCCCGCGTCGTCCACCTCGAACAGTTCCCTCTGCAAAGTGGGCCAGCTCAGCTTGTCGCCCTTGAGGAACCGTGTTTGGACGAGTTCATCGAAATGGGCGGTGATTGCAAAAAGAACCAGGTAAGCGTCTCGCTCGTTCAAACGATCGGCAAGCCTCGCCCGGACTTCTCCCAGTTCCTTGCGCAGTTCGGAACGAGCATTGAGGAGATCGTCGTACCGCAGCGTGCGGCCGGCGGAAGGTCGATCGGCTTCTACGAGTTCGGCCTCTTCCTGCATCGGGTCCGGAGGCGTTGGTCCGGATGGCGATCTTTCGCGGCCGAAAAGTTCATCCAGTTTCCGGAAGATGTCGTGCACCGGTTCCCACAAGTCGTTTTTCATCCCGCTCCCCTTGCTTCAGCCCGCTCCTCTACGGTCTCGATCCGTGCCTCCACGGTTGCATCCGAAACCCACGTGTCCAGGATCCGCTCCACATGGCGGACAAAGACTTCCACCAGGGGACGCAGTACCGGATCGAAGTATCTGAAACGGAGGTGATAGATATGCTTTATCAGTCCTGCGTTCCTCGATTGCTGCCTCGGCACGCTTTCCACTCTGACCCCGCTCATCAACTGAAGTATGTTCTGAAACTCCCCGGTGCTGACGGTACCCAGCGCGCGCAGCAGGTTGCCGATATCATCCACATTCAAAACCGACTTGTTCGCCAGGATAAGCAACTGTGTGAACCCGTGGTTTTGTTTCAATAGAGGATTCGCGGCATGAGCCTTGGGGGACCCGGTCCAATCCCATTTTATGCCCGTGGGTGTTCGATCGTAAGGGTGTACCTGGCGGCTTTGGGCCGCAAGATCCGAATACCACGGCTGAAACCACAATGCGTCGACGACCAGTGTTTTGGGGGAATCGAACGCTTCGGGAAAATGAGGGACAAGCCACGTGCTTCCAGCCGACTTGTCCCGCGTCATATTCCGGTCGATCTCGTAAGAGCCGCTGCCTCCTGAAATGACACCGGCCTTCAAAGGCACCATGTTGCGCCGGTCTCTGACCTCATAGACGCCGAGCACCGAGTGGAGTTCGAAGCGGTGCTCCGCATGAGGATGGCGAATCGGGTGCCGTTCCCGGGTCCCGTCGTAGACAATGGGTTCTGCGAAAGCGCGTTTCAGATTTGCCACGGGAACGGTGAAAAGGTGGAAGATGTCCTCGTTGAGGACCACGCCCCGCGGCCATTGCGAGTCCAGGTCCAGGCACACGGTAAAATTTTTCCAGTTGCGGGGAGGAGCGGGGACATCGACGTTGAGGAAGAGTTCCTGTTGCGGGAAATGAAAGAACCACCTCTCCGCCAGCAAGGGATGGAAGGATTCGTCACTCTCAGCGCCGGCGGAGGGCGGAAGGCCGAAAGACGTCCCGCAGTCAATCCCGCGGCTGAATTCGTGTGCCTCTTCGTTGAACACCACCGAGGCCGCCCTCAGGTGCCCCCGGAGGAAATGGAGCACCTTCAGCGATGCCTGGTAATCGTTCAGGTGGCTGACATAGAAGCGGAGAGTGCCGATATCGTCGTTGCGTGGAAAGGGAGTCTCCAACCGAAGCAGGAATCGGAATCCTTTATCGGGAAGGAGCAGCATTTTTGCGCTGACAAGTTTGACCGGCAGGACGTGCAAGTCCTGCAAGGTCCTGAAGAGGGCCGTGCCTTCCCCCGGGACGGCGGCGGACATCTGAGATCCTTTGGGGAAGAACGCGGGTTCGATGAACTGTCCCGTTGTCCGCGCCTGAAGAGTATTCATGGAGGGTACGGTGGAAAGAAGGAACGGGAAGAACTGTTGAAAAATGCGGCGCTGTACGGCAAGGACGCTCGACAGGGCCGCCATTTTGGTCCTGGCTGAAAAAAAGGCCATCGCCTCCAGCATCCGCTTTACGTCGGGATCGTCCCTCCCAAGAGGAACGTGGGGAAATGTGGAGGCATAAGCTATCCGGAAGTTCTCCAGAGCGTTCATCTCCTCGAGGAATTCTTTGTAGAGATCTTCGTCAAGCCTCATTGCACCGTCAATGCCTCCGAAAGCGCGTTACCGATTCTCATCGAACTCAGCCCAGACTGATGAGGCTGCCCTGAATGTTCGTGATGCTTCCCTTCACCGTTGTCAGTTGCCCCTCGACGTCCATGGTTCCGGAGGCCGAGACTTTTGTCATAGCACCGCTCATCTCCGCGTTCGCCGACCCCGAAAGGGAGAGCTGCGCCCCGGACATCTCGGCCTTTTGAGTCGCGCTCAGGCTGAGGGTCATCCCCGAGACCTTCGCTTCACTAGTTGCCGACGCGGTCAGGTTCTGTCCCTTTACGGCCGCATCGGACGTCGCCTGCGCCGTAAAGTTTGCGCTCGAATTCAATGTCATATCCTGAGTGCTCTGGATGTCCACCTTCTGGTCGCTCTGGTGCAGGGTGTCTTTGGTGGACTTGCAGGTGATGGTCTCCGCCTGCAGGGAAAAGTCCTTGCACGTTATGGTGATGCTGTCCTGCAACTGGGTTATCTTGCTCGTGTTCTCCTGTCCCTGACAGGTGGTTTCTATGGATGTCCCGTTCATCACCACGGTTTGGGTGATGCTGGCATCCGTGTTCGTAACGGTGATCGTGATCCCGTTCTGTTTGTTCAGCTCGATGCTGCAGGCCAGAGTGGTCATAGCCGATTTCCCCTTCTCGATAAACAAAGCTCTCAGGAGGACTCGCCGCCCTCCATGGTTTTCAGCAGCAAGCTCCCCTCGGAGAGTTTTATGACCTGCAGGTCTTTGTCAGAATTCCGCTCGACGCTCAAAACCGGCTTGGAATCCTCGTACGAGTGGGTCACGATTGTCCGGCTTCCGGCATCCTGGCCCATCAGGATCCTGTTGCCCTGGGAGTCCATGGTAAGCCGGGCGTCGGCCCGCCAGTCCAGGAACCGGTCTATGGCTGCGCTATTGAGCATCAGGCGAACCAGGACATGTTCATTCTTGTAGGCCGGGAAGAAGAAGTGCCCCGAGAAAAAGACCGGTTCGAAGGCAGCCACAACCTGCTGGTTGGACCACAGGGGAATCGTGACTTTGTACTGATCGCGCTGCGTGGTGCTGTCCTGATAGATCTGGAACGTCTCGGCTTTTTCGTCCCCCTGTTCGCTCACCACCTTGCCCTCGACGAAGATCGGAAACGATGGGCTGATGAAGGAAGGAAGGCTGACATACTGTTCCGCCTGGAGTTCGAGTTGAGCTTCCAGGTTCATATGGAAGCTTGAGAACGACAGATTGTGGTCGGCTGTGAGTTCGGGGTTCTCGGGTTCCCCATCGAGAACGATCTCCCGCACCCGATAGGTATTGCCGTTCGGAAAGATATTCTCACTCCAGAGACCACCTTCGAGCTTAATGAAGCAGCCGGGGTAAAAATCGATCGTGGGGAAGCGCCGAAAGGTGAGATGCACTTCGTGGCTCCTGGTTCTGAGCCTTTGCGTCTCCAGGGTCTGGCGGTCTTGAAAATCCTGCGCCACGGGATAGCGGGCCATATAGTCTCTGCGGATGGTCGTAGCCGCCTGGTCCTGAGTGATTGCCGCCGTCTGGGGGTTATCCACATAGGCGTTCAAGACGTTTGCATTGTAGCGGATCGTTTCGGGAAACCGTACGCTGAAGGTTTCGATATCCAACGCGTCGATATTGACCGCCTGGCCTTCGGAGCTTTTGGTCTCCAGCAGACTGTAGGTGTTGTCCTGGTTGCTGTACGACCAGACTCCATCCCGGGAGAAAACGTACCACATGATGAAGTCGTAGAAGCTCCCGTTGCGCGCTTCGATTCCCAGGGGCACCGTGTTGACCGGGTGTGTCGTATCGAGAACGCTCCAATCGTAAGTTATGGTGATCTTATCGCCTTTGTGCGCGTCGATGACGTCCTTCATGCTCTTATCCACGAGCAGATCGAAGGGGTGGTGCTGACGCCAGAGAACCTGCGCGGGGTCGGCGAATACAACCTGGTAATGCCGATAGAGCACGGGGTTGCCTTCCAGGGGTACGTGTTCGACGGTGCGTTCGAGGAGGATTTCCTTGTCGGTCACCAGGCCGGTGAGGGTCAATGGCTGCAACTGCGACCCATCGGGTGGCAAATGAGGAGTAAGCTGCAGTTTGGCCTCGATCAGGTCGAGTGTGGTAAAGCTTGCGAGCAGATTGTCCGTTTCATCCTCGGAGGAGACAATGAAACTCACGCGGCACGTAAAGCCGTAAGAGTGAATCTTCGCCTGAAATCCCTTGATGTTGCCGCCGGGGATATTGAAGGCGGCGCCGGAGATGGTGAGATCCAGGCTCGCGTCGAGTGAATCGGTAAACATGGACATTATCCGCGCTCCGTTGTGTTGGCCAGTCCGCGAAACTTCAAGGCGATCGAAGGTTTACGGAGCTGTTGACCGTGTCGAGAACCATACGCAGCGACTGTTTGGTCTCCTGCACCCTGCACTCGATCTGGAAGGACAATCGTAGCGGATTCTTGTCATCGACCCTGGTCATCGAAACCAGTTCGACCCTGGGTTCGTACTTCGCGATATTCGCCTTTACCTCCTCGATCACAGCCAGGGCAATATGGTCGCAGGATACGTATTCGTTCATGTCCCGAATGCCGAAGTCGCGCAAGATGGAACCGTACTCCTTCCTGGTGTTCAGGATGTTGTTCAGATTGGTAAGGATACTGTTCAACTCCGAGTTCTCCGTTTGCAGCCGGGAGCGACGCCCGAACTTTTCCAGAAAAGCCATTGCCGTCCTCGCGTTCCGTCCGGATACCCGGCGCGTTTCGGTTAGAGTTACGCAACTACCGTCAATTCATGCGCCAGTAGAGATAAAACCTCAGACCCTCAAGTTGGGCAGACTCATAGAAGCTCAAGGAAAGGTCGCGCAACGCCTGGTCCCACTCGTCGCCTTCCACGATCAGGTAGAAGTCCACCTCGGGACCGAACCGGTGTTGGAAGGGCGGCCGGTCCACCCGTTTCAAGGGAGCCCCCTGGAGCGCCAGCCTGTGAACAATGGGGAGTCGTGGGACACTGGCCATCTTAAAGCTTTCCAGGGCTGCTTTCACGTTCACGTGAGGTTTTTGTACGAGGAAATAGACTTCCCTGGCCTCCCGGAGCGTGGCGGGCAATGATACCGAGAAAAGACCGTCTCTCAAGTCGAAGGGGATGTACGGCGATTTCTGGTGGACCATTTGAAGTTCATGCCTGAGCGGCTCGAATATCTTTTGAAAACACTCCCCGAGCCTGTCGTGATCGTAAGGGTCTGCCATGAATTGGGGCATTGTCTCCTGGTAGAAGCAGACTTCGGTGTAGAAGCGTTTCAACTCTTCATAAACGTGATAGGGATGCAGGTGCACCTGGGCCAGGAGGTTTGCGGTGAACCGCTTCATGTGGAAGGCCCATTTCATGCACTGCTTGGCGCCGAACATGCTGTCTCCGCTCAGATAGCTCACTGCAATTTCCTGAGAGAGTTTGGTCTGAAAGGGATCGAGCATCTGGTTCAATTCCTCCAGTTCGGCACAGAGGAACGGAGAGGAGCCCACCTGAAGCAGTGGCGGAAGGTAGTCCGCTGCGAGTTTCCATTCGCCGTCCGGGCCCTTGATGAATTCGGCGATTTTGATGGTCTCGATGGCATCGGGGTGGGTCTGCTCGGAGCTGAGGACGAGTTGCAGCATGATTCTTTTGACCGCACCGCTGGACCCTTCGGCTGCGCTCGATGGGTTCTGATCGGGTGCCGGCGCGCCACCGAGCCAGTGACAGTAGACGGGAACGCGTACGCTTCCGGAGACATTCAAATTGAAAGGGGCGACGACCGCGTTTCCCCGTACGCTCAGGAGTTGACCCGACCGCAGGATCAAGACCATGCTCTGGACGGCGAAGACGCCCTGGAGCAAAAGGGTTTCATTCCACTGCAGCCGGGCGACGCCGTAATCCGGAAGCCCGACGGCGCGGAACCTGAGGGCTGCCTCGGCGGCCAGCGCATCTTCCTGAGCGACAAGATGTTCGGGCAGAAGCGCCTGCCCCATTTCCCACTGTACTCGACCCATTCTATCCATCATGACTACCTGTTCTGTGCTACCAGTACAGGACGGCGGAAGTCCCTGACCAGTTCCGGTGGGCACAAGAAGGCGTGCCCACCAAAACGAGTGCCGGATTTCCGCCCGCGTGTACCAGCCTGCAGGTTCTTGACAGTCTTGCCAAGAAAAGAATGCAACTTGTTGTCTTCTCGGCGATCTCCGCGCTCTCTGCGGTGTATTGTTTCTTCTTTGGTTGCAGCCTTGCTGCGCTATGGGGCCAAAGAGGGATCTCTTGAAGCAAGAAGAAAATTTTCGAAGTCCCAAATCTCATACCCGACACCGGAAACCTTCTTCAAGCAAAAACCGCCGAGCCCGATTTCAGCCGACGGCAACGCCCCATTTCTTTACGAACTTGTTGCTGTTGGAAACCGCCATCAGGATGTCCTGGCTCACCGCTTGAGGCATTACCCCCAGGGAGAACGAGTAATTCTTCGGATTGACCACTTCCATGCTCTGGTCCATGTTGATGTTCATCTGGAGCTCGCCCCCGGCCTTCATGATGAGGCCTTTCACCGAGGTGTCGTTGGTGAAGAAGGCCTTGAAATACACTTTTGCATCCGGGTCGTAATCATAAATATTGAAATTCACCTCCACGTCTGTGTTGGACATGCTCTTATGCTGCTGCGTCGCCAGGTAGTTCTTGGTGGTGGTGCTGACCTGGCAGTTGAACTGGATCGGATCGGCGTAGCCGCCGTTCCAATAGATCGAGGAGACAACCCCAACCACTTTGACATAAGTTCCCATGTCGGAGGACGTCGGGTCGGTAACGCTCAGATCGGCCGTAACCGCCTGGGTTCCCAAGGTGAGGGCCACGATATGCCCAACGATGTCCTGAGAATCCTTCTGAAAATTGAAACCCTGGTACACACTGCAGTTGTAGGAATTGGCAGCCATCGCTAATCATCCTTTTCATACTAGTGGTTAAAAGAGATAAGACTTCCCCGGGCGTTGCACGTCTCTTCTCTACCTGAACAGCAGTTCGTTCTCGAACCCTAATCAGAAAGATCCACCTGAGTGAAAAATCACTGGTTCAGAGTCGTCATCATCATTCGCCCGCTCATCCATTCCGTTGAAGAACTCACCGGTGTCCAGTTCTCTACAGACGAGCATCCAACTTCAACTCGACGTCCATGCCTTCGAATTGAATATGGGGCAGTATGCTCATCTTACAATCATACCATCCTATCATCCCTTCCCTGGGCGCAACTTCGACCGAGGCGGCCTTGAAGGGGTAATAGCGCAGAGTCAGATCGTCGGGACTCACGACGGTGGTGACGAACTGAAAAATCCAGCTCTGCAGGGCCTGTTGGATATACGCTGCGTCAGCACTGCTCCCGATATTGTCCCTCATAATGCACTTCACGTAATGGGCAATCCGGGTGATGGAAAAGGTATACGCGAGATTGGTTACCAGTTGAGCGTTCTCGCTGTCTTTGGGGTCTTTGAACTTCTTCGCCTTCTTGAGAGACTGGGCGCTGAAAAAGCAAGCGTCGGCCGTGCCCTTGCGGTAAATGAGAGGAATGAAGCCCGCGTTGGCGAACTCCAACTCCCGGTAGTCCGGTATGGCCATCTCGACCGGGATTTTCAATTCTTCTTCACCCCTGATGTTGAAGGTGTGTACGGGCAATCCGGTCACCAGACCGCCGCCTTTGGGACCGCGCAGATACTGGCACCACCCCGACTGCACGAACGAACGCACCATATTCTGGGCAAACAAAACCGCCGCGCTGCCCCAGAGGTAATCCTCGTTCGACCCTCCCCGAACGACCTCCTTGAAGGGCAGTTTTCCAGTCGGGTTGGTCTGGGGGTCGTACGGAAGGCGCACGATGTACTTGGGCAGGGTCAGACTCAGGTAGGCGGCCTCTTCCGAATCCCGCAGCTTGTTCCATGAACCGTATTTCGGATGGTTCATCAGGCCTTCCAGGTCCTTGATCGCGGCCAATTCCTCGATGTTGTCGCATCCGAAGAATTTCGGAGAAACGGACCCGACGAAAGGAGCGTGGCTCGCCGCAGCTACCTTCCCCATGATCCTCAGCCAGAACTCATCCTGAGGGGTGTGCTCGAAATCATACTGTCCGACGATCCCTCCAAAGGGTTTGCCGCCGTACTGATCGTATTCCGCGATGTAGATCTTCTTGAAGAGCGCGCTGCCGGTAATGTCGACCGCATTCGATTCGAAGTCCTCGAAGAGTTCTTCTTTGCTTACGTCCAGGAGATCCAGCATTACGTTGGCTTTGAAGTTGGTGTTGAGAATGAGATCGTTCAGGGAGCGCCAGTTGGACTCCAGTTGTCTGAAATTCTCTTGGTGGATGATCTCGTTCAACTGGTCGTTGACCGCGGAGTCGATGCGCGCGATCAAGTCCTGAATGATTCCCTTGTCGAAACGTCCCACGGATGGATCGACGTTCAGCAGAAACGCGGCCATACCGGAGATAAACCGGTCCTCATCCCGCACGTCTTCCTTGATGACCGTCAGGCCATCCTGCACCATTGGGACGGGTTCGGCAATTTCAGTGCTCAAGCGCATACTCGACAGAAACCGCTTGAGATCCAAAGTCTTGGCTTGTTCTTCCGTTTTTACAGACTGTTCGGTTTCAGTCATATCAGCATTCCCTCCTCGTGCTAGCGCCCGATCTGCAGGTTAGGATTTATCACTACTTCGTTCCTGTTCCAGGTCCGGCAGGCAGCTTGAAGCTGTCGAATCCCTTGAGCTCTTCAATCATTTTCGCCAGCGCTTCCTGATCGGCGAACAGTTCTCCCAAAAGTCTTCTGAAGTCCTTCCGGTTGTCGACGTTGGAGACGACTTCCTCCAGAAGGCGTTTGAGCATCAGCATTCCCTTGAGTTTGGGAACATTGTTCGCAACCTGGTCGGGAGAAAAAGCCTTCATGGATTGAATCGGGATATCCACCTGAAGATCATCTTCCCGATCGGGATCTATCTTGTTGGGTACGGCGAACTTCAACCGAATCCCCATGTCCTTCATCAGGGCGTCCGTGTTCTTGCCGTCGAGGTTGCGAAATCGCCTTTCTTCCAGGTCGACCTTCCGATCGGACGAAGTGCCTTGAGAATAGTCGCCGAGAATAGCCAGCCTGAGAGGCAGCGTGATGTCCTCGGGCACTCCGTTGATCTCCGTTTTGTACCTGAGTGTCAAACGTGATTTTGGTATTTCGTCCTGAATTGCCATAAATATACTCCTTCTGTGTCGTCACCGTTCGAAGAGAAGTCCGAACCACCCGGACTCAGCCCCACCTCTAAAAAATACTCCCGTCACCCGGACTGCGTTCGCCCTCGACAACCGGGCTGCACTGCGGTCGGCATGGCTGACGCCCAGAAACCGTATTTGAAACGAAGCACCTGCACGTACTCACTTGCAACCGAAAGAACCTTCTTAGAGCGTGTCTAAAAAGCCTCCCGTACCGTTGCCCGCCCCACAGGCGGGGGCGGTAGGGTGGGCAAAAGCGAGAGCGTTGCCCACCGGATAGAACGCTCGCCCCGTTGTGGTGGGCAGGATAAGGCCCTGCCCACCCTACCCCGGAACGCCGTTTTGGATACTCTCTTACCGGTAGTCGTGGATCAAGTCCCTCAACTCCGCGAGGCACCGGTACACCTCCCCCCTCGCGCGGCGTGAAAGCCCTCCGGACAGGTATTTCTTTGTGCACCATTCATGATCGATGCTCCCGTCTTCACCTCGCCTAGGATGAAGGGGAACGATCTGAACGGCATCGGGCAAGAACTCCTTTCCGAGTTCTCTAACGATCTTTTTCCGGATGTTTTCCGAGATAAGCGCTTCATTCACGCGCCTCCCGCCGACAAAGACGAGTAGTACGAAGAGTGAAAAGCCGTCCGCCCGCGAAACAGGCGCCTCGACCACGGAACACGAGGAACCGTAGGGAAGACCGGAGACGGCTTCCAGCACCTTTGCCGCCGGGTAGAATTTCCCCGAGCGTCCGGAGAGAACAGGCCGGACGAACAACCACTCATTCTTGCCCTCGGCAAGCATGCCGCCGGCAACGATGCCGCCTTTCTCCATTCCCGGAGGGCGGACGGCAAACCACCCGCTGCCCGAAAGAGAATCGCGTTCACTATCGGCCAAATCGGCAAGAGACCATGGGACTCCGGCTGCGGGAAGCATATGGGCGTGAGGCGATCCTTTGCGTCTTACCGAGAATAGTATGCACCCACCGAGGGAAGCGTTCCACCGTTGGTTGCACGAGAAGGCATCGCGGAGCTTCAACGCCTCGACAAATTCAGTCCACGCCTCGATGTCCCGTGACTCAGCCGGGTCTCGGAACCAGAAATCCCAGGTTTTTCCAACTTCCACGGGACTGCCAAGAAGTATTTCCCTGATCGCCGGGGTAACACCCACGGCCCTCAACGGGCGATCCAGAAGCAGCCCGGGATTTCGAGCGACGTCTCTTTCCTCGATATGGACGTAAGTGGCGCCGCTCAGCAAACAAGCCAGGAGAAGCGCCGGCTGGGTCTCCATAATGCCAAACCCCGGCGCTGCCATGGCCTGCCCCGGCCTCAATCCCAGGGCGACCGAACCGTCTCGGACGGCGCACAGGTAAGCGGAATCGGCGTTCAGTTCCCGGGGAACGTCAGGGGTTGCGGTCGAAGGGTCAAAGCAAAGCGCAAAAGGCCTCGAACCCGTGTAGGAATGGGACCGCGAATCGCCCGGTTCGGTCCTTCCGGCAGCACCTTCGGTGAGCAGGATACCGCGGTACTGTGCGAGCAGAGGAGTATTTTCATCCGGAGCCCAGATGAAATCCGGGGCCAGTGCATCGATGCGCCTTCGCAGAAAAGAAAAGCCCAGGGGCGGTAGTATGGATACGATCAAACCTGTTTTCAGCGCCGCAAGGAGCGAAATCAGGAATCGCTCATTCAGGTGGGAAACGATGCACAATATCTGGCCGGTGGCGGCACCCAGACTTACCCACCTGGCAGCCTCCCGGACAACCAAGCGTTCGAGCCGGCTGTAACTGAGTTCCTGCCACCCTCCCGTTTCTTGAAACCACCGGAACGCAGGCGCCGGATTTTGCTGGTTGCGTGCGAAGATGTCGTGGTGGAAATCGTACTTCCCATGCAGACGGCTCTTGGCCGGCAAGGTAAAGAAGGCGCCGTTGGCGCCCAGCAACCCTTTCCAGAAGGCGTCAGGCACATCATAGCTTTGACGCAGCCACCCCATCGGCCCGATACGCTCCAGCGCCTTTCTTGTGAGGTCTTTTTCGACCAGCGACAAATCCAGATGATCCGCCATACGTGCCGTCATCCATTTAAAGTCGTTATGACCCGAAGGGCCACAGAATGCGCTTCCAAAGACTTCTTTTGGGCGTTATGTTGATGTCAGTCTTGCCAACTTTGATATTGTACGCTGAAGCAAGGGGTTGATCGACGATCTTCTTCCATTGCTCCCCGGGGTTCGTGAGCATGAAGTAGAAAGCAACCGGGGTCTCTTCCGGTTGAATCACCTGGAACTTCTGGGTGAGCCCCGGGAGCACCACGTGAGAACCGATGACCGTCTTGTCGGGAGGATCGGCGAAGACCGTGCCCGCCACGGTCTGGTAGCTTTCCGACAGGAATTGCTTGTCGGTGACGCCCCTCACCACCAGGTAAAAAAGCTGCCCTTCATTTGTGGCCTTATCCGACTCCACGTGGAGCTCCATCTGCGGCGGCGGGGGGCGCCTGCTCGAACACGCCGCGCAGGAGGCCGCCAACGCAATCGACAAGATCACCCCGAGCCGGCGCGCTGTGAAAAAGCCGCGCCGCTCCCGCGGAAGATCTCTAATTTGTTTGTTGTAACGGACGTATCTCATGCCATTGATTACCCTGTAGATCACTGGTTGATGCGGAACGCCGCCCACGGGTCCGATTTCATCGTAAATGCTGCTCTCACCTCCTGAGAGTAGGGAGCAGGTCCGCTTACACGCCAGAGAAAAAGACTCTTGTCCTTCGTTTCGGCCTTATTGAGAAGGTGGTAGAAGCTCCAGAACTTTTCATTAATAGCGATTTCACGGTAGCTCTTGGCTCCATCCTGAAAGGCTTCGAATTCCGCTCCCACCGCCGAAGTCTGTGCCTTCCACCATTCGATTTCGATCTTCTGCCAGGCGGGCTGCTGGTTGAAGGCGAACACCGAAGATTTGTCGGACCGCAAAAAACACAGGACCGCAAGTGGTGCATGCTCCGTGCGGGGCGGCAATCCGGACGGCCTGATCTGGAGAGCGATCGGTTGCGCTACCCCCTGGTCATTCCAAAGGGATGACGTCACCCTGGAAAGTTCATTCACGGTGTCGAGCATACCCGCGGGAATGCGGAAAACACCCATGGGCGACACCCTCTCCGCCCAATGCCCCGAATTCTCGACGCATACGGGAGCGAGATAGTCCTTGAAAGTTTTCCAGAAGCTGCCCTGGGGATGAATGATCTTTTCAAGTTCGGGCGGGGTGATCTCCACCTCTGCTTGCCGCTGGAAGGGAAATTTGTTGTAGAGCGGCTTGACATAGGAAGCGGAGAGTTCCGACCATACTTTTGCAACGGTGGATTCCACGTCGATTCGGCCGACGAAGAAAGCAATCGTAACCGGGTCGAGAAATGGATCTTGCCATTCAGGATCAATACCGGTGCTTTTGAGCCACATCCGTACCATGTTCGAGTAGGAATCGCTTTCACCCCGTTGAATCGCAAGGGAGATTCTGCCCGCGGTGGAAAGGATTCGTTTGAGTTCGTTGGCGTCGTCGGCCTTGTTCTGCGCCGTAAAGGGTTCGTTGCTGTCGAGTTCGGTGTCCATCTGATGGAGCAATGCCGTGTACTTGCTATACTCGGGAAAGACCCCGTCCTTTTCGATCATCAGGCGGCGTATGAATTCGAATGTTCCGAGCTTTTTGGCGAACTGCCGCAGGAAGGGGCTGTCACCCACGTCCAGCACCGTGTTGTCTCTCATGGAGACGAGGAAATCCTGAAAAGGAGACGAGGGAAGCTGGAGCTGCTTCAGGAGGTATCGAAGGCCCCCCAGCGAATCCGCACCGAGACGGAACTGGGAATAGTAGGACCGGTAGGCGGAGACATAGCGGTCCCCATACGCTTCCGCTTCCTTGAGGATGAACTGAGAGAACCGCTTTTTCTCCTCTTCTGCGACCGGCAGAGTCTTCATCATTTCGGGTAGCTCGCTGAGCACCGGTTTTACTTCCTGCTCGAAGGCGCTCTTGCTGAACCTGCCGTCCACCTTCCCCTTTCCAAGAAAAAACAGGAGCCCGTCATTCGAGGCATTCATGACCAGATCGGGATACCCGACCGAACTGGATTTGCTGAAAAACAGCATTCCGTCCACACGCTTGTTCCGGGCCAGGAACTCGCGTATAAAAAGCGTGAGTTGGCTTCGCAAGAGCAGATTGTCCCAACTCGCAGAAGACAAAACAAAAATCTCACCCATGAAGTTGAACTTGTATGTCTTATCTACTGTCTGCTTGCCCAGACCGGACATCGCCTTGAGGCTTTCAAGAAACTGCGAGAGGCCGATTTCGCCCACCGGGGGATAATCGATATCCTTCTCTTTGATTTTGTGGAAAAAGTCCCGCAGCCCTTCCTGCTCCAGGGTGTTGTCTCTTTGCTCGACCCAGTGGATTAGCGCGCCCACCGGCGTCTCGCGCTTCAGGAGGGGGACAAGTTCGTTGGTCAGCCTGTAGCGTGCGACCCGGTCCACCTCCTTGCGCAAGGAATCGGCTTCCGCCTGGAGGCCATGCAGGTACTCTTTGCTGATGGATGGTTCATCGCAGGCCCTCTTGACTTTTTTGAAAAAAAGCACCCATGGCAACGGATTCTCGGCAGCCCCTCCCGGCAGGCGGCTTGGCATGGGAAGGACGCTAAGATCAAATGGCATTCCTCCGACATGGTTGTTGTTCTTCACGTAATCGTGGACGAGCTCGACGGGCAGATTGAGGATTCTGTTCCATTCCTCCGCATTGGCCAGCACGAGCTTGCCCAGGGTGTTATGCGGGGTGGCATAAAGAAGGCCAAGAAGGTATATGCCTCCTTCCTGTGCATCCTCCCTCGTCTTGAGGCTGGTGTAGCAGGGTAGCAAATAATGCTTGCGAATACTCGCAACGAAATGATCCTCCACGAGCCTTTCGGTCTCCGTGAAAAAACTGGGCGGCAAGTTGAGCGCCAGGTTCGCCTTCAAATCCGTGTCGACCTTATTGAGAAGCCCGCGCGAGTATTCGCCGTATTCCTGCAATGGAGTAACATTCATCAGATCCAAAACATCGTCTGCCTTCCTCAATGCGCAATACTCGCCGTAGAATATGGCGCTCAAGTAGGAGAATCCAAGCAGGAGGATCACTGCGGCCGCAAGGCGATGACGCAGGTTCGGTATCGCTCTTTTTTGGGGTTCTTGAGGCAGATCCCGAACGAAGGGGTTTGCCCCGGGGGTGTCCGCCTCCCCCTGGCGGGACGTCAAGTACAACCGGGCTATCGAAGGCGCCGGCGACAGGGGGTCGGGGGCCTGAAGCGTTTTTGCGAAGGACGAGAGGATCTGAAAGATTCCCGGAGCGGTCCTGAAAAATGACAGGGCCCTCAAGTAGTCATCCGCAGACCTGCTGGTGAGAACCTTGGGCAGGAGGGGCTCGAAAGGCGTCAGCCCGGCGGCGATGCTTTCCACACTCGCCTCGGACGGCACACGGACGCTGATTGGGAGACCCTCGGCGGCCATGAAATCCGCGAACGCGGCATATCCTTCCACCTGGTCCATATGGCTGACGACCAGGTGCACATTCACGGAGCGTTTCTGAACGATCGAGAGGACGTTGATTTTCCCCCGCACCATCTGAGCGGACCTGCGGATGTTCTCCGGAATCTCCTGGAGCAGAGCCGAGGCGTTCAGCACCACGATAGCAGTTGCTTCCCTATGCTCGAAAAGGGGCTTCCACAGTTTCAAGAGAGCATTTCGGGCATGTCGTGAAGTGTTGTTGAGCAGTGTGGAAGGGATTTCCATCACCAGCTCTTTTGACCCGAGGTAGATCTGAAGGAGTGGATCGACGGTGTAGCTTGGGTAGAACCGGTTGGCCTGGCCCCGCCAATCGGTATGGTTGTCGATGAGAAGGCTCTTGCCGCTTCCCAATTCTCCAAAGACTATGTACGGATGGCACGTCTGTACGGCTCGCTTCAACGGGCGGGGAATCTGCCCGAGAAACCGTTTCCAGACTTTTCTCAGACTGGATCGCGGCATCTTTCCCTGTTTGTCCTGCAAACCGTCCGGCAAGTGCTTTCCGATACCGAACGGCAAGCGCGTTCGACCGCGCAGCAGGAGAAGCACAAGTAGAAACAGGAGCACCAACACACAAAGGGCCGATAGATAATACGGCCAGTACTCCCACTTCAAAAATTGCGCTACATAAGGGTGGGCCACAATAGCTTTGGCAGCATCCATTCAGGCTCTATCCATCATCCGTCAGTACATTCTCCGGAACCGGCCTCCCTTCGGCCGGTTTCAGAGGAGTCCTCTCAGTATGGAGATACAAATAACCTCTCTGCAAACGTACATGTTCCCGAAGTTTTCCGCCCTGCGCATCAAGACGACGATTTCTAGCGCTCAATTGCAGAATCGAATGTCATATATAAAGTGGCTCCAGCAGCCATTCTATGTCCAGTTTTAATATCGTTGACTTATGCAATTAAACACTAGCTGAGCGGCCCGTCAGGCTCGGCCTGCGGCTCTTGTTCCGGTTCCGTGTCGCCCTCCTGCATGGTTTCGATTTGCCTGGGCGCCTCATCGGCATCTCGGATATCCAATACCCCGTCTTGAACGGTGATTACAACAGTCCGTCCTTCCCCGATCTTACCCGCGAGGAGATCCTCGGCCAGGGGATCTTGCACCCTCGTTTGTATCACCCTTTTGAGCGGTCTGGCGCCGTAGACCGGATTGAAACCAGCTTCCGCGAGCAGGACTTTGGCTTCTTCGGATACCTCAATCCGTATGTCTCGATCTGCGACCAGGCTCTGAAGCCGTTTGAGCTGAATCTCCACAATGGGTATCATCGCCGCCGCAGTGAGCTGGTTGAAAATCAGTATATCGTCGAGGCGGTTGAGAAATTCGGGGCGGAAGTGGCCGCGTACCGCGTCCATGATCGCCTGGTTCATCTGCTGTTTTTCCTCGTCCGTCTCGACGGGTTCGATCCGTTCCGCTCCCAGGTTGGAGGTCATCAGAATAATCGTGTTCGTGAAATTGACCGTGTTCCCTTGGCCGTCGGTCAACCGCCCATCGTCCAGAACCTGGAGGAATAAATTGAATACGTCCTGGTGTGCCTTTTCGACCTCGTCGAGCAGAATGACGCTGTAGGGCTTTCTGCGGACCTTGTTCGTCAGCACCCCTCCCTCTTCGTAACCGACATACCCCGGAGGCGCCCCGGTGAGACGCGCTACGGAATGCTTTTCCATGAACTCGCTCATATCGATACGAACCAGGCTGCGATCGTCATCGAACATGAATTGCGCCAGGGTTTTTGCAAGTTCGGTTTTCCCTACGCCTGTCGGCCCAAGTATGAGAAAGGAAGCAATGGGGCGGTTGGGGTCCTGGACCCCCGCCCGTGCGCGCCGGACGGCCTTGGAAACAGCCGAAAGCGCCTCGTCCTGGCCCACTACGCGTTTTCGAAGGTGGTCTTCCAGGCCCAGCAGCTTTTCCTTTTCCGATCCCATCATCTTCGAAACGGGAATACCCGTCCAGCGAGAAACCGTCTCCGCCACTCCATCCTCAGTCACCGCTTGATGGGCACCCCCCCCTTCCGCGACATCCACGTCCGCAAAATCGGCCAGGACCTTCTCGGCAGCCGGAATGATCTTATACTGCAACTCGGCGACCCGCGAGAAGTCCTCCTCCCGCACCTTCTGTTCCATCTCCCGTTTGGCTTCGTCCAGTCTCTTCTTAGCCTCCTGGACTTCCGTTCGGGCTATTTTCTCTCTTTCCCACTTCTCGGTAAGTATCGCGCTCCGCTCTTTGAGCTCCGCCAACTCGGCGGACAAAACGTTGATACGATCTTCGGCCCGCTTGTCCACCTCACCTTTGAGAGAGTGAAGCTCGATTTCCCCTTGCACGATCTGCCGGTCGATTCTGTCGATCTCCTCCGGCTTCGAACTCAGTGCGATCCGGGTGGTGGCAGCGGTTTGATCGATGAGGTCGATCGCCTTGTCCGGGAGAAACCGGTCCGTAATATAACGGGATGACAGCCTGGTGGCGGCCGAGAGGGCAGAATCGGCGATCCTGACGCCGTGATGGACTTCGTATTTTTCCTTTATGCCGCGCAAAATGGAAAGGGTATCCTCAAAGGAAGGTTCTTCGACGAGAACCGTCTGGAAGCGGCGCATCAGCGCTGCGTCCTTCTCGATATGCTTCCGGTATTCCTCCACGGTGGTGGCGCCGATGCAACGGAGCTCTCCTCGTGACAGGGCTGGCTTGATAAGGTTCGAAGCGTCCATGGCGCCTTCCGACGATCCGGCTCCGACGAGGGTGTGGATTTCGTCGATGAACGTGATGATGTTACCTGCACCGGTGATCTCTTCAATCACCCGCTTGAATCTTTCCTCGAACTCTCCCCTGTACTTCGCCCCCGCGATCAGTTGCCCCAGATCGAGTGCGAGCAAGGAGCAGTTCTTGAGGTCTTCCGGCACCTGCCCCTCTACGATCCGCTGGGCAAGCCCTTCCACAATGGCCGTTTTCCCCACCCCCGGCTCGCCGATAACGATGGGATTGTTCTTGAGCCTCCTGCACAGAATCTGGATAGCCTGACGAATCTCTTCGTCGCGCCCGATCACCGGGTCCAGTTCGCCGTTCCGCGCCTTTTCGGTCAAGTCCTTGGTATACTTGGCCAAATATTCGAACTCGCCCGGCGCGCTTTCGGATGTTTTGAACTTTCCCTTGGGGACCACCTTGAGAAGGGACACGAACTGGTCCCTGTCGACCCCGGATTCGGTAAACAGGGTTGCCAGATCCTGTGACTCGAGCATCCCCAGGAGGACGTGGTTGATCCCGATGTATTTCTCCCCGAGGGCGGTCGAAGCCTCCTGGGCGCAGATGAATACTTTCTCGAGATCCCGGTTGATCGGAGTCTGCTGGCTGTCGACGTGAGCTTTCGGCTGTGTCAGGAGCTGCCCGTCCAGCTTCGCACCAAGCACCTCGATTTTGCAGCCCGCCTGTTCCATGTAGCGTTTTGCGGGGCTGCCCTCCTGCTCCATCAGTCCATAAACCAGGTGCCACGGCGTGACCCACCGGTGCTCTTTCTTCACTGCCAGCCGGCAAGCCCTCTCAATGGCGTCTTGTGCTTTCGAGCTGAATTTTTCGATAATCAATTCGTGCTCCATATCGTGAGACAGGTCATGGAATCGTTGCTCCAGGCGCACACAACGGTAGACACGCAGTACTCGTTCAAAGGCGCGCTCCAGCCGGATCAAGCGCCAGGTCAGGTTAACACCCCACAAGCACTGTTGAATATATCGCTAAACCAATAATGGTGTTCAGATCGAAGAAAGTATGTTCCCAGCAATTCCCGGAGGCCCTGCAGAATGGCTCTGTGAGGGGCTCGATGATTCGCGCTCTCGCAGACATCCGGGAATCAGAGCCGCTCTCGTGTTTCCCGAAGCCATTACGCCGCCGGGAATTGCTGGTATGTTCCCGCTAAAGCTGTACTTTCACTTGTCCGGCCATGTTGATCTTGATTACTCCACCCCACATGCACATCAGGATGCTGGAGTCCGTCAGGGCCGGAAAGTTTCCGATGAGTACAGTGGGTTTTCCGACCACCCAGGGCGCCACTGTGACCGGCACGCAAGGCATCGGCGTCAAGACGCCGAGAGCTGCCGTAGTGGCTGCAGCCACAGTGGGATTGGAAAGGGCCGTGCACACCCCGAAGGGCATCACGTTGACAAACGGCTTGTTGTCCATGATCGTCGCTGCGAACATGGTGACCGTCACCTTATTGGTCGGCAGCACCATCAAGGTGGATGGAGCTGCTCCGAAGGAGCACTGCAGCACGGCTCCGCCTGTAACGAGAAAGCCCATCGCCGGAACCCCCGGAACAAGTTGCCCATGTCATCCGCAGCTATGGCGAAACGTGCGGCCGCAATCGTTCGCGCATGCCGCACCCACCCGGAAAACCCCATCAGGGCGGGGCAGGGATGTCAGTTCGGCCTCGGCGAGTTCCACCACTGCAGCAGCCCCCCTCGCATGGCGGCACAACTTGATTTTGACCGAACCCACGAAAACCTAAGCAGAATACAATCTTCCAGGAAAGAATACAAGCACCACTGTGTTGGGCAATAGGGTAATCGCACATAATAACTCTGCATTCGAAGTTGTGATTAGGGCAAGATGCCTCGGCTTTTCCCGCGAGCAGGATGCCAACATGGAAGAGTTCCAAAATGCCGGGGCTTCCGAGTCCCGCGTCCTGATGCAAAGGAGTAGTCTCGGCGTTCTTAGCACCCATGGAATCCTGAATGCCATGCGTGTCACCGGGGGCGGTCACTCATAAATGTTCTTCTTTTCTTTACTCTGTCATTCAAGATGGTGAATCGCGCCATTTCGCATTTTCCACCCCCATGGAGAAGAGGCGCCAGGAAAGCCCGCACCGAAGAGGCCGACCGAGATCCGGAAGGCAATTTACGCGAAAACTGTTGCAGCAAGTAATATCCTCAAGGAGTTACGAAGTATCGTTAATGGCGGTGAGCGGGGTGCGGCGGCGGACATGGTGCGGGCGAATCTATGCTGGATACTGTGCTTGAGCCTGTGTGAATCGGGATTTTCTTGGGTCCTCAAAAAGGGCGGGGAATGGCAGAACACCGCGCCGATGACATCATATCCCGATCGCAGGGATAGTGTCATGACCTTTGATTTCAAAAGGTGGGACGGGAGCGGGGCAAATCACCCAAAAGCAAGAAAGGGGAAACAGCCAGTTGCCGTAACCCCTCTGATCTTCCTGGTACGCCTGAAGGGATTCGAACCCCTGACCCACGGATTAGAAGTCCGTTGCTCTATCCACCTGAGCTACAGGCGCACACTGTTTCCTGTGTGTTGGGGGTGGGACCCGTCTTCGCCCCTCCCCCTTCAGCAACCCTTTTAAACGATTCTGCCGGAATGTCAAGAACTGCCTGTTCCCTTCCGCGTAGCCCTTCGCATGGTCTATCCAACCCGGCAACATCAAATATTCAACCCTTCTAACTTCTTCTTGGCATCGTCCGTGACGCAAGTGGCGACAGAGGGTTTCGATTCTCACCCGTGTGTCGATAATTAAGATGGCCTTCGCAAGGAAAACGGTTTATTTGCTTTCCATTGCTTGACTTGCATTGTCATTTGGAAGTATTAAGATATCGAAAATTGTGTCTAAGCAAGTTTGCTGCCAATACTGTGGATCCTCAGGTTTTCGTTGACATGACACTCACGAAAGGAAACATCCATGCCGAAAAAGCTGCTCGAAATCGCTGCCGACATCGTACAAACTCAGGCCACCAACGGCCAACTGTCCTCGGAAGAAATCGTATCTTCATTGAAGCTGGTCTTCGGCGCCCTTCAGGAAATGCAAAAAACAGAGACGGAAGGGTCGGGAGTATCCGTCGAGGGCGCAGTGGAAGTCCAGGCTCCAGAAAAAGCGGACCCGCAGGCTTCCATTCAGAATGAGAAGGTCGTTTGCCTCGAATGCGGTGCTGAGATGCGCCAGTTGACCGCTCGGCATTTAGCGGGTCACGGCCTCAGCCTTCGGGCGTACAGGCAAAAATACGGCTTTTCGTTGAAACAGCCTCTTTCTGCCAAATCATTAACAAAGATGAGAAGCAAGATGGCCAAGAAAAGAGGCCTGCCTGAGAATTTGATGAAGTACCTCCACGAGAAAAGACAGGCCAAAGCTGAAGCAGCGACTCCTGCGCCGGTTGTGGCTCCGGTGGAAACCGACATGGTTTCCGCCCCTGCCAAACGTACTCGGAAGAAAAGTGAGGCGTGAGGAGGAGATTTCGCTCGGCGCAGGGATGCTTCGTCGAAGGGATGCTTGAAATTCAAGACAAGACGCATAGGTGAAAGGAAGACGACCGTGAAGGAGTGTTCCATCCGTAGAAAGTGTGTTTGGATGCCTGCCATTTTCTTCATGACATTCTTCTTTGCCTTACTGCCGGCGAGGGCGAGTGACCAACTGAGACCCACTGGCGCATGGACGGACGATTTTGAAGGCCCAGCCCTGGACCAGCGTTGGTCATGGGCGCGCGAAGACCCAACCCACTGGAGTTTGAGCGCGCGTCCCGGCTTCCTGCGTATTATCACCCAAACCGGTGGTATCTACGAGACAACCGAAAAGCAGAAAAACCTGCTTCTCATGCCTGCTCCCAAGGGCGACTTTCGAATCGTCACGAAGTGCACCATCAATCCGACGGAAAACTTCCAGTATGCAGGCCTGATGGTCTACCAGGGCCGCAACAACTACGTTCAGATCAACCGGGCCTTTACTGACGGAAACTCGTTCAACTTTGACATAGAGTCCGGCGGAACGCCGATCAACAAACGCGTTCCGGCGTCGGCAACCACGTTCTACCTGCGCATTACCAAACAGGGAGATACCTATACCGGCGATTACAGTCTGGATGGCGAAGCCTGGACAACGGTCGGCCAAGGCGCCGCCTCTCTGGTTGATTCGAAGGTGGGCATCTGTGCTGCCAATAACCTTCCGGGCAAGCCACATATTCCCGCGGACTTTGACTTTTTTAGACTATACACTGCCCCATGACATCCAGGTGCTCGGGACATGACAATTCCCGAAGCCGGAATAACTTCCGCAAGCGCGGGCGCGGCTTTGCTCCGGAGAGTCCGCGAAGGCGCGGATCTTCAAGGTCCTCTCTCAGAGCCATTCTGAAGGGGCTCGGGGAATTGCTGCCCGGTACTCCCGAGCTTGGTAGAAGGATGCTCGCCGAGCACCTTACGACAGCCTGAGCGCGATCGCGCCATCCCGCTCTCCATACTCTTGCGATTGGGCCGCACGGCCAACCCGGGCCACCGATATGCGGCTGTTCGACCCCGGATGGTTGCGGCCTGCACGCGCCGTCCCTCTCGCGGAGGTTTCGCCTCTGTGCTCCTAAACCCACAGGTTCTTGGAATCTTGCCAGAAATGAATATAAGTAGTTGTTTTCTCTGCGATCTCTGCGGCGCATTCCTTTCTCTATTGGTTGCGGCCATGCCGCGTTGTGATGCAGGGCTGTCTGCCGTGATGAGGACGCCGAACGCCACCTTTTCCTCTTACGGAATATCCAGGCGGGATCGCGGAACCAGCCGGAGAGTGTGCGCCGGATAACGTGAAGTCCGGCGATGAAATCGTTCAATTTGGGTTTGCGTTTTTCCAAAAAAAACGTTAGAAAACCCACACTTTGAGACGAATTTTTGGAGAGACTTCCAGCGCGGACAAAGGGAGGCGACCCGGCCTATGGACCGTAAAACTCGAGTGCTCAGCCTCATTGCAGGGTGTTTTCTTCTCATCTACGGGATGAAGAAACTTTACGAAGAGGGAGATTGGGTGATCGTCATCCTCAGCGTGCTCATCATCGCTTTCACCGTCTCGAACATGGCCCGGAACAAGCAAAAGGAGTGAGGGGGAAATGCCCTTGACGCATTGGTGCAAATCAACTAACGTTCGCACACCTGAAAGGGCAAGGAACGCTCAACTCACTTTTTTCTCCGGAGAAAGAGGATATTTGTTGATATGGACGATGTAAATGTCGTCATGCGGGAGCGCCTCCAGAAGGCGGAAGAACTGGAGAAAGCGGGAACCCCTCTCTATCCCAACGGCCGCCAGGTTCCGCATCGCATCAAGGATTTGATGGAGAAATACGGGAAAAGCAGCGCCGAAGATCTCGAGGCGGCAGCCATGCCCTTCACCATAGCCGGACGCATCCTCGCGGCCCGCTCCTTTGGGAAATCCATCTTCATGCACCTGACGGACGCTGAGGGAAGACTTCAGATTTACGTCCAGGCGAACCAGTTGGACAAGGACGGATATACCCTTGCAAAGAAGCTGGACGTGGGAGATCTCGTCCGAGTCACGGGGCCCCTTTTCCGCACCCGCACCAACGAGCTCACGCTTCTGGTGAAGGAACTGATCCTTCTCACCAAGAGCATGCGTCCTCTTCCAGAAAAGTACCACGGGCTCAAAGACGTCGAGATTCGGTACCGGCAGCGGTACGTCGATCTCATCGTGAACGAGACGGTGAGGGAGACGTTCAGGAAGCGGGCGAAGATCGTGCAGACCATCCGTCAGTATCTCATCGACCGGGATTTCCTGGAAGTGGAAACCCCGATGATGCAGGCTGTTCCCGGCGGCGCCACGGCAAAACCCTTCAAGACCTACCACAATGCGCTCGGGATGGAATTCTGCCTGAGGATCGCCCCCGAACTCTACCTGAAGCGGTTGCTCGTGGGCGGATTCGACCGCGTTTTCGAGCTGAACCGGAACTTTCGGAACGAAGGAATATCGACCCAGCACAACCCCGAATTCACCATGCTGGAATTCTACCAGGCGTACGCAACCTTCGAGGACCTCATGGATCTCACCGAGAAGATGTTCTGCGCCGTTGCGGAAGCCGTCAACGACGGGAAGCTCCAGGTGGAATACCAGGGGGAGGTCATCGACCTCACTCCCCCGTGGCGGCGCTATCGGCTGACGGATTCCATCGCCGAGATAGGCAGGGTGCCCCGGGAGGTTCTGGAGGATCCCGCTCGGACGCTGGAAGCGGCCCGCTCCCTCGGGATCGAGGCCCAACGTTACGAAGGGCACGGCAAGCTGCTCACCAAGATTTTCGACCTGACCGTGGAGCCGAAACTCATCCAGCCCACGTTCATCAGCCATTATCCCATCGAGGTCTCGCCGCTATCCCGCCGGAATGAGGCCGACCCGACGCTCACCGACCGCTTCGAGCTGTTCATCGCGGGAAGGGAAATGGCCAATGCATTTTCCGAACTGAACGACCCCAGGGACCAGCGCGAGCGGTTCTTGCACCAGCTCGAAGCGCGTCAGGCCGGGGACGAAGAAGCCCACGCCATGGACGAGGACTACATCAGGGCGCTGGAATACGGAATGCCCCCTGCGGCGGGGGAAGGCATAGGAATCGACCGGATGGCGATGCTCTTTACCGATTCCCCCTCCATCCGCGACGTGATCCTTTTCCCACACTTGAGGCCGGAGAAGAAAAACTAAGAAACGTATGACCTTCGAACTGTTTGTCAGCCTGCGTTACTTGTTAGCCAAGCGGCGCCAAACGTTTATTTCGCTGATCACGCTCATTTCCATTGCGGGTGTCGCCGTGGGGGTGATGGCGCTCATCGTCGTCCTGGCGGTCATGAACGGTTTTCAAGAGGACCTCAGGAACCGCATCCTCGGAATCACGTCTCACATCGTGGCGGGTAACTACGGCGGCGCCATGGCCAGGTACCGCGAGGTCATGAAAGAAATCGAGAAGGAACCCGGAGTCCTGGCGGCGACTCCTTTCACCTACGCACCAGTGATGTTGAGTTCCGGGACCAACGTGGCGGGGGGCATTCTCCGCGGCATAGATCCCGCCACGGCCATCAAGGTCATCAACATCCAGGAAACCATGATCCGGGGGAACCTCTCCGACCTGTTGCCTCCTGCTTCCACGGATTCCGGCCGGCAGCCGGAGGCGAGTCCGGGGATCATTCTCGGCGTGGAAATGGCCAACAATCTCAACGTCCACCAGGGGGAATGGGTTACGGTGATCTCTCCCGTGGGCCGTCTCACGCCCATGGGCCAGATCCCCAGGAGCAAGCTCTTCCAGGTGGTCGGCATCATCCAGTCCGGCATGTACGAATACGACAATCAACTCGCCTACGTGAGCCTTCCAGCGGCTCAACAGTTTCTCGGCATGGGCGATTCCGTCACGGGAATCGAAGTCAGGATCGCCAATATCTACAATGCAGCGACCATCGCGGAAGCGCTCCGCACCCGGCTTGGCTACTCCTGCTGGGTACGCGACTGGATGCAGATGAACCGCAGCCTTTTTTCGGCGCTGAAACTCGAGAAAGTCGTCATGTTCGTCATCCTCACGCTCATCGTCCTGGTGGCCGCCTTCAACATCATCAGTTCGCTCATCATGCTGGTGATGGAAAAGACGCGGGACATCGCCATCCTCAAGGCCATGGGAGCCACCACGGCGAGCATCCGGAAGATTTTCGTGATGGAAGGCCTGCTCATCGGCGTGTCGGGCACCATTCTCGGACTCGTCGGCGGCTTCACGTTGTGCGGTCTCCTCAAACGGTACCATTTTATCGAGCTCCCCCGGGACGTGTACAACCTCTCAACGCTTCCCGTCAGGCTGGAAACCCTGGACGTCGTTGTGATCGCCTTTGCGGCGGTCGTCATCAGTCTCGTGGCCACGCTCTACCCGTCCCACCAGGCGGCCAAGCTGGACCCGTCGGAAGCGCTCCGCTATGAGTAGCGAAAATCACGTCATAGAAGTCCACGCATTGGGGCTTTCGAAGGTTTTTGGGATCGGCCCCCATTCCATCGAACTCTTCAGAGACATCGATCTCGTGATCCGGCACGGAGAGAGGATTGCCATCGTGGGGGCGTCGGGGGTCGGGAAGTCGACTCTGCTCCACATCCTCGGAACTCTTGAAAAACCGACGAGCGGCAAGGTGCTGTACGGCGGCAAGGACATATTCTTGGAGGATGAAAAAAATCTGGCGCTTTTTCGGAATCGCCACATCGGCTTCGTCTTTCAGTTTCATTACCTGCTCCCGGAATTCAACGCTCTCGAAAACGTCATGATGCCCGGTCTGATAGCGGGAATGCCGCGAGGGGAGGTGCAGTGCCAGGCTGTGGCCTTTCTGGAAAGGCTTGGGCTGACCGAACGGATGCATCACCGAATCGGCGAACTCTCGGGCGGAGAGCAACAGCGGGTTGCAGTCGCGCGTGCGCTTCTTCTTCATCCGAGCCTGTTTCTCGCGGATGAACCGAGCGGAAACCTGGACAGTCGAACCGGGCGTACGCTTCACGAACTCCTGGTTACCCTGAACGAGGAACTCGGGCTCACCATGGTGATCGTGACGCACAATCAGGAACTGGCATCCATGATGCATCGCACGCTCCGGCTCGTGGACGGACAGCTTCGCCCGGACCAGTCATTCGGAGCGGGTTCCGCCGCGGTCCCGGATACGGCCGGTCGCCCGTGATCGGGGAACGCCGATGTGAAGCCGCTCTGCCCCGCGAACCCGCCCAGCGCGTGCTGATGTGGCCCGGGTGGCAGAAATCTGTTGGGCTGACGGGTAGAAGGTGGTATATTCTGCCCCACTTCGTTGCCAATTGTGCTGACGGTGGCATGCCTGGCGTTACCGAAAACGGGAAAACGGCGTCTTGCTGCATGGAGAGAGAACGCCGGATTCGTTGGGGTGGCGGCGTCTGCCGGGTGCGGCAATTTGGAGACGGGGAAGCAGGAAGCGTGGCACGCCGGGCGTGAAACCCGCCCAGGTGCGTCGGTCTGCGCAGTTGCTTCTTTTTCACGTCCACCCGGTTTCTCGACTGTTGCCCGACCTTATTGAAGATGACCGTACGATTAAGGATGGAAAGATGGTGACGGGGTACAGATTCATCTGCGGATTCGGAGTTTTTCTTTGCCTTGCGGTGATGGCATCTTCCGCCTGGGCGGAAGAACCGCCTTCAAAAGTCGCGGTCATGCCCTTCGTCGTTCACGGCCAGCAGGACGTGCAGAAAACGCGCGACACCATCGCGGAAATCCTCACTCGCCAGATCACCTCGGAGGGCGTAAAACTCGTCAGCCCCCAGGAACTGGCAAAAGTAGTGAAACCCCAGGAAAGTGTAAGCACCGAGGAGCAGGCCAGGGCCATCGGGCATAGGCTTCAGGCGGATTACGTCCTCATGGGCAGCTTCAATCAGATTGGGAGCGCTATAAGCATCGATGCAAAGCTGGTAAACGTCTCGCAGCAGAAACCAACCGTGGTCCTTTTCGGCGAAGAGAAGGGAATGGAAAACCTGGCGGCCGCCACGAGCAAGATCGTTCAGCAGATGGCGGTGCACGTTCTGGCGAAGGCCGTCATCGCCGAGGTGAAGGTCGGCGGAAACGACAGAATCGAAGCCGACGCCATCAAAGCGGTCGTCAAGAGCAAGAAGGGGGAACTGATTCGCCCCGATCAGGTGAAGGAAGACATCAAGTCCATCTTCAAAATGGGATTCTTCGAGAAAGTCGATGCCGACATCTCCGATTCGCCAACGGGCAAGGTACTCACCTTTGTCGTGGAGGAAAACCCGACCATCCAGGAACTGAAGATCACGGGGACCAAGAAGATCAAGGAGAAGGACGTTCTCGCGGCCATAGGCACTCGCGCACACACGGTACTCCAGCGGAACCTCGTTACGGAGGACGTTCAGAAGATACTCAAGCTCTACCAGCAGAAGGGCTATTTCGCAACTGAAGTCACTCCCAAGATCGAGTTTCCCAAAGACCCCAGGAAGGCGACGGTCACTTTCGACATCAAAGAAAACAAGAAGATCTACATCAAGAAAATCTCCTTTAGCGGCAACCAGGGGGTTTCGTCACGGAAACTCCGCGGCGTCATGCAGACCAAAAAGAAGGACTGGCTTTACTGGATTACCGAGCATGGCATCCTTCAAAAGGAGATACTCGATACCGACATCGACCGCATCACCGTCTACTACCACGACAAAGGATACATGGACGCAAAGGTCGGGACGCCCGAGATCGACCGCAAAGACGATGGATTCTACATAACCATCCCCGTCAACGAGGGCGAAAGATACAAAGTGAGCGGTGTCCAGATTACGGGAGACGTGCCGGAAGACATCGACAAGACACTGAAGAGGCTCAAGACCAAACAGTCCGATTTCTTCAGCCGCGAGAAACTACGTCAGGATCTGGATGCCCTTACGAAGACGTATTCGAACGTCGGGTATGCGCGCGCCGAAGTCACTCCCAATGTGAAAAGGGAGACCAGCGATCGCACCACGGACATCGTTTTCGACGTCAAGAAGGGGGAATTGGTTCACATCGGCAGGATCTTCATCACTGGCAATACGAGAACGCGGGATTACGTAATACGGCGCGAGATCAGGCTGGCCGAAGGGCAGCTTTTTAGCTCCGAGAAACTGGAGCAGAGCATCCAGACCCTCAAGAAACTCGATTACTTTGAGGACGTGGAGATCGTGCCCAGCGAATCCGATCAACCGGGCATCATGAACCTCCACATCAAGGTGAAGGAAAAGGCCACCGGAACCTTCAGCATAGGCGGTGGTTTTTCTTCCGATGACGGGCTTTTCGCCAGCGGTCAGATCACTCAGCGGAACCTTCTTGGACGAGGGCAGACTCTCAGCTTGAAGCTCTACTTCGGGCAAGAAGCGGAACGCTACGTGCTCAGCTTCACGGAGCCTTATTTTCTGGGCAGACGCCTCAGCCTGGGCGGGGACGTGTACGACTGGCTGCGGGACTACACGGATTTCACACAGGAGGCCATTGGCTTCCGTGTGCGTTCGGCCTATCCTTTCGGCCAGTACAGCCGATTGAATTTGTGGTATACATTCGAAGATTCGAATGTCACCGATGTGTCGAGCGGTTTCACCGACGTACAGACGGGACACGAGATAAAGAGCAGTATCACGGTTGGGGTGGAAAGGGATACAACGGACCATCCTTTCCTTCCGACCCGAGGGGCCATCAGTTCGGTCACTACCGAATATGCGAGCAAGTATTTCGGTGGCGATGAAGAATTCGCCAAGCTTGAACTTCGCCAGGGCTACTACTACCCCCTCTTCTGGAAATTCGTGGGTTTCGTTCGCGGCCAGTTCGGGTACATCGGCGTGACCGGCAACGATAGCTACTATGACATTCCCGTATACGAAAGGTTTTTCCTCGGGGGCATCAACTCGTTGCGCGCCTGGTCCTGGGGCGATGTGGGGCCCACGGACAGCAGCGGATACGTGGTTGGCGGTCTGACCTACGCCTTTACCAACATCGAACTTCTCTTCCCGGTGTCCGAAAAGTACGGCATCCGGGGGGTGCTTTTCTTCGATGCCGGTAATGCTTTCCGTGGTATTGACGAAATGGCGATTGACAAGTTCAGGACCGATGCAGGCGGGGGCATTCGATGGAACTCTCCATTTGGTCCGCTGCGTGTTGAGGTCGGTTATAACCTCGATAAGCAGAAGGGTGAGGATGCCTACAAATTCCAATTTTCAGCAGGTGCTTTTTTCTAAGGAGTGTATCGCATGAAGATCAAGAAACTGGGAGTGTTGCTGTCGGCTGTTTGCTTTTCGGTGATTTTCGCCACTACGTCGTGGGCTGCAAATGTAAGTGCCAAGATCGGCTATTTCGAGTTCCAGACGGTGCTCGCACAGTCCAAGTGGGGCAAGCAGTCCAACGAGGAATTCAAGAAACAGAACGAATCGATCAAAACGGACGTGGAGCAGAAGTCGAAGACATTCCGTACCGCGAAAGATGAATTCGACAAGAAGAAGGACGTGTGGGACCAAAAGACCAGGGAAAAGAAGCAGAAGGAACTCGCGGACATGCAGGCGGAAGTGGAAAAACTCTTCATGGAAGCCAACCAGAAGCTCAACAAGCTTTCCAGCGAACTGAGCGAGCCGATCGTGAGCAAGGTCATGGAGATCGTGAAGAAGATCGCCAAAGATCAAGGCTATGATTACGTGTTCGAGCGTGAGAAGGCCGGCCTTTTCACGGTCAACGAAAAAGACGACCTGACCAAGAAGGTTGTCGAAGAATTGGATAAAGTGAGTCCACTGAAGTAACTCTTGCGGATTCTTTTTTTTCAGGGGGTGGGTTCGCCGGCCGGGTGAAGGCAACCTCCAGGACAGTACATTGTGCCCGGTTGTTGATTCGGGGCGGACTGTCACTGGGGCTTCTCCCGGTTTTCTCTTGATGGGGCCGTCCTTTCACGCCCGGATGCCCTGGGCGGATGACGAACGGGACAGAGATAGATGCCTGTGCGGGCATTGGGATTCCAGATATGACGGGTTCAACAGGTGAAAGCATGCGGAAGTCTTTTTTGCTGGGCGATTTGGCCTGCCGGTTGGGAGGGACGCTCAAGGGAGACCCGCACGTTCAGATCCGGGGAATGGCAGACCTGGAACATGCCGGGGCCGACGAATTGAGCTTCCTGACGGACGAACGGTACATCCCGCTCCTTGAACGGTGCCGGGCCGCCGCGCTCATCGTTTCTCCCTCCCACGAGCATCTCGATTTCCCCCTCATCGTCTGCGGAAACCCCCACGTCGCCATGGCGCGCGCCTCTCAACTTTTCGCGGAACCGCCGCACCTCGCTTCCGGTGTACACCCTTCCGCCCACGTGGAGGAGGACGCCATCCTTGCCGAGGGAGTCTCCATCGGCCCTCTGGCTCACATCGGGTCCGGATGCAGCATTGGGACGAACGCTCGGATCTACGGGGGAGCCTATCTCGGGAGAAACGTCCATATCGGGGCAGACTGCCTGATCTACCCAGCGGTTACGATCCTCGATGGCTGCACTATCGGGAGCCGGGTTATCCTTCACAGCGGCGTTGTGATCGGAGGTGACGGTTTCGGCTACGCCCAGGATGAAGAGGGCCACCACGTCAAGATTCCCCAGATTGGAACCGTTCAGATCGACGATGACGTCGAAATCGGCGCCAACTCCACCATCGACCGCGCGGCTTTTGGTCGCACGTGGATACAAAGCGGGACTAAGATTGACAATCTTGTGATGGTCGCCCACAACGTCGTCGTCGGAAAGCATGCCATGCTGATTGCACAGATGGGCATCGCGGGGAGCACCCAAATCGGGAATCATGCCGTCATTGCCGGCCAATCGGCCATTGCGGGACACCTCCAAATCGGCGACGGGGCACGGGTCGGCGCCAAGTCCGGAGTCTTCCGCTCCCTCGATGCCGGGGAGGAAGTGCTTGGGGCTCCGGCGCTTCCGGCCAGGCAGTTCTGGAGGAGCATGGCTCACATCCAACGGCTCCACGAGTACAGGAAAGAACTGTCCGAACTCGGAGCGAAAGTCCGCAAGCTCGAAAAGGCACTGCAAGGGGAATGAACATGGAGATGGACATCCTGCAGATACTTCAGCACTTGCCGCACCGCTACCCTTTTCTTTTGTTGGACCGCATTGTTGAAATCACGTCCGAGGGGGTGGTCGGGCTGAAGAACGTGACCATCAACGAACCCTTTTTCCAGGGACATTTCCTGAACGACCCCATCATGCCGGGCGTTCTCATCGTTGAAGCGATGGCCCAAACGGGAGGGATTCTGGCCTTCTCGCTCCACCCCGAGCATATGAGCTCTCCCGTCCTCTTCATGGGAATGGACAAGGTGCGTTTTCGAAAGCCGGTTCGCCCCGGAGATCAACTGATCCTGAAGCTCAAGCTCTTGAAGAAACGCGGCCTCGTTTTCAAAATGAGCGGAGAGGCTTTTGTGTCCGGCCAGTTGGTTGCTGAAGCCGAACTGATGGCCACCATCAGCCCCGCAAAAGAGGACAGGGAATCGTAAGGAGCGAAAGAGATACATGCACATTCATCCCACCGCGATCGTCGCGCCTGAGGCGCAGTTGGCTGAAGACGTGACCGTCGGGGCTTACAGCATTCTGGGACCGAAGGTTTCCATCGCCGCGGGAACAGAGATAGGTTCTCACGTGGTGATCGAGGGCCGCACGACCATTGGCGCCCGCAACCGGATTCATGCATTCGTCTCCCTCGGCGGCCCGCCTCAGGACCTCGGCTATGGCGGCGAAGACACCGAACTGATCGTGGGAGACGACAACGTCATTCGGGAAAACGCATCCATTCACAGGGGAAGTCACAGGGGCGCAGCCGTGACCCGAGTGGGAAACGGTTGTTACCTGATGGCCTACACCCATATCGCTCACGATTGCCAGGTGGGCAATTGCGTCATCATGGCGAACGCCGCGACGCTCGGCGGGCACGTTCAGCTTGAAGACCACGTGAACCTGGGCGGGTTGGTGGCCATCCATCAATTCTGTCGGATCGGAGCGTTCGCTTTCATCGGCGGGTTGTCGGCTGCGCGGATGGACATTCCTCCATACATGCTGGCCGACGGTTTTCACGCAAAGCTCCATGGTCCGAACCTCGTCGGTCTCAAGCGGCACGGCTTCACTCCGGAAGCCCTTCAGGCGATCAAGAGATCCTATCGCATTCTCTTCCGCTCCAACCTGCTCCTCAGGGAAGCCATTGAAAAAGCGCGACAGGAATTGGGATCTGTGCCGGAGGTGGAGCATCTTCTGTGGTTCCTTGAAACGTCTCAACGAGGTTTTGCTCGATGATCCGGCGCGTCGTCAAGATATTACCGGGCGGTTGCGCACACTCGTGCTATCAGGCATTCGAGTCGATATGATCGTTTCTGGTTTTCCAACACAAAAGCCCAGCTACACGCGCGTGGGGTTGATTGCGGGAGGCGGGCAGTTCCCGCTCCTCTTCGCCTATGCGGCGCGGCAGGCTGGAGTGGAAGTCGTGGCCGTCGGGTTCGACGGTGAAACGGACCCGGCTCTGGCCAAGTATGTGGAAGACTTCCGCATGCTCAAGCTGGGGCAGCTCAATCGGTTGCTCAAGACTTTCCACCAGGCGGGAATCACCCATGCCGCCATGGCGGGCACCATCAATAAGACGCGCCTGTATACCCGAATTCGCCCCGACTGGCGGATGGTCAAGTTCCTGAACAAACTGAGGAACAAGAAGGATGATTCTCTCCTGAGATCGCTTGCTGAGGAACTGGAATCGGAGGGGATCAGGGTAGAACCTTCGACCATATTCCTTCCGAGCCTCCTTCCCCAGGAAGGCATTCTCACTCGCCGCAAACCCAACAAACGCGAGCAGACCGACATCGCTTTCGGCTGGGACATGGCCAAGGCCATCGGCAACCTGGACATCGCACAGTGCCTGGTGGTCAAGAATCAGGCGGTTCTCGCCGTAGAAGGCATAGATGGCACCGACGCCACGATCATCAGGGGCGGGCGACTCTGCCGCGAAGGAGCGGTGGTGGTCAAGGTGAGCAAACCCGTCCAGGATTTCCGCTTCGATGTGCCCGCGGTGGGCCTTGCAACCATCGAAACCATGCACCGTGTGAATGCGCGGGTGCTCGCCATCGAAGCCGGGAAAACCCTGGTCTTCGACCGGGACAAGATGATCGATGCTGCGGACAGCCTCGGGATAACCATCGTGGTGCGAAAGGACGCCTTCAGCCCCATGGAGATCCAGGATATCCAGGACCGGGGCGGGGTTTACCCTTTTCAGACCGGGTTGAAGCTTCCCGCGCCGTCCTCGCCGAAGGAACCCGCCGTCCTGATCCGCGGGGCGAGCGAGAACGCACTGAGGGTCGGGGTCGTGGGCGTGGGATACCTGGGCCGTTTCCACGCGCAGAAGTATGCGAGACTACCGGAAGCCAACCTGGTTGCCGTCGTGGATATCGAGGAATCGCAGGCGCGACGGGTCTCCGAAGAGGTCGGCGCCGCGGCCCTGACCGATTACAGGGCGTTGCTGGGCGAGGTGGATGCGGTGAGCGTCGTTACGCCGACGCCCCAGCATTTCGACATCGCACGGGACTTGCTCGCCGCGGGTGTCCACGTGCTGCTGGAAAAACCCATGACTCAGACGCTCGGCCAGGCCGACCAGCTCGTTTCCCTCGCCCGGGAGAAGGGCTGCGTTTTTCAGATCGGCCACCTGGAGCGTTTCAACTCGGCCTTTACCGCCATCCGTCCGAGGCTCGTCAACCCGATGTTCCTGGAGGCGCACCGGCTGGCCTTGTTCAACGAACGCGGCCTCGAAGTGGATGTTATCCTCGATCTCATGATTCACGACATCGACATCGTGTTGCACATCGTGAAAGCTCCGCTCAAGAGCGTCCGGGCGTCCGGGGTTGCGGTCCTGACCCCTCTTCCCGACATTGCCAACGTGCGGCTGGAATTCGCCAACGGGGCGGTGGCCAACCTGGCGGCAAGCCGGATCTCTTTGAAGAATATGCGCAAGCTCCGGATTTTTCAGGACAACTGCTACGTTTCCGCAGACTACGCCGAGAAGCGGGCGTATGTGGTCTACAAGGAGACGGAGTCCGATGAAGCGGGCTACTCGCAGCTTTCCATCGAAGAGCTTGAAATCGATGAACGGGACGCCCTCGAAGAGGAGATCACCTCGTTTCTGCAGTGCGTCCGAGAAGGGAGCCACCCCGTTGTGGACGGAAGCCAGGGGCGGGACGCTCTGGCAGTAGCCCTGGAGATTTCGCACCTCATCGAAGAACAGATGCGAGGGAAATGGGGGACCGGGGAGAGGACGCCACCAGAATTTTCGTGAGCGCCGGCGAGGCTTCGGGAGACCTTCACGGGTCCCGCCTCGTGCGGGCCGTGCGGGATCTCGCTCCGAGCGCCCGCATAACCTGCCTTGGCGGACCCGCGCTGAAGGAAGCGGGCGCCGAGGTGTTGGTTGAGAACCACGATCTCGCCGTGGTGGGCATCTCCGAGGTGGTACGCCATCTGAGGGTCATTGCGGCCGCATGGCGGAAGATCGAGGCACATCTCACCAAAAACCGGCCGCAGTTGGTCGTCCTCATCGATTTCCCCGATTTCAACTTTCTGCTTGCGCGCCTGGCGGCGCGACTCGGCATAAGAGTCTTCTACTACATCAGTCCGCAGATATGGGCGTGGAGAAGGGGCCGCGTGCGCACTATAAAGCGCCTGGTGCACGAAATGGCCGTCATCCTTCCTTTTGAAGCCGAGTTCTACCGGCAGTACGGGATCGATGTGCATTACGTCGGCCACCCGCTTCTCGACGTGATGGAATCGGCTCCGTCGGTGGAAGCGGCGAGGGAGCGCTACCGGATGCCCGGTTCCGGTCCCGTTCTGGGAATTCTTCCTGGCAGCCGCCGGAGCGAGATCCGCCTCTTGCTTCCTCTGCTGCTGGAAACGGCGTCGCGCCTTTCGGCGCAAATCCAGGGAATTTCTTTCCTCGTGCCGGTGGCCCCGACGCTGGACCCCGGTCCCATACGCGAGGCGTTTGAAGCGTTGCGCCTGCCCGGCCGCATCGTTATGGGAGACACGTACGGCGCCGTCCGCGCCTGCGATCTGCTCGTCACGGTCTCGGGAACGGCGACGCTTGAGGCGGCCATCCTGGGCGTTCCCATGATCGTCGTGTACCGGGTCTCGGACCTCAGCTACTATCTGTCCCGCCATCTAATAAAGGTGAAGTTCGCGGGACTTCCGAACCTCATTGCAGGCCGGGGGATCGTCCCGGAGTTCATCCAGCACGACGCGAATCCCGAGCGTATCACGGCAGAGGCGATCGATTTTCTTCAGAATCCCGGTCGGCTGGAAGAACAGCGCGAGAACCTTGCTTCGATCCGCACACGTCTCGGCGCACCGGGCGTCGCCCAGCGGACCGCCCGGCTCGTTCTCGAAGCGATCCCGCGATGACGCCCCGCCCAGCCGCTGTTCCCGTCCTTTTCCAATGTATCCACGCCACCGCCGCGGCGCTCTCCTGGCCGTTCCTCTACCTTTACTACCGACTCAGGATTGCGACGGACGGGAAATACGGCGGCAATTACCGCCAGAGGATGGGGATCGACCTCCCAAAGCGGAATTCCGCTCGGGCTCCGCTCATCTGGGTGCATGCCCTCTCTGTAGGCGAGACGCTTTCAGCCGTTCCGCTGGTGCAGGCGTTGAAAGAAGAACGACCCGAGGCCGGCATCGTTTTTTCCGGGGCGACCGAAGCGGGACTGGAAATCGCCCGAAAGCGCCTGGCCTCATGGGTGGACATGTTTTTCTGTCTCCCTCACGACTTTCCGTGGACCGCCGGTCTTCTCGTCCGCCGGTTGAAGCCCGGACTCTTCGTGCTCGTCGAGACCGACCTCTGGCCCGGCCTTCTCGCTTCCCTCAAGCGCCACGGGGCCGCGACGGCGCTGGTGAACGCGCGTCTCTCTCCGGGCTCTTTCCGGCGCTTGAACCGGCTGAAGCCGCTGGTGGGCCTGGTTGTGGATTCCTTCGACGTTGTTTTCGCCCAATCGCTTGAAGACAGGCTGCGGTTCGAAGCGCTCGGGGTCCGGCCGGAAAGATCCGTCTGCGAGGGAAACCTGAAATTCGATTCGGCGCTTCTATCGGCGGCCGATGCCGACCCCTCCGGGCTGCGACGATCGGGAGGAATCGAGGAAGGCCGCCCGGCCTGGATCGCCGGCAGCACACACGGCGGCGGAGAAGAAGAGCAGATCCTTCGAGTTCACAAGGCGTTACGGGTCGAACACCCGGACCTTCTGCTCATACTCGCGCAACGGGACATTTTGCGAAGCGAGCAGATCGCCTCTCTTTGCAGGAGGTTCGATCTGCCCGTTGCGGTCCGCTCGTCCGGAGAATCCGCCTGCGGAAAAGCCGTCTATCTTCTCGACACCATGGGAGAACTGGGGGCCTTCTACGCCACAGCCGATGCGGCGTTCATCGGCGGGAGCATGGTTCCTTTCGGAGGGCACAATCCTCTCGAAGCCGTCATACGCGGGACGCCGACCGCGTGGGGACCGCATCTTTTCAACTTCCGCGAGATGGAAGCAATCCTTTTGGGCGCGCCTTGCTGCAGTAGAATCGAGACCCGGGAGGAACTTCTGGAGGTCATGAAAGGCTGGCTCGCGCAACGGGGGAAGTCTGGCGCCGGAAAAGAAACCGTGCGAGATTTCATCCAACCGCATCTCGGCGCGAGCCGGAGAATCGCACGGCGCCTATCGCGTGCGTTCGCCTTGAGATGAGACTGCGCTCAGGCCCCTGTCTGAACGGCCATGCAAACGTCCACCTCTTCTCCCCCCGTGATCTCGATGAGCCGATCGATCGTGATCGGTACGGCGGAATGGTCGTTCCCGGCCGCCGCGTAGACCCTCTCGAATCTTCGCATGGAACTGTCTATGAGGATTCGAAGACCGCCCGGCAGGAGGAAAGGACAGACCCCTCCGGGGGCGAAGCCGGTGTGCCGTATCACTTCTTCGGCGTCGGGAAGGCGCGCCTTGCCTTTGATCCCCGTCGCCTGCTTGAGCTTCGACGTATTCACCTTGAGGTCCCCGCAGGTCACTATCACTACGGGTTCTCCCCCCACGATGAAGAGAATGGTCTTGGCAATTTCGGCCGGGGCGCATCCGACGGCTTGCGCCGCTTTGACCGAGTTGGGAGTGGGCTGCTCGTATTCCCGGACCTCAATTCCCATACCGAGAAGAAATGTCTTCACATCCTGGATTGTCGTCACGGATTTTCCTCGAGAAGGGAAGCCGGTCGGCTCCCCGCGCTCCTAACCTGCCAGTTCTTGGAATCTTGCCGAGAAATGCATGCAAGCTGTTCTTTCCTAAACGATCTATGCGTTCTCTACTGGTGCCTTGTCTTTTCTTTGCTTGCGGCCTTGGCGCGGCGTGCTCCTTTGCTGCAGTGCCGGATATGCTGCGCCTTCTCCGTATACGGCCCGCGATATTACCGCAAGGGTGAACGGGGTGCAAGTGCGGCTTTGGCCTCTGCTATGTGGCTTTCAGAATTGTGCGCGTTGTCACTCTTCATTTGACAAGAGTTGTTGAAAAACCTATTCTTATAGAGAGTTGGCCAATCAGATCGGAGAGCAATAATGGAATTATTCACAATCGGTTATGAGGGAGAGACCATCGGCGGCTTCATCCAGCGGCTGGTGCGATACGGGATTGACGTCGTCGCTGATGTGAGGCTGAATCCCATAAGCAGGAAGCCTGCCTTTTCGAAGGGTCCCTTAACCCTCCAACTGGCCAATTGCAGCATCGAGTACGTTCATTTCAAGGAGCTTGGGACTCCTCAAAATCTGCGAAGCGATTTGAAGGATACAGGCGATTACCGCAAATTTGCTGCTGAATACCGGAAATATGCGGTGACGAGAACAGAGATTCTGGACAAGTTGCATTGTTTGATCAAATCGAGAAGAGTAGCTCTCATGTGTTTGGAGAGGTTTCCGGAAAAGTGCCATCGGTCTGTTTTAGCCCTCATGCTCAAGGAAATTGACGGAAACGGGCTGAGAATCCTCTCGGCCTGACATTTTATTTCCGGTAGAAACTGAGCTGCTTTCCAACGGCCTTGGGTGGATAGAAGATGCCTAATATACAAAAAGTCCTTGGCCGACTGGACATATTGCCCATAAAGAAACAGACATCATTCTTATCGCAACAGATTTGGTCCAGCTTCTCCCCCATCTTTGCTTTCCACCCGTCCGACCGCGATACTCTGCGGTAGAGCTGTGCAAATTCCCAGTCCAGGATACTGATCTTGTGACCTCTGCATTCCGGATGCTTACAGGAGAATTCAATCAGGAACCTGTGTGGCATTAAATCAAGCTCTTTCTTCTCAATCAAGAAATTCCGTTGCGCAATGATTTGAGCCTTTTTCTGTTCTTCTTCTGCCATTTCGAATTGTGTCTTCTTCTCAATCCTGAATCCAGTGATTTCCTTGGGCTTGATCACTCCGAGAGAAGTCCCGTTCTGAGCTTGTGACAAAAGAAGCTCTTCCAGAGAGTCAAAGACGCCTCGTTCATCGCCTAGTACGGGAAATCATAAGTAATCGTAAATAAAAAGCAAATCACCTCTGGACAGTTTCTCATGTTTCTGCCACTCTAGAGTTGAAGACAACCGACGAAGGAGAGAACATGAGAAGAGCCAAGTATC
>Ga0209749_1000521_pt1 | contig 50593 bp, 41 predicted proteins | sample EPASupsiteSAE347_FD_187267 | JGI IMG/M metagenome (GOLD analysis project Ga0209749, IMG submission 187267) | Bioremediated contaminated groundwater from EPA Superfund site, New Mexico - Sample SAE3-47 (SPAdes) (version 2) | ecosystem: Environmental > Aquatic > Deep subsurface > Groundwater >... | reverse complement strand
CAAAACCTTTCTGCATCCCTCCTTCCGGCTTAATGGTTATGCGCCACCGGTGTTTTCCAGTATCGATAGCTAAGCACCTCCATAACATGGCACAGTAGAAGGCGTAAAGGGCAAAAGTCGGAGCGATAAAAGATATTATAAATACAATAACCGTTTTTATGCTCATGCCATTTTGGTATCATAGGCCTGTTCGTTTTTATCAGTTGTATCTCATTCCAAACACTCATGAAGCTCGGGCTTCACCCCCGAGGATGAAAATGGATTTTCACGGTAAAGATCGCATTCGTTTGCGAATTCCCAGATGGCTCGTTCAGGTTTGTTTTTCCTCAATCGTCGATTACTTAGTTATTAGAGCAGGGCATGATTGCTCTTTTGAAGAAAGTGCATATTGTTCGCAACCTTCGCATTGCGTTTTCCCAATGCGATCTATCTTGCCACTTCGCTCAAGGCGTGCATTGTGTTTGCTCCTGCATCGTACTTTCTCCTTCGGCTCCAAGGTATTCACAAAGTGCTTTCTCCTGCATGCATCGCTGCAAAACTGGCGCTGCCCCTTCCTTTTTTCAAAAGACATCCTGCGGCACACCGGGCAGATTTTTAGCCGGTCGTAGCTACCGAAAACTACATGAAAACCGACTAAGACCGCCCTTACGAACTGGACGAACGAACCCCAATGCGGAAACTCGAGTGAAGGCACCACCGTCGGAGGCAGTTCCTTAGGCTTGGTAAACAAGAGCTTTCGTGCGAATTTCGAACCGGGTGCAGGATTGACAGATACCGACCTGTAGTTCACCGTATAGATGTCCACGAAATCTACGCTTCGCCGGTCAATTGGACCCTTGTTTATCGCCCTGGTGGCACTCCGGCGAATCACTGCTTCAGGAATGACCACATCAGGCAGGCTGGTAAAGTTCTGTGCCTTTATATCGGCTTCTTTCATCCTTTCTTGATACTCAGCTTTCTTTGCATGAATTTCCGGTATAATAAGCCCAGGTTTTTCGATCCATTCGATATTTCCGTTTTCATCGATTTCCACTTCATCTCTTGACTCCCAAGGGAACCTTCCATCAACTTTGAATTCCTCCTCAATCTGTTCGTAGACCTTTTCGTGGACGTATTTTTCAATAGTTTCATCGTCTGTATTCAGCACGGTTTCAACCCTGTGCTCCACCCGCTCCAGCAAGAAATGGAGGTAGTCTTCTGACTCAATCGCCTTGTACAAAGACTTCATGAAGGCCGTAACGGTTTTGAGCGACACATCCGTCACGACGACAGAAGCCTTCGGGAACTTTGCCCGCATCGCCGTAGGGTCGAAATCAACCTCGATTCCCACGTGAGACAACGAAGAAAATAGCCTGTCCAGTGCCGTGGTGATGCCATCAATTGAAATTTTCGCATCCGCTGGTGTCGGCGTGCAGCTGTAATACAAGTCGATCAACGCCTTCATCGCTTCGCTCAACGCGACGTGTGCTTTGGTGAACCTCATTTTTCGCTCAAACCTCTCCTTTGAGAAACCTTCCCGTTATCCAGTGGTGTCGCAACGATAAATGTATAGCATACAACATTTATCAACACCACAGAATGATAGTAATCTACTGAATTTTCTGCCAGTATTGCCCCTGCATTAAGAAAACTGACGAGGGGCAATTCGCATGCAGGCTCACAAGAGCATTGACATTGAATCACGTAAGGAGATAATGACCCCTGAGGAGACCGCTCGGTTCCTAAAGAAGAGCTTGTCGTGGGTATACAAGCACTACGAGGAATTAGGCGGCGTGAAGCTCGGGGGGTCCATTTTCTTTCCATCTTTGGAGGACCTCTATGAGCTATTATTTGGTCAAAGGCAAGGGCTGGAGGTACGACTTCACCCTGAAGGGCGAAAGGTACACGGAAGCGTGGTTCAAAACGAAAAAGGAGGCCGTACAGGCCGAAAACAGAAAAAGGGAGGAGCTGAAGAATCCGCCGCCGGTGGTGGAGGAGACCAAAACCGACATAACCTTCTTGGAGCTCGTTAACCTGAGGTTGGACCATGCAAAGGCATATAGTTCTGAACGACACTACAAGGAGTTCGTCTATATGGCCAGGCGATGGGTGAAAAAGTGGGGAGAAATAACCTGCAGCAAAATTACTCCTTCAACGGTTGAGCAGTTCATTCTGGAGAGGAATAAAAGTGTATCGCCATTAGCTGCCAACAAGGAGATTCGGTATCTTCGCAGCACTTTCAACTATGGAAAGAAGAAAAAGCTGATTCAGGATAATCCATTGGATGGATTAGGGTTTCTTCCTACTGAAAAGAAGGTGAAGTACGTTCCCACCCCAGAGGACATTGACAAGGTTATCGCGGTCGCGGACGTTGATACGCAAGATTATCTCTGGGTAATCCGCGAAACAATGGGTCGGATGAGTGAAATTAACAACCTCGTCTGGAAGGATGTATACCTCGATCAACGGTATGTGATTCTCTACACCAGAAAGAAGAAAGGTGGTCATCGGACCCCTCGTAAAGTGCCGATGACCCAGAAGCTCTTTGAAATTCTATCGAGACGCTATGCTGAACGCGACCACGATAAGACATGGGTCTTCTGGCATGAGTACATCAGCAGCAAAACGCATGAAAAATGTCAGGGACCATACCAAGATCGCAAGAAGTTCATGAAGACGCTGTGCAGAAAGGCAGGGGTGGAGTACTTCCGATTTCATGCTTTGAGACATTCTGGAGCTTCGGTTATGGACGCAAACAATGTTCCGATCGGATCGATCCAGAGAATTCTCGGCCATGAAAATCGATCTACGACCGAAATCTACCTGCACAGTATTGGTGATGCAGAAAAGGTTGCAATCGAAGTCTATGAGCGTGCCAGAGAGAATTCTCACACGAATTCTCACACAGAAAAAGAAGGGGATCACGGTCACACACCATGATCCCCTTGTAAGTAGCCGAAGCTACTGATTGATTCCTGGCGCGCCCGGAGAGATTCGAACTCCCGACCTGCGGATTCGAAGTCCGATGCTCTATCCAACTGAGCTACGGGCGCGCTTCCAATGTATGAAAAGAGAACTTCACTTTTAGCAGAATCTCTTGGTTGGTCAAGGTATTTTCTGCACTGAAGTCTGGGGAAGAAGAAGCTAAACCGGTAGAGAGTGAGGCGGCAAGGAGTGGTGTGGGCATAAGTGATGCTCCTCATTGTCAAAAAGGGTGGTTTTGACTATGATGGGAAGGGAAAGAAGTATGACTTCACGGGATAATTCCCGATGACGCCTGATTATGGAGAAAAGGAATATACATGCAGTTTGAAGGAACGAGTCGCTATTATCTCAGCCCCGAGCTCCGTGAAATTCTCAATATCGCCATTAGCATGGAAAAGCCGCTCCTCCTGACGGGAGAGGCGGGAACGGGAAAAACTCAACTGGCTTTTGAAATCTCCAAATCCCTGGGGATAGATCTCGAGGAGGCGCGCTGCAAGTCCACCTTTAAGGGAGAAGAGCTCTGTTATGTCTACGACACCGTGCTGAGGCTCAATGATTCGCGCTTCGGCAGCGGCAGCACCGGGCGGGACGTCAACGACATCTGGGACTACCTGCGCTTTGGGCCCATCGGCAGAGCCTTTCTTGCGGAAGAGCGGAGGGTGCTGCTGCTGGATGAGATCGACAAGACCGATTCGGATACTCAGGACAATTTGCTCGATGTTCTGGAAGACGGCTCTTTCATCATTCGTGAGATCAACCATAAGGTGATGGCTCGACGGCTTCCCATCATCATCATCACCAGCAACGCCAAGCGGGAGCTCTCGGATCCCTTTTTGCGCAGATGCTTCTGCCACTATATTCCTTTTCCTTCCCCCGAGGAGATGATGATCGTCGTTCGCATCCATTATCCGGATATTCCAGAGCATTTCCTCGAAGCCTGCCTTACGGCTTTCTACCGTTTGAGAGACCAGGGGTTTGAAAAGCCCCCGGCAACAGCCGAGCTGCTCGACTGGGTTGGTGCCCTTCGATCCAGCGGGGCTCGGGGGCCCGGAGCGGGAAAGGAAATTTCCCACGTCGGAGCACTCCTCAAACGCACCCAGGATATTTTGAAGTTCAAGGGAATTCGCAAGGCAGCGCGCTTTTGACGGAGCCCCTGTAAGCGTTCAAAAGTTAGTTTTTCAAGAAAGTCGCTGGCCGTCAAGGGGGTTTCATGATCGGTTTCTTCTACGAATTGCGCAAGGCTGGTATCCCCATCAGCGTTAAATATATCATGGAGTTTTACCGGGCGTTGCAGCAAGGGCTCGCTTCCGATCTGGACCAGTTGTTTTTGCTGTCGCGGCTCATTTTTGTGAAGCGGGTTGAATACTACGACACCTTCGAACAGGTCTTCGCCTCCTTTTTTATGGGAGCGAATGCTGCCCACGGAATCATGGACTGGGAGGAACTGTTGGCGGGAAAGCCCTTTCAGGAATGGCTTCGTGATGAAATTGAAAGCGGGCGGCTTACTCCCGAGGCGCTACGTGAATTCGACACCGAGGAGCTGCTGGCCCGGTTCTGGGAAACGATGCTGGCGCAGGAAGGCGAGCACCACGGAGGCAACAGGTGGGTGGGTACCCGCGGCAGATCGCCTTTCGGCCACGGCGGACAGCACGCCGGGGGGATGCGGGTCCACGGCCGAAGCCTCTACGGTACAGCCCAGAAGGTCATCGACGAGCGGCGCTACATCAACTACAGCGACAAGTCCATTCTGGCCGCCGAGAACCTGCGACAGGTCCTGACTTCCCTCAGAAGCCTCAGGCCTACCGGCCCTGAAACGGAGCTCGACATCGATGATACCATCGCCCGGACCGCCAGGAACGGAGGCGAGATCGAGCTGGTTTTTCGCCGTGAATTGAGGAACCGTTTGAAGCTCGTGGTAATGCTCGATAACGGCGGCTATTCAATGACGCCCTATATCCCCCTCGTGACGACGGTATTCAACAAGATCCGGGATTTGTTCAAAGACGTGAGCTTCTACTACTTCCACAATTGTATTTATGGCACCGTGTACCAGGACCCGCCCCGGACCCGGTCCCTGAAATGGGAAAAGCTGCTGAGCGAAAACATGAGCACCCGCCTTGTCCTCATTGGCGATGCCGATATGGCTCCCTCCGAATTGATGGCCTCCTTCGGATCTCTTGACATCCACAACGACGAGCGCAAAGCCGGGTGGGAATGGCTGAAAGAGCTGCGGGCCGCTTTTCCCGTGAGCGTCTGGCTGAACCCCATACCCAAAGATCGCTGGGAATACCAAAGCGTCACCATCTCCCGCATCCAACAGATTTTTCACATGGAAGACCTGACCCTGGCAGGCATAAAGAACGCAGTTGCCTGGCTGAATGTCCAGGGACGGGCTTACGATACCCATTGACCCTCATTCCAACTGACCTCGGATGTCATTGCGAATAAAAGAGAGGTAGAGCACCGCCGCATGGCCTTCATCCATCAGGAAGTTCGCCGGCTTTTCGGCAAGGCTATTAACCAGTATGGCCTTATTGACCATGAAGACAGGATCGCGGTGGCCGTTTCCGGGGGCAAGGACAGCATGCTCCTTTTGTGGCTCCTGCGCGAGCGGCTGCGGCGGGTCCCCATCCGGTACGATATCGTGGCGATTCACGTAGATCCCGGTTTTGACAACGAATCATCCGACCGGTTGGAAGCTTTCTTTCAGAAGGAAGGTTTTGATTACGTCATTCTTCGTACAGATCACGGCCTCAGGGCTCATGGCCCGGAAAACCGGGAAAATCCGTGTTTTCTGTGCGCGCGCCTGAGGCGAATGGAGCTATTCAAGAAGGCCAGGGAGCTGGGCTGCCGGAAAATTGCCCTGGGGCATAATCAGGATGATTTTATCGAGACATTTTTCATCAATATTTGCTACGCTGGCCAGGTGACGGGGATGGTGCCGAAGCAGGCTTTCTTCGGAGGCGATATGGTGGTCATCCGGCCTCTGGGGCTGGTACAGGCCGCAAAAGTCGAACGCCTTTGCGGGCACCTGGAGCTTCCTGTCATTCCCAATCCCTGTCCGTCGGCTCATCACAACAGACGGTTCGAAATGCGGACCCTGTTGGACACTCTTTGCAGGAGCAATCCCAAAGTGCGAGGGAATATTTTCCATGCCATGAGCCACGTAAATCTCGAATATTTGCCTCCGCCGCTGAAAGCAGGGAAGGCACACATGACGCTTCTGGATGCTTTAGAAGCTTTGAAAGCTTTGGAAGCTTTGGAAGCCAAGGAAATGAAGGAGGGCGGATCAAAAGACCATGGATCAAAAGAAGAGTTTTTACCTGATTGACGGAAGCTCCTACATTTATCGCGCTTTCTACGCCTTGGGACGCCTCGGTAATTCACGGGGAATGCCCACTCAGGCAGTCTATGGCTTTGCCCAGATGCTTCTCAAGGTGGTTAGGGACAAAAAGCCGGACTATATCTGCGTCGTTTTTGACGCTCCGGGCCCTACCTTCCGCCATGAAATGTATGATTCCTACAAGGCCACCCGCCAGAAGGCACCCGAGGACCTGGTGGTCCAGATACCCTACATAAAAGATCTCGTCCGATTCCACGGGATACCCCAGTTGGAAAAGGAAAGCTACGAAGCCGACGACCTCATCGCTACCCTCACCCAATGGGGCAAGGAGCAGGGTCTGGAAGTGGTTATCGTCTCGGGCGACAAAGATCTTCACCAGCTCATCGAGGATTCGAGTGTCAGGCAATGGGACCCCCAGAAGGACCGGGTCTTCACCGAGCAGGGCGTCGAGGAGCGTTTTGGAATAACTCCCCGTCAGATGGCGGATTATCTGTCTCTCGTGGGAGACAGCTCGGACAACATTCCAGGGGTGAAAGGGGTGGGCGACAAGACAGCAAGGCAGCTTCTCCAGCAGTGGGGAACCATGGATGAGCTCTTTAGCCACCTGGACGAAGTTTCCTCAGCCTCTCTCAAGAAAAAGCTTCAAGACGACAAGGACATGGCCTATCTTTCCCGAAGACTGGTTTCCTTCAAATTGGACGCCCCCGTTTCCGACCGGCTCGAAGACTATGTCCCCTCGCCTGCCTTGAAAGCCGAGCTGTTCAAGCTCTACGAGGATCTCGGCTTCAAGAAGCTTCTGGAAGCCCTGCAACAAGAGGGAGTGGCCAGGGAAGAGGATGCGTCTTCACCCCCCGTGAGCCCGGTGCGCGAGCGTACCGACAAGGTGATCACCAGGATGGAAGACCTGGTGGAGCTGGCTCGGTTGCTTGAAGGCAAAGCGAACATCTCCATCGATCTCGAGACGACCTCGCCCCAGCCCATGTTTGCGGATCTCGTGGGGGTGGCGATCAGTTGGGAAGATCACACCGCATGCTATATCCCCGTTGGGCATTGCGGGGAAAACACCTGCGGCCAGCTTTCGCCGGAAGAAGTGCTTCGTGCTCTCGAACCGCTTCTGAGCGGCCCCAAGCCCCGGAAAATGGGCCAGAACATCAAGTACGAATGGGTTGTCTTGAAGCACCACGGAATCCAGCTCGAGGGCATTGCTTTCGACACGATGGTGGCCAGCTACCTGCTCGACCCCGGAAGCCATTCCCACAACCTGGACCGGATCGTCGAAGAGCACCTGGGAGAGACCATGATCTCCTACGCCGACGTTACGGGAAAAGGAAAGGCACAGTGCGGATTTGCAGAGGTGGACGTGGCACGGGCGACCGAATACGCCTGCGGTGACGCGGAAACCGCCTGGAGACTGGCTCCGGTTCTGAAGCGAAAACTGGAGGAAGCCGGCCTGAAGAACCTTTACGAATCTCTCGAAGTGCCACTCATCGAGGTTTTGGCGGGCATGGAGTATCACGGAATTCTGGTGGATGCGGCCAGGCTGGAATCCCTGTCCCTCGAATTCGAAAAGGCTCTCGATCAGAAAGCGGCACTCATCTATGGGATGGCCGGCGAGGAGTTCAATATTCAGTCTCCTAAACAACTGGCCGTCATTCTCTTCGAAAAGCTGGGACTGAAGGTGGTGAAGAAAACCAAGAGCGGGCCGTCAACGGACGTGAGCGTCCTCGAAGAGCTGGCCCTCGAACATCCCATCGTGGAGCAGATCCTGACCTACCGTAGCCTTGCCAAGCTGAAGGGCACCTATGCGGATACTCTCCCCAGGTTGATTCACCCGCAAACAAGCAGGATACACACTTCCTACAATCAGACAGTTACGGCAACGGGGCGGCTCAGCAGCTCAGATCCCAACCTTCAGAATATCCCCATTCGGTCCGAGGAAGGAAGAAAAATCCGGGAAGCCTTCGTTGCGGCTCCGGGGCACGTGCTCCTGTCCGCCGACTACTCTCAGATCGAGCTCCGCATTCTCGCCCACTACAGCCAGGACTGGAGCCTGTTGGAAGCTTTCCGCAACGGAGCGGACGTCCACCAGCGCACCGCCGCCGAAATGTACAACATTCCACAGGAAAAGGTGACGGCCGAGATGCGCAGGCAGGCCAAGACCATCAACTTCGGAATCATCTACGGCATGGGCGCCTTCGGGCTGGCTCAAAGGCTGCGCATCAGCAACAAGATGGCCAAGGCGGCTATCGAGCGCTATTTCGAACGGTATCAGGGGGTGAGGCGCTTCATCGATTCGACCATCGAAACAGTCCGCAGCCTCGGCTATACTCAGACCCTGCTGGGTAGAAAGCGGGCCATTCCGGAGCTGCAGAGCCGTAACTACACGGTGCGCCAGCAGGGGGAGCGCCTGGCGATCAATACACCCATTCAGGGCACGTCCGCGGACCTGATCAAGAAGGCAATGATCGATATGGATCGTGCTCTGATGGAAAAGAAGCTCAAGACCGTCATGATGCTGCAGGTCCACGATGAGCTGGTTTTTGAAGTTCCCCTCGAAGAATTGGAAGAAGCCCGGAGCCTCATCGAAAAAACTATGGAGTCCGTATGGGAGCTCTCGGTTCCCATCAAGGTGGATATGGGATGGGGAGGGGACTGGGCGAAGGCGCACCCGTAAAGAGTATGTACTCCGCACGGGCATTGGTGAGCTTTCTTAACCGCAGAGACGCAGAGATGCAGAGGACACAGAGGAAACGCAGAGAAAAGCTCTTGAAGATCTCAAAGCTCCTCTGCGTTTTCTTTGCGCTCTCTGCGTCTCTGCGGTGAACACAAGAACGCCCCATCACCTTATTTTTGGTGATGGGGCGCTATCTTTTTCTTAAACGGCTACCGAAAATCCTGCAAGACCGACTTCTAGCTCGCTGCCTTGGTTTTTTCCAGCTCAGCCTTCAGCCGCTCTACTTCTTGCTTATATTTTTCCGCTTCATCTTTTACGGCGCTTCCCGCTTCCGATGCAGCTTCTTCTTGCTTCTTGGGGAATGGGAACTTGTCTTTTACTTCGTCATAGCCCAGGTAGGCCGCCATGGCGCCGCCGAGCAAGAGCATCAACGGAACGGCACCGGCCAGAAGATCCATGAAACGGCCGAAAAAGACGAAAACACCGATAATGCCCAAGAATGCTGCTGCAACGCCGCCTACAAACACCTTCATAATCTTTCCTCCTTCAACCAACTGTTCGCGGTTTGAGTATTAATATACCCATCTACCAGACATTCACCGTTCCCCTGTGCATCCGCACGGTAACCTTGCTTCCGAACGACAAAAAAAGCGCCTATCCCTTAGCACGCCCGCTACTGGATTGCAAGGACAAATTGACCCGGATGCCTCTGTTCTACTCACTCCCGAGCCCGACCCCGGAGATGATCCGGTTGACTCCTTCCATGAAACGCTTTACATTCCTCCAGAAAACATATTATAATAAGTCCTTGTTTTCTATAACGATCCAACAAACTATCTCCGTGGCTCGGTTAATTTGGATGATGAGAATATTCCAGGGACGAAATTGCAGCGATGGTGTTGCCGGTACGTCCTGAAGTGAGCGTAAAAGGTGCGTGGAGATGAATGGAAGGGGAAATGGTGAGGTTGTTCCGGTCTTTGCTCTTCTATACGATATTGCTTTTTTCAACGGTTATTCTCGGAAGTTGCGCCATGTTCCTCGCCTATATTACCGGAAACGGGAAGCAAGCCCATCTTTGCGCCAGATTGTGGGGAAACATCAACCTTTGGGCCGCGGGGGTGAAGGTGCGTGTGTCCGGCCTTGAAAACATCGACCCTGAACAGGCTTATATCTACGCGGCCAACCACCAGGGATGGTTTGATATTTTCGCTATTCTGGGAAAGCTTCCCGTCCAGTTCCGGTGGCTGGCAAAAGAAGAATTGTTCAAGGTTCCGATTCTAGGGCCGACAATGTCGGCGGCAGGATATATTCCCATAGATCGCAGGGACCGCAGGAAGGCTTTTGAAAGCCTGAGCCAGGCGGCGCTCAAGGTGCGCGAGGGGACCTCCGTCGTCATCTTTCCTGAAGGAACCAGAAGCCTCGACGGGATTTTGCAGGATTTCAAGAAGGGGGGCTTCATCCTTGCCATCACTGCGGGGCGGCCCATCGTTCCGATCAGCATCAGCGGCTCCCATCGGGTTCTCGCCAAGCATGGAGGATGGATGATTCGGCCGGGGCTCGTCGGCATGACCATTGGCGCTCCCATTCCTACAGCGGGATACACTACGAAAGACCGGGACGTCCTGATGTCCGGGGTTCGTGAAGCCCTACGTAAATATCTCCCTCAAAAAGAAGGAGGGCTGCTTCCTGACGAAGAAGCGGCTCGCTCCCAACATATCTTTTCGTCAATGTGAAGGAAGTCTTGGATGATGCATGAGGATTCGAACAATCAGCCGGTTCTGAAAGCGATCCCCCTTGGGGGCCTCGGCGAAATCGGGCTCAATATGATGGTGATCGAATACGGCGAGACTATCATCGTCATCGATGCGGGGCTCATGTTTCCCGAAGACGATATGCTGGGTATCGATATCGTCATTCCGGATTTTTCATATCTTCTAAAAAACCGGGATCGCATCAAAGGTCTGATCGTGACTCACGGCCATGAAGACCACATCGGCGCGATTCCTTTTCTGTTGCGGGAGCTTCAGATTCCCATTTATGGAACTCCTTTGACCCTCGCCCTGATCCGTGAAAAGTTGAAAGAGCACGGCCTCATGGACAGGACGCAGCTCAAGCGGGTGGTGCCGCGGGAGCAGATTTCCCTTGGGCCTTTCACCATCGAATTCATTCAGGTCTGCCACAGCATTCCGGACGGGGTGGGCCTTGCCATCCGCACTCCAGTCGGGGTTCTGATTCATTCGGGAGACTTCAAGATCGATCACACTCCCGTGGACGGGAAGCGCTTCGACATGGCCCGCTTCGGGGCGTACGGCGAGGAAGGGGTTCTCGCCCTCTTCTCGGATTCCACCAACGTTGAGCGCACAGGCTACACTCTCTCGGAAAAAGACGTGGGCGGGACGCTCAGAGAGATCTTCCAGGAATGCGCCGGCCGCATCGTCGTTGCGGTTTTCGCCAGCAACCTGCATCGCATTCAGCAGGTGATCCACCTGGCGAGGGAATTCAACCGCAAGGTGCTCCTAAACGGAAAATCCATGGTGACCAACGTACGCATAGCAAGAGAGCTCGATTACATCGATTTTCCCGCCGAAGAGGAAATCAACCTTCAGGAGCTCCCTCGATTGCCCGATTCCGAGGTCCTGATGCTCACCACCGGAAGCCAGGGAGAGCCCATGAGCGCTCTCAGCAGAATGGCCTTCAACGATCACAAGAAGCTCAAGGTGAAGCCCGGAGATACGATCGTTCTCTCCTCCAAGTTCATTCCCGGAAACGAGAGAGTCATTCAGAACATCATCAATCACCTCTACCGGCAGGGGGCCGAGGTCATCTACGAGCAGGTTCGAGACATCCATGTATCCGGCCATGCCTACCGGGAAGAGCTCAAGTCCATGCTGAACGTGGTGCACCCTCGCTTTTTCATTCCCATTCACGGTGAATTCCGCCACCTGGTGAAACACCGTCAACTGGCCCTGGTCATGGGCATGCCGCCGGAAAACTGTCTGCTTGCCGAAGACGGGAACGTTATTGCTTTTAGCTCCGAGAAGGTATCTATCTGCGATAAAGCGGAAACGGGCCGCGTTCTGGTGGACGGCAAGGGAGTCGGGGACGTGGGAGGGCTGGTCCTGCGCGACCGGCGTCATCTGTCGGAAGACGGCCTTGTCATCGTGTCCGTTGTACTTAACAAAGAAACTAAAGAAATTCTCAGCGGGCCGGATATTCTCAGCCGGGGCTTTATCCACGAGGAAACCAAGCCGGAGATTCTGGATGACGCCAAGTGCGTTATTTTCGAGATCTTCGACCGGCTGCTGGTCCAGGAGCTCGAACTGGACCGCGCGGAGCTGCAGGCGGAAATTCGCCGTGAGCTCAAGCGCTTCTTCAATCGTATCCTGGACCGACGGCCTGTTATCTATCCGATTGTGGTCGATATTTGAGGTGTCCTTCACTCGGCTGTTGTGCTTGTGCTCACCGCGGAGACGCTGAGGACACAGAGAAAACGCAGAGAAATTCCACCAAAATTCTAACACCTCTCTGCGTCTTCTCTGCGTCCTCAGCGTCTCTGCGGTGAAATGAACGATGCCAACGCAAATACTGCGAACAGGGAATGTTTGAATCCGTGGATCGAAAAAAGCATGAGATTTGGTCTCTTTGCATACTGACGCTTACGCTGCTGATCTTGTTCAGCCTTATTTCCTTTCGGCCGTCCGATCCTACCCTCTTTACTGCTGCGACGGTTCACCGGGCTCCCGGCAACTGGGTTGGGTTTCCCGGGGCCAACCTGTCATGGTCTCTGTTATCCCTGCTCGGGCTCGGTTCCTACGGACTGCCCCTAACGGGCTTCTGGCTGAGCTGGGCTCTGTTTCGGGGTGCTCCCGCGCTTCCTTATGGACGGACACAGGTTGTGGGAATCGTTCTTCTGGTTTTGACCGTCATCAGTCTTGCCGCCTTCCATCAACCCAAAATCCATCTGCCCGGAGGCGAGATCCCCACGGGAGGACAAATCGGAGGCTTCATCGCCGGCTTTCTTCGTCAGAAAGTCTACTCGGTCGGAGCTCACACGCTTCTCATCGGTCTCTTCCTGATTGCTCTTGTGCTGGCAACTCCTTTTTCCATGAAATCGGCCTGCAAATGGACCGCCTATGGGCTACTGGCCTGCGCAAGAGGCTTATGGGGCTGGACTTGTCTGTGCGTGGCGGGCATGCTTTGGGTGTTGGAGCATTTCAGGGAGAAGCCCATAGATCTGATCGAGGAAGTGACCGGGGATGCGGTTCAGGAAACACTGGAGACGAAGCCCCGTGAACTGGTCCCGGTTTCCCATCGACTTTCTTATGTGGAGAATCCGGAGCCCGTCATAGAGGTGCTTCCAGCGGTGACTTCTCGAAAGAGAGCGCGGAAGGCCACGGTAGAGCAGAAGCTTTCGGAGCCGCGCCAGGAAGCCGACGATCCCGAAGCGGAAGAGGTGTTCGATGCGGAATGTGTGTCTGAGCCGGGAACTGTAGACCGCTACATGCTTCCATCCTTCGATCTGCTCGAAAATCATGAAGGAGAGTCGAAAAGGCCCGATCCTAGAAAGCTTGAAGCCAATGCGCGAGTCCTCGAGGAGAAGCTCTCCGATTTTGGCGTCCACGGAAACGTGATCGCCATCTGTCCGGGGCCCGTCATCACCATGTACGAATACGCGCCGGCCCCCGGAATCAAGATCAGCCGGATTGTGGGACTCTCCGACGATCTGGCCATGGCTCTCAAGGCCATTAGCATTCGCGTGGTGGCTCCCATTCCCGGGAAGGCGGCCATAGGCATCGAAGTGCCGAATGAAAGCCGGGAGATGGTCTCGATTCGAACGGTGCTCGAATCCGAGGCGATCGTTTCGGCCCCGGCGCCCCTGACCATCGCCCTGGGCGAGGACATTACCGGCCAGCCAATGGGGGCCAATCTGGCCAGGATGCCTCATCTTCTAATCGCCGGAGCCACCGGAACAGGAAAGAGCGTCTGCATCAACGCAGTCCTGAGCAGCCTCCTCTACCGGAACACTCCCGACGACATGCGCCTGCTTCTCATCGATCCCAAGCGGATCGAGCTCAGCTCCTACGAAGGAATTCCTCATTTGATCCACCCCGTGGTGACCGACGCCAAAATGGCCACGCGTGCCCTGCGCTGGGCCGTGCAGGAAATGGAGCTGCGCTATAAGCTTCTTGCGGACAAAAACGCCAGAAATATCGAAGGCTACAACAGGACGCTCGCCCGCGAAAAGCCCAAAGAGAATGGGGAGGAAAAGCATTCCGGCACGGAGGAATCCCAACTGCAACATCATCGTCTTCCCTATATCGTGATCATCATCGATGAGCTGGCAGACCTGATGATGGTGGCTTCGCGGGAAGTCGAGGAATCCATCACGAGGCTCGCTCAAATGGCGCGTGCCGCCGGCCTGCACCTCATCCTCGCCACCCAGCGGCCCTCCGTGGACGTTCTGACGGGGATCATCAAGGCGAACATTCCAACCAGGATCTCGTTCCAGGTTTCCTCCCGGATCGACTCGCGCACCATTATCGACGGAAGCGGCGCTGAAAGCCTTTTGGGCTCAGGAGACATGCTCTTTCTGCCTCCTGGAACGGCCAAGCTCCAGCGCATCCACGGCCCTTTCATCTCGGACGCCGAGGTGCAGCGGCTCACGGTGTTTTGGAAGGCCCAGCAGCTTGCCGACGATCCTTTGCGTGGACGCGTGAATTTTCATGACCAGTCTTCCTCGGATGATGAGGAAGAGGTCGTGGTGGACGAGAAGTATGAGGAGGCGATTGACCTGGTGGTAGAAACGCGCCAGGCTTCCATTTCCATGTTGCAAAGGAGGCTTAGGGTGGGATACAACCGAGCTGCCAGAATGATCGAGCTCATGGAAAAACAGGGCATCGTCGGCCCGTCCGATGGAATCAAGCAGCGAGAAGTCCACGGCAGAAAAACTTCCTGATGACCATATGACCATGCAAGATGACCATAAAAGCCAACAAGAATGTGAGCGGTGGTAGAGATGAAATCTCTTATTAGACGATGTATGATTGCAATGTGTGCCGGCTTCCTGCTCATGGCAGGCGCTCAACTGAGGCCGGCAGAGGCGGAGTCCGCCATGATCCTGGGGGACATCTTGAAGAAGACTGAATCGTATTACCAGCAGGTCCAGGCCTTCACTGCCTCGTTCAGCCAGTCGACGACTTCTTCGGCGGCCAGTGCCATGACGACGGAAGCTTCGGGAAAGCTCTACTACCAGAAGCCCCGCCAGATGCGCTGGGAGTACGACAAGCCCGAGCGCCAGCTCTTCATCGCCAACCAACAGCTTGCCTGGCTCTACGTTCCCTCCGAAAATCAGATCTCTCTTTTCGACGCCAAGAATTTCTTCGCCTCTCCTCTGGCGCGTACCTTCTTCGACGGCGTCGCCGAACTGAGAAAAAACTTCGAAGTTATTCTGGACCATAAGCAGTCGACGAGCATATCGGCCGTATTGAAGCTGACCCCCAAAGAAGAAGATCCCAACATACGATCCCTCCTCTTGTGGGTGGATATGCACAATTACCACATCCTGAGTATCGAAACCCACGACGCTCTGGGGAATACGAACCGCATCGTCCTCGAGTCTCAACAGGGTATGTCCCATCTCGATCCCAAGCTTTTTCAACTGGAAATTCCCCCTTCAACGCACGTGGTCGATATGGAAGGGCGGGACCTTTCTCCGCCGGAAATCGACAAGCTGAAGCAAAAGCTTCTTCCAAAGCAGGAAAAGTGAAAATGCCGGAAAAAATCATAGAGCGCTTACTGGAATTGAAAGCGGAAAAGCGGGCCATCATTCTCGCTCACAATTATCAGCCTCCCGCCATTCACGCCATTGCGGACATGATGGGAGATTCTCTCGAATTGAGTCGTCTTGCCGCCTCCACGGACGCCGAGGTCATCGTCTTTTGTGGAGTGTCCTTCATGGCCGAAACCGCCGCCATTTTGAATCCGGGCAAGATCGTACTCCTGCCGCGCCTCGACGCCGGCTGCCCCATGGCGGACATGATCACCCCCGAAGATGTTGTGGCCATCAAAGCCGAACATCCGGGAATCCCCGTGGTTACCTACATCAATTCCACGGCGGCGGTAAAGGCCGAAAGCACTGTATGCTGCACTTCCGCCAATGCCGTTCGGGTAGTCGAATCCTTTGGGGATGCGGACGCTGTCTATATGGCTCCGGACCGGAACCTGGCAAAATACACGGCTCGTCATACGCGCAAGAAAGTCTTCAACTGGAACGGCTATTGCCCGTTTCATAACGGCTTGAGCGCCGAGGAAGTGCTGCGAAGAAAAAAAGAGCATCCCGAGGCTTTGTTTGTCGCCCATCCCGAATGTAGTCCCGAGGTCCTGGACCTTGCAGATGAGATCCTCAGCACTTCCGGTATGCTTCGCTTCGTGCGCGAAAGCGCTCATGAGGCCTTCATCATAGGAACGGAAATCGGCATACTGTACCCGATGGAGAAGCAAAACCCCGGCAAGCGCTTCTATCCGGCTTCCCGGTCCATGCTCTGCCTCGACATGAAGAAGACGACTGTCGAGGATGTATGCCGTTCGCTTGAAGCCCTTGCCCCGAGAATCACCGTTCCGGAGGACATTCGCTTGAAAGCTCTCAGCTCCGTACAGAGGATGCTCGAGATTTCATAGAGCTTCCCTTTGCATTGCTCAATGATTGCCCTTCGTCATCAACCCGCGATCAGGAAAGCCCAAAATTATGATGTCGCATGAGATCCCGCCTTTCACACCACGCATCGCCGTAACCATGGGAGATCCCTGCGGAGTCGGGCCGGAGATTCTGGTGAAGGCCCTGGCTTCGATCGACACGAACGCAGGATTCGTTCCCGTTGTCATCGGGAGCTTTTCCGCCCTCGAACGGGCAAGAGATCTTCTCGCCCCAAAGGTCGAAATCCGCAGGCTCCGGCATGCATCCAACGTCGCTGAGCTGGCACAGCCTCAGCCCGGGGTCATATATCTCCTGCCGGCCAACGATCTCACCCCGGAGGAGATCATTTATGGCCGGCCCGGCAGAGCGGCCTGTGAGACCGTGGTCGCTTCGATTCGCACCGGCGTCGAGCTGGCCCTCGACAAGCAGGTAGACGCCCTTTGTACGTGTCCTATCCACAAGGCGAATCTACACCGGCACGGTTTTGAATTCCCCGGCCATACCGAATTCCTTCGCGATCTTACAGGTGCCGCCTCCGTCGTCATGATGCTCGCAGGTCCGAGGCTTAGAGTGTCTCTGGTGACTATTCACCATGCTGTTGCAGAAGTTCCTAAGCTCCTCAACAAGGAAATCCTCGAAACAACCTTGCGCATTACAGCCGAGGCGATGTTCAGGGATTTCGGATTGAAAAAGCCTCGAATCGCCGTGGCTGCACTCAATCCTCATGCGGGTGAGGAGGGCCGGTTCGGCAGGGAAGAAATCGATCTTATCGGTCCGGTCATCGAGCGGTTTCCAGCGGGGCCGTGGAGTATCAGCGGTCCATACCCGCCCGATACGCTTTTCTTCCGGGCCTACGAAGGTGAATTTGACGCCGTTGTGGCCATGTATCACGACCAGGGCCTCATCCCCATCAAGCTGGCTCATTTTCATGAAGCGGTCAATATCAGTCTGGGGCTCCCCATTATCCGGACCTCGGTGGACCATGGGACAGCTTACGATCTTGCCGGCACGGGCAAGGCCAATGACGGGAGCCTGAGGGCGGCACTTGAGCTCGCGGCATTTATGGCGAGGAATCGACGGTATGAACCAGATCATCATTCGGGGCGCTCGCCAGCATAACCTCAAGAATATCGACCTCACGCTACCCCGGGATCGTTTCATCGTGATTACCGGTGTGAGTGGCTCCGGAAAGTCGTCCCTTGCGTTCGATACTCTGTTTGCCGAAGGTCAAAGGCGCTATATGGAAGCCCTTTCGACCTACGCCAGACACTTTCTGCCGCAGCCGGATATTCCGGTCGTTGATGAAATCCAGGGATTGAGCCCCGCTGTGGCCATCGAGCAGAAGGGACTTCATCGCAATCCTCGCTCCACTGTCGGGACACTGACGGAAATCCACGATCACTTGCGCTTGCTGTTTGCACGGCTCGGGACCGTTTATTGCCCTGATTGCTCCCTCCCCATTCGCGCCCACACGATTCCTGAAATGATCGAGGAGATCTTCAGGGATTGGCCCCGGGGCAGTCGGCTACTCCTTCTGGCTCCACTCGGGGAAATCAGCGAGAAGGACATCGCCAAAACCCTTAAGAGACTCCGGCGCGATGGCTTTGCGCGCATTCGCTTCGAGGGGGTGGTCCATGAGCTCGAGCCCGTTCCACATCTTCCCCGCAGAACATCTTATGTTCTGGATCTGGTTGTAGACCGGCTGGTACTGAACGAAGACAAATGGCAGCGCGTGACCGATTCCTTCGAGCTAGCCTCGAAAGTTAGTGGAGGCATGGTGGGAGTGGCTCGTCTGGATGGAGGGGAGAAGCTCTTCAGCGAGTCCTTCCGGTGCACTTCTTGTGGAAGGTTGGTGGCGGCTCCGGCTCCAAGCCTGTTTTCCTTTCAGCATCCATCTGGCGCATGTCCCGCGTGCAAGGGGCTGGGATACCTTGCATCAGAACCGGATTCTTCGCCATTTCCTAACCTTGCCGACTGCAACGGCGCGCTGGATGCTGAAACCGATTCGGCGGAAGCTCTCGATATCCCTGATGAGGATAGAGAAAGCCCGAGGGAGCCCGCCTTAGCCGGTTTGGAATCAGCCGTGGCCGGTTCCCGTTCGACCTCTCCAGCCGTTTGCCCCCTGTGCCATGGAAGCCGGCTGAACGAAGCCGCTCGCTCTGTTCGGCTCGGCGGATTGCCAATCCATGAAGTTTCACGCCTCAGAGTCCCCGCTGTCCGCGAATGGATCGATGGCCTGGAGCTTTCGGCCACTCAGAAGAAAATCGCCGCACGCCCCCTTCAGGAAGTACTTCATCGTCTCGGTGCCATGGAGGAGCTTGGCCTCTCGTATCTCACGATGGATCGCTCAGCCGTTACCATCTCGGGAGGGGAATCCCAGCGGATTCGCCTCGCCCATCAGATCGCAAGCCCTCTTTCGGGGGTGTTCTATGTGCTCGATGAGCCCAGCATCGGACTGCATCCGCGAGATCACCAGCGGCTGCTCGATATCTTGTTCCGCCTTCGCGATGCCGGGAATACCGTTATCGTAGTGGAGCACGACCGGGAGACCATCCTCCAGTCGGACTATGTCGTGGACATGGGACCCGGAGCAGGGATACTGGGGGGAGAGGTGCTCTTTACCGGATCTCCTCAGGAGCTCCTGCAGCATGATTCATCCCTCACGGGACAGTTCCTGTCCGGGAGAAAGAGCATCCCGGTTCCTGCCCGCCGGGCTTGTTTCCGGGACGGAGCCTTGAGTATTGTGGGCGCAAAAGGGCATAACCTCAAAGACCTCACTGTTCATTTTCCTCTTGGCTGCATGACTTGCGTGACCGGTGTATCGGGCTCGGGAAAGAGCACGCTTGTCCTGCATACGCTCTATCGAGCCCTGGCTCAACGCCTCTCCGGCGCTCGCTCGCTGCCTGAGGCCTTCGACCGCCTCGAAGGGGCTGAGCACGTGCGCAAAGTGGTTCTCATCGACCAGGCCCCCATAGGGCGTACTCCCCGATCCATTCCGGCGACGTACACCGGCCTTTTCTCCCTCATTCGAGAGCTCTTTTCCCAGCTTCCCGAAGCCAGAGCCCGTGGCTACGGTGCAGGCCGCTTTTCCTTCAACGCCAAAGGCGGGCGCTGTGAAGTCTGCAAAGGGGAGGGGCTGCAAAGGATCGAGATGTTCTTCCTGCCCGATGTTTATGTTACGTGTCCCGGCTGCGGAGGAGCCCGTTACCGGCGAGAGACCCTCGATATCAGGTTCAAAGGCCGATCTATCGCGGAAGTCCTGGAATTGAGCGTGCACGAGGCAGCGAGCTTCTTCGAGAATATTCCTTCCATTCACCACAAGCTTCATGTGCTGCAGGAGGTCGGACTGGGGTATATCCGGCTCGGGCAACCAGCTACAACGATCTCAGGGGGAGAGGCTCAAAGAGTCAAGCTTGCCGCCGAGCTCAGCCGCAGGGCAGGCTCAGGCGCCGTCTACATTCTGGACGAGCCGACGACGGGACTGCACTTCGAGGATATCCAGAAGTTACTTCACGTTCTTCGCAAGCTTGTGGATGCCGGTCACACGGTGATCATGATCGAGCACCATCCCGACGTCGTCAAGACTGCGGATCATGTCATCGATCTTGGACCTGAAGGGGGAGATGAGGGAGGATACGTGGTGGCTACGGGAGCCCCCGAGGATATCGCTCGGGTTGAAGCCTCTGCAACAGGCCGATACTTACGTGCTCTTGTACGGGCCCGCTAAGGCACGATGCGATAGCACTCCGCTCCCGGAGGGGCGCTAGCTTCCGAAGGACAGGTGGTAGGCGATAGCGTCCAGTTTGATGGTGAAATCCACATTTTCCACGTGGCAGCAGTCCGGCACCTGGATCTGGACGGGCGCGAAATTCAGGATTCCGTTGATTCCGGCCAGTACGAGCTGGTTGGCGACACTCTGAGCGGAGCTGGCCGGCGTGGCGATGATACCGACGTGTACCTCGCGCTCCTTGACCAGCTCTTCCAGCTCATCGACGTGGTTGATGATCAGGCCGTTGGGCAGGCGCTTTCCCACTTTCTGCGGGTCCATGTCAAAAGCCGCAGTGAAGATATAGCCGTGTTTTATGAAATTGCCGTGGCGAATCAAAGCTGACCCGAGGTTTCCAAGACCGACCATGGCCAGGTTCCAGGGACGGTTCAATCCCAGGATTTCCTTGATCTGGTTGACCAGATCACTCACCCGGTAGCCGACTCCCCGTACTCCGAACTCACCAAAGTACGCCAGGTCCTTGCGGATCTGAGCCGGATTCACCCCGCACTGTTTGGCTAGACGCTCGGAGGAGATGACATCCACTTCCTCTTCGAGAAGCTCCTGCAGAGTACGCATGTAGATGGAAAGGCGGTTGATGGTAGCCAGGGGTATCTTGGCGAATTTCATCCTTTAACCTCAATGCGTCTATGACTGAAAAGTATCACCGGTTCTTTTGGGCACCCGGACTTCCAAAGTTCTATGTGTGTGATTTTCTTCACATTAGCTGAGCAAAAAAAAGGCCTGCCCGCTGTTCGCCTGATCTCAAGCGTATTGCAGGGGCGGGTGGAGCCCCCGTGGGTTCCACCGCCCCTGCTTGTACTTCTCGATCCGAAATCAGGCCTTACTTAAGGACAAACCTCAGTGAGCGGCCAGACCTACGAAACCCTGGATCAGCTTGGATACGGGGTTTGCGTAGATAAGGATCAGTGCGATAACCAGAGCGTAGATCGACAGAGATTCGATCATGGCGAGACCAATCAGCATGGTCACGGTTACTTTACCGGAAGCATCGGGATTGCGAGCGATACCTTCAACTGCGCCTCTAACTGCCATGCCCTGGCCGATACCGCAACCAAATGCTGCAATGGCAATACCGAAACCGGCGGCTACTGCTGAGTAAACAAAGAACGAAAGCCCAACGGCCTTGTCTGCGCCTGTCTCAGGAGCTCCAGCGGCGAGAGCGGCGGTGGTGAGTCCCAGCATGATCAGCGTCGTCAGCAATCCAACTTTCTTCGACATAAAACTTCCTCCCTTTTAACTTGATGTTGATTGAGGTTAATGAAATTAAGTGTGTTTGAAAAATATATACAAGGGCCTTCCCAGTCCCGTTACCGCCGGGGTTTATCAGTGAGCGTGCTCCAGGGCACCGGCAAAGTACATCATGGAAAGCAGGCAGAAAATGAATGCCTGGATGAAACCCGTAAAGAGTCCAAGGAACATCATCGGCAGAGGTGCAAGGTAGAGGCCCGCCAGGAAGAACAGAATGCCCAGAACCAGCTCTTCGCCGAATACGTTACCGAAAAGACGAATGGAGAGGCTGAGGACGCGGGCTACGTGGCCGATGATTTCAATGGGCATGATCAGGGGCACCAGCCACCATACGGGACCCATGAAATGTTTGACGTATTTGATGCCGTGAGTCTTGACGCCGATCACGTGGGTGCAGACGACGACGATGAGCGCACAGGCGGCGGTGGTGTTGATGTTGGCCGTCGGTGAGAAAAAGCCGGGGATCATCCCCATGTAGTTGCTGAAAAGGATAAAAAAGCCAAGGGTTGCGATCAGGGGAAACAAGAAGCGGCCATGCTCGCCCGTCACACCGATCATGAAGTCTTCGATCCCGGAGATGACTACCTCGAAGAAATTCTGAGCGCCCTGGGGCACCATCGCGAGGCTCTTTACCGCCAGCGCGGAAAGCGACAGCAGAATCGCCATCACCACCCACGTATAGGTCACGTGGGGTTGAAGCACTAGCTCCAGGAAGGTCTTTGCTTCATCCGGACCCACCAGCGGCAAGCCGAACTTCCCAAGGAGCATATTCAAGAATAGAATTGGGTGTTCCATAGGCTAACTTTCCCCCTTTTTCATAAACATTATAAAATACTCTCGTCCTCCAACCACCACAATGCTCAACACCACCACGGACAAGCCCACCAAGAACGGAATCGGCCCGGCCCAGCCGTAGTACATCACCGTAAAAACCGCAAAGAGTGTCGCCAAAAACCGTACATAGTAACTTGCAAAAAGTCCCGCTTTCCGCGGCACTTTCCCAGGAGTGTTGAAGGCTTTCCTCAACTGCCACTTGAGCACTTGAAAGCTCATGGTGCTGATCATGCCACCAAGAAACACTCCCAAGGCCACCTGGCCCGAGTACATCACCCCGGCTCCCAGGACCAGAACCACCAGCAGAATACCGATGGTCCATTCAATATGTTTCAACATTTCTTCCGCCGACAAGATCTCTCTCAACAACCGCCGCTTCTTTCTATCCGTCCTTTTGTTGCTCGCGGATGAAACGGTAGTAATTCAAGAATCCCGCCGCCACTCCGAACACCAGGAAAAGCAATGTCAACCAAGGGCTGGTCTCGAACTTCGAATCCAGCCAAACACCGATCGCCAGTCCGATCAAGATGGAAAAGACTACCTGGAAACCGATGGTACTCGCATTTGCCAACTGACGAAGGTACTTTCTAGTATCGTCTTTCATAGCCCCACTTCGTGTAAATGTTCACAGGGTACCTAGCACAGTACCCTTATCCAGTCAATGCTTTTTTTCCGAAATCAACAGTTCAACCTTGTCTTAACCTGCACCAATGCTTGAGCCGCAGCCTCGATGGTCTGATCCAGATCTTTTTTCTCATGAGCGAGGCTTAAGAAAAATGCCTCAAACTGGGAAGGAGCAAGATAGATACCCCGTTTGAGCATCTCCTGAAAGAAGATGGCATAAGCTCGTGTATCCGCTTTCAATGCACTTGCAAAATCCGATACGGGCTCCGAGGTGAAAAAACCGCACCCGATGGAGCCGACACGGTTGAGCACCACGGGCACCTGAGCCTCCTGCGCGGCTTTTCCGAGGCCTTTGGCCAGGTAAGCGGCCTTCTCCTCGAGCTCTTCATAAACGCCGGCCTCCGAGAGGATTTCAAGCGTAGCCAGCCCGGCACTCATGGCCAGAGGATTTCCGGACAGAGTCCCCGCCTGGTACACATCACCGACCGGAGCCATCCTCATCATGATTTCCCGTTTTCCACCGTAAGCACCTACCGGCAGCCCGCCGCCTATGATCTTCCCCAGGCAGGTCAGGTCCGGCATTACCCCGTATACCTGCTGAGCCCCTCCGGGAGCAAGCCGAAAACCGGTAATCACTTCATCGAAAACAAGAAGGGCTCCATGGCTCGTGCACAGTTCCCTCAAGCCCGATAAAAACTCCGGCCTTGGAAGGACAACGCCCATGTTCGCCGCCACGGGCTCCAGAATGATGCAGGCCACCTCCTTCCCCATTCGCCCCATTACCGCCTTCACTTCTTCCAGATCGTTGTAGGGGAGCGACAGGGTGTGCTGCACGATTTCCTCTGGAATTCCCGGGCTCCCCGGAATGCCGAAAGTGGCGATGCCCGAGCCCGACTGCACCAGCAGGCTGTCCCCATGGCCGTGGTAGCAGCCGTTGAATTTGATGATCTTCTTTCTTCCAGTGGCGCCTCGAGCGAGGCGAATGGCGCTCATTGTCGCTTCGGTGCCCGAATTCACCATCCTAACCATTTCCATGGACGGCACCATTTCGATTACCTTGCGGGCCACTTCGATTTCCAGCCTGGTGGGAATACCGTAGGAAGTCCCCTTCACCACGGCCTTCTGGATCGCCTCGACCACTTTCGGATGTGTATGTCCGACAATCAAGGGGCCCCAGGATCCCACGTAGTCGATGTACACGTTTCCGTCTTCGTCCGTTACTCGACAGCCCTTTGCTTCCTTCACGAAGATGGGGCTCATGCCCACGGCACGCGCAGAGCGCACGGGACTGTTCACGCCACCCGGTATCCACCGGCACGCTTCCGCATAGAGCTTTTCAGATCGATCCCAAATCATTTCTTTCTCTGCTCCCTCTGATCCGTCCACTCTCTCGTAGCCCTTTCCCTAAGTCTCGAGAGGTGCGATCTCATATTGTTCGAGGTGAAAGCTCGATTCTCCCTTCACCAGAATCCGTGAATGCAACCGCTCCTCCATCCGCTCCAGAGGCGCCCGCTCCTCGTCGCAAAAGCGCGCGGCCACCTCGGGATGGACCTTCACCATGATGTTCTGCCCGAAATGCTCCTGCCGGTCGCGCTCGAGCTCCCTCAGAATTTCATAGCACACGGTTTGCTTCGATTTGAGGTAGCCCTCCCCCTCGCAATAGAAGCACGATTCGCAAAGGAGCCGGCCGATGCTTTCCTTGGTGCGCTTGCGCGTCATTTCGATCAGCCCAAGCTCGGACATGCGCAGGATATTGGTCTTGCTCTTGTCTTTTCGCATGGCGTCCTTGAGGGCGTTGAAGATCTTCTCCCGGTTGGCTTCTTTTTCCATGTCGATGAAATCGATGATGATGATGCCCCCGATATTGCGCAAGCGCAACTGGTAGGCGATTTCTTTTACGGCCTCGAGGTTTGTCTTGAGTATGGTTTCCTCGAGGTTGCGCTTTCCCACGTAGCGTCCCGTGTTCACGTCGACGGCCGTCAGAGCTTCGGTCATCTCGATAACTATATATCCTCCCGACTTCAGCCAGATCTTCTTGCTCAACGCCCTCTGCACTTCCATCTCGATTCCGTAGGCATCGAAGATGGGCTCCTCTCCTTCATACAGATTGACGGCGTTCTGCAGGGAGGGCATGAACGTTTCGATGAAATTGAGGATCTTCCGGTATTCAGTCTCGGAGTCGATCACCAGGCGATCCACTTCCTTGGTGAAAAGATCCCTCACGGCTCGAAGAGTGATGTCCAGCTCCTGATAAACGAGAGAAAGCACGGGAGCATTTTCCGAGCGGCGCTGGATGCTTTGCCAGAGCTTGAGCAGGAATTCCATTTCCGCCTGCAGCTTTTCCGGCTCGGCTCCTTCGGCTGCCGTACGTACGATGCAGCCGCAATGAGGTGGCTTGATGGCGCACATTAGCTCCCGCAGGCGCTTGCGCTCTTTCTCGTTTTCGATCCGCCGGGAGACTCCCACGTGGTCCATGGTGGGCATCAGCACCAAATGGCGTCCCGGCAGAGTGATATGCGTGGTAATCCGCGCCCCTTTGTGTCCGATAGGCTCCTTGGCCACCTGGACCAGGATCTCCTGACCTTCCTGAAGCCGATCCTCGATGGGAACATCGTTGTAGCTCGGCTGCAGATCCAGAACTTCCTTAAGATCCTGATCGAGGGGCTCCACGGCCTCCTCGGCGGCGTCGCCGTCTTCCTCGGTTTCAACTTCACAGGAAGCCAGGAAAAGCTGCTCCATATCCTCCACGGGATGAACCACATCGGTCACATAGAGGAAGGCGGCTTTTTCCAGATTGACATCCACGAAAGCGGCCTGCATGCCGGGAAGCACCCGCACCACGCGGCCCTTGTAGATATTGCCCGCAATCCCTCGCTCTGAGCTTCGCTCCACGTAGAGCTCGGCTACCTGACCGTTTTCAACCAGGGCCACACGCGTTTCATAGAAATCACTATTGATGATAAGCTCGGCGGACATTCTGGCTTTCCTCCAATCCCTCAAGCCGGGATATAGCCACCTTACAAATCCGGCATCCGGAAAAATGTTCCAAAGGTTCTCCTAAAAGCTGCTGTAAGATCGAAGTCGGCCTGAAGCACTTCCCCGGCCCTTCGTACAGATCCATCTCGATAGCGGATTCGCCCGCTGAGCGGACATCGAGCAGGATTTCCCCCAATTCCGCCTTCGATTCTCCCTTTTTGGTCTTCTTTACTATGATTTGCTTCAGGCATCCCGCCCAGTTATCCACTACGCTGCGTACTGTCCATGGATTCAGATCGGATACCAGATAGGTGATTTTATGCTCCTGAGGCCGCGTCTGGCGGCCGGAAACCCGGACCGTCTCTTCGATCCTCAACCCTTCGGGCATATGGAGACCCAGCCGCGACCGAACCGTTTCAGGCTCCATATTCTCGGTGAGTGAAAGATAAGCTTCCTCGACCCGGCTCTCCAAGCCCAAAGGCAGCGCCTCGACGAAAGAAAGCTTTACATGCGGATGGAAGCCCTGGCTGTGAGCCGCCGAAAGGCCACTGCGGCGAATAGCCCGGTCGAAAATTTGAGCAAGCTCCAACTGTCCGAAAAAGCGAATCTTTCCTAATTTACTGTAACGCAGCCAGTACACGTACTCTTTTGATCCACGCTGAACGGCGGGTATCGGTGCGGGGACGGGCGCGGGCGCTTCGCATGGGGATGCAATAGGGCTATCGTCGGAGCATAACCTTGGCTGAATCGTTTTGTGATCGCAAGCCCCGCATTGGCTGCACCGGTCCAGACGGCAGTCGGGAGTGAATTCTTCAGCCAGAGCGCGCTCATATTCCTTCCATAAAAATTCTTTTTCCACCCTCGAGGACAGATGATCCCAGGGGAGGATTTCTTCGCGGGCGCGCTCCCTTTGCCCATGGAAAAAGGGATCCACCCCCTCGTCCCGGAAGGCCTGCCGCCAGAGATCTTCTCTGAAAAATTCGGTCCAGCCATCGAAGCGAGCCCCCAGCTCCCAGGCACGCCGCAAGACCTTCCCGAGGCGGCGGTCTCCGCGGGCAAAGACGGCTTCCAGCGCGCTGTGCCCCGGATCGTGCCATTTGAGCTGCAGCCCGGGGCGCCTGAAGCGATCCTTGAGCTCCCGTATGCGGCTCTCGACCACATCCCTCGAGAGCTGCGAAACCCACTGAAAGGGCGTATGGGGCTTCGGAACAAAAGTCGAAACGGATATGTTGACGGAAGACCGGCTCCGTTTGGCCCGTTTCCAGACTTCCATGCCAAGCTCGACCAGGGCGTCCAGATCTGCCTGAGCCTCGGTTGGAAGCCCCATCATGAAATAGAGCTTCAACACGCGCCAGCCCAGTTGAAAGGCGTTTTCGGCAGCCTGCAGCAGATCGTCGTCAAGAATGCCTTTGTTGATCACCCGGCGCAGGCGCTCGCTTCCCGCCTCGGGTGCAAGAGTGAACCCGGTTTTTCTCACGCGCCGCACCAGTTCCATCAGCTCGGGAGTGAGCGTTCCGACCCGCATGGAGGGAAAGGAAACGGCCACCTTCTCCCCGACGTAGCGATCCATCAAGGCCGTCAGTAGGGGGAAGATACGGCAGTAGTCGCCGGTACTGAGCGATAGAAGCGAGATCTCTTCATATCCGCTGCTGGAAAGGGCCTTCCCTATCTTTTCGAAAAGCACGGTGGGATCTCGCTCCCGCACGGGCCGATAAATGAATCCGGCCTGGCAGAACCTGCACCCTCGAGTGCAGCCGCGGGCGATTTCGACGCTCAGCCGGTTGTGAACGATGTCGAGCAGCGGCACCAAAGGCTTTTCGGGTATTGGAGACAAGGCGTCAAGATCCGTGATGAGGCGCTTTTCGACCTGCGTATAATCCGCATAGAGAGGCCGAACGCCGGCAATTCGGGCGTCGGGGGCGTCGGAATCATAGGAAACATCGAAAAAGGACGGGACATAGATGCCTTCGACCTTCCGGAGGGCCTCCAGGAGCTCCAGCCTCGTGCCCCCGGCCGAGCGCCACGCATCGAAAATGCCGATGACCTCGGGCAGGGCTTGTTCCGCTTCACCCAGAAAGATGAAGTCGAAAAAATCGGCCAGAGGCTCGGGATTGAAGGCGCAAGGCCCGCCGGCGATGACCCAGGGATCGCGCGAAGTCCGATCCCGGGCATGAAGCGGAATCCCTCCCAGGTCGAGAATGGTGAGAATATTCGTATAGCTCAGCTCATACTGGAGGCTGAATCCCACGAAGTCGAATTCAGAGAGCGGGCGCTCACTCTCGACTCCGCACAGGGGCTGTCCCTCCTCTCTCAACTTATTTTCAAAATCGAACCACGGGGCATAAACCCGGTCCGCCATCACGCCGTCTATCCCGTTCAAGGCATGATACAGCAACCTCAAGCCCAAATGGCTCAATCCCACTTCATAAACGTCCGGAAAGGCAAGAGCGAAGCGCACGCGGGAATCCCGGAAGTCCTTGCGGCAGGCGTTGATCTCACTCCCGGTGTAGCGTCCCGGTTTCTCTATTCCTTCCAATAACTTTTCAAGCATAAACGCATGTCATCCATTCTCCTGAAAATCAGGCATATCCTAAAAGTATCTTTGGCGATACGTTCACGTTAAGTGGAGCACGAAGGCAAGGTCATTCACCTTCCAAAAGGGAAGAGGAAATCCCGAAAGCTATTTATTGCCCTGCCCCTCGGCCGGAAAACGAAGACCGGGCAGGCATTCGATCCTGAAGAAGATCACCACGGTCACGTCTTTTGTAAGAACGAGTTAAAGCTATTATATCTTAAATTTCTTCGGAATAACGATTTTTTCTTACCCGCCTTTCCACTGGCTCCCCTTTCTTGAACAGCCGGAAGAGCCAGCCTGTCGATCCATCGTGGAGCCGCATGACAAATAGCGGAAAGGACTTGAACTGTTTCTTATACTTTTCCTCTTTTCGGAGAGTCAATAAAAAAGCTGGATCATCACCCCGCCCCTCAAGAGATCTCCCGGCCGATTGCGTCTAAGATTAGGCCTTCCGCGGTACCCGCATTGACGCACGTTCAAGGGAAATGCTATACCATGACCGGCAAAAAGGAGGCTCCCTCCGCACGAAGGAAAAAAATACCCGTATTCGTTTGCCTTACGCTCGTGCCGGGTACACGAAAATTAGTGGCTCCAACCAAAAACGGATCTGAAATCGGGAGAGAGATGTCATGAAACGGATGGTGCTTGTTGTTGCGCTGATGGTCCTGCTTGCTCCGGCTGCTTGGGCGGACTATGAAAACGGAGTCACCGCGTTTTCCAATGGTGACTACGAAACGGCTTTGACCGAACTGAAGCCCTTGGCGGAAAAGGGCAATGTCGATGCTCAGTTTTTTCTCGGTGTAATGTTTGGAACGGGGGGACAGGGCATACGTCAGGACTATGCGGAGTCGGCAATGTGGCTTCGAAATGCCGCAAAACAGGGCCACATCAAAGCCGAAGCCTGCCTCGGCCTCATGTACGGTGAAGGGAAAGGGGTCAAACAGGACTATGCCGAAGCCGAAAGATGGTACCGAAAAGCCGCGGAGCAGGGCAACGCCAACGCTCAAAGCAGCCTGGCCGACCTGTACCGGGAGGGCAAGGGCTTACCCCAGGACAATGTCCAGGCACACCTGTGGTATAATCTCGCCGCAACCGGCGGCGCCGAAGAAGCTGCAAAGCTCCGGGACGAAGTCGCTCTGAAAATGACCCCGCAACAGATAAGCCGCGCCCAGGAATTGGCCAGAAACTGGAAGCCACGCGCCAATACCGGGGAATAGTGAGCAGCATTCGGAGACGGGACAAGCTTCACGCGGGGTTTGTGTGTTCACCGCAGAGGCGCAGAGGACACAGAGAAAACGCAGAGAAACTTTGAGATTTTCAAGAGCTTTTCTCTGCGTGTCCTCTGTGTCCTCTGCGCCTCTGCGGTGAAGAAAGCTCAGCCAGTGCCCGTTCAGAGTATACTTACAGAAACGGCTTATAGCTCCGCGATTGAATTCGATAGCCGGCGTTTTGCAGTTCGCCGGCTATCTCGCGAATGTGGGCCTCCCCACGGGTCTCGATCTCCAGCTCCACGCGGCTGAGATAGACGGGCATGTCTCTTCCGCTGCGGTCGTGATAGATATGCAGCACATTGGCTTTCTGCCGGGCCACGACCTGTAGGAGATTGGTGAGGGACCAAGGGACGTCGTCAAGGCAAACGGAGAAGCGCATGATGCGGCCGTTGCGGAAAAGACCCTGCCGGAGGATTCGATCCAGAAGCGGACTGTCCACGTTCCCGCCACTGATCACCAGCACCACCTTGCTTCCCGCTGGCACCTGAATCCCTCCGCCGAGAAGGGCTGCAAGGGGAACGGCTCCGGCGCCCTCGGCGAGGACCTTCTTTCGCTCCAGGAGCATCAGAATGGCCGAAGCAATCAGCTCTTCTTCGGCCAGAATGATCTCATCCACCTTTTCTTCAATAATCGGGAAAGTCAGATTCCCCACCTGCTTCACGGTAATGCCGTCCGCGATGGATTTGCGGGCTTCGACGTGCCCTACCCGCCCTTGCCGGCAGGCTTCATAGGCGGAAGGGCAGGCCGCCGCCTGAGCGCCTATGATCTTGACGCCGGGCCGGAGCGCTTTCGCCGCGGTTGCAATGCCGCTGATGAGCCCCCCGCCTCCGATGGGCACAAAGATCATATCGGGATCTGGAAGGTCCTCGAAAATCTCCAGGGCAATGGTCCCCTGGCCCGTCATGATATCCGGATCGTCGAAAGGATGGATGAAGATCTTTCCGGTCTGTGCCAGCTCGAGCGCTTTCCTGATGCTGTCTCCGATGCTCTGGCCTTCCAGAATGAGCTCGCCGCCGTAGCCGATTGTTGCTTCCTGCTTCGTGATGGAGGCCCACTCGGGCATGACGATCGTTGCCGGAAGCCCCGCTTGGCTTGCGGCCAGAGCCACGCCTTGAGCATGGTTGCCCGCGGAGGCCGTAACGACTCCCCGCGGACCGATTTCTCCCAGGTGGGACAGAATCTTGTAGGTTGCGCCCCGCAGCTTGAAGGAGCCGGTTTTCTGCATATTTTCGAGCTTGAGATAGACCTGCGCCCCGGTCATCTTGCTGAAAGCGGGAGAATAGATCAGCGGTGTGTGCAGGACCTTGTCGCGAAGAACCTTCGCTGCCGCTCGAATGGATTCCAGCGAAATCATAGAGGACGGTCAGACCCTTTCTTTCAACAAGGTGAACACGAAATCGGAGCCCTCCCGCGTGGCCTCATACCAGATGTCTCCTCCATGCTTTCGTATGATCTCCTTGATCAGATAAAGACCCAGACCGATGCCGTCCGGAGCCCCGTTCTCATTGCCGCCGATTCTCCCGAACCGTGTAAAGAGCTTCTCCCTGTCTTCTTCGGGAATCGTTCTGCCGCTGTTGTAAACATTGAGGCGGTAGTAGGAGCCATGATCTTCAAAGCCAAAGGCAATGACGCAGCCCTTGCCGCCGTATTTGATGGCATTTTTGAAAAGGTTCCGGAAGACGGCTTTCAACCAGATCTTGTTCAGGTTGACTCGAATCGTGCCGGCGGGGATGGCTCCGAGCTGGTTGTCGATGGTGATATGCTGCTCATGCATTTCGACGGATAGCTCGTCCAGAACCGGATCGATAATATCCTGCCTCAGGTCCAGGACTTCATATTCGACCTTGAGTGCTCCTTCGAGAGATTGAGCCTTGCCCAGGCAGTCTTCCACGAAGCTGAGGAGCTGGACCACCCTTGACATCAGATCCTTGACGGTATTCGAGACACTTTGATCCATCTTCCCATAGGAGCCGCGAAGGAGCAACTTCACGGTTGCCGCCATGGCAACCAGAGGCCCTCGAATATCATGGGACATGATCATCAGCATCTGTAAAATATGTTTGTTCAGCTCACGGGTATATTCTTCGGACTCCTTCAGTTGGCGATTGTACTTCTGCGCTTCGATAAGCGCCGTCTGCCACTCCCTCTTCTCGGAAATATCCCTCAAGAAGCCCTCATAACAAATGATACCGTTCTCTTTGGACCACAAGTTGGCGGTGATGCTTGCCGGAAACCTGCTCCCGTCCCTTCTTTTCATCTCCAGCACATAATCTCTGACGAAGCCGTTTTCTTCGATCTCCTGCTGCAGCAGAGCCCTGTCTTCAGGATTGTTGTAGAGGGTTGACACGGAATCCAGGCAAAGCATTTCTTCTTTGCTCGAGTATCCAAAAATTTCCACCCCCGCCTGGTTTACATCTATCAGCTTCCCGTTTCGGGATACGATGAACTTCATGTCTCCGGAGGTCTCCACGAGCTTTTTGTACCTCGTTTCCAGAGCGCAAAAAGCCTCACGGATCTGAGGATTAGCAAGATATTCGGATTCCGGCGAAACACTGTTCCGGTCCGACGCTTCTTGATCTGGTTTATCAGCCATGGCAAAACAACCACCTTCTTGACGTATGGGCACTTTTTCAACGGGCCGGCGCTGTCGATCCCCACGAGGAGCAGGCCGTCGGCCCGTGCTTTTCCGCCGCTCCGTTGCCGGCAGTCCGTTAGTCGCTGAGTGACATTTCCTTCCCGCTGATTCCCTCGAGCGAGGAAGAGCCTTGCAGTAGCCTGTCAAGCTCCTGAGCGGTGGCAACCTCCGAAGGATCTCCGTGCCTCAGGGAATGAATGATCCTGTTCGCCCTCTCTTCGATTTCAGGAACCAGCTCGACGAGCGCCTTCAAGGACTTGAGCACCTTTGCGATCTGGTGCTTGTGACGGATGGGCAGGGTCGGATCTTCAAGAAACTGGAGGATGTCTCCCAGAACGGCAACCTTGTCCGCCGTGAAATGAACATAGGCAATCCTGTACCACTTCCCCTTCAGCTCTTCGGGAAGGTGGATCAGCTTTCGAGTGAGCTCTTCATCCATTCCGAGCCGAAGCGCCTTACCCAGACGGACCAGAAGATCGAGGATCTTCTCTTTCTCGGCATCCCAGATGCGGGTGTCCCTGAGAAGACATTCCCATTTGGGCTGGATTTTGTTCCGAAGCCACTGTTCCGCCTGACTGGGCAGCAGGGACACACTGGCCAGCTCCTCTTGCTCCGCCAAGAGGGATTTGCACATGGGGGCAAGCTTGCCTCCGCCGTTGAGGAACGGCAGTTGAATGCGAATCAGATTGCTCAGGCAGGAAAGAATGGACCATTTCCATTCCAAATCAGGAAAAGCCTCCTGCAGTTGAGCTTCCCACTCTTCCCGTATGACGCCGATCTCGGCATTGACGGCGGAAAAGAGGAAGCCGAACTTGATGAGGGTATTTCGGAGCTCGTGGGCAAGAATTTCACAACTCTGGAGACGCTGACGCGCGAGCTCTTTTTGCGCCCGCAACAGAGTCTCACGCAGATGCAGAGACAGCAGCTCCGTGCCCAGGCTTCGAGAGAGCTCTTTGATGATCTTGGTGGAACGGTCCTCACGCAGGAGCGTGTTCGGCAGGAAATGGATTTTGATGATTGCCGCCACCACGTATTCGGTATTCTGCCAGATGGGATTTCCCTGCCAGTCCAGAGGATACTCCACGTTCCAGGGGGCGCTCCCGTAAAGGTCCGTTTTTCTGACCAGAACGGGCTCCATGTGATGGAAGTCCTCGATTTCGCCTCGAAGCTGCTTGCCGACGCTGCGAACGTCTTCGTAGGGATTGTCGGCGGTCCAGCTTTTTTGCTTTTCCACACACCAGCCCATTGCTTCCAATACACGATCCGGGCAATCCCGGTACTGTTCCCAGCTCTTTCCGGGGCAATTGTAGTCCGATGAGGACGGCAGCCCCCACCGGATTTCGTCACTCCCCTCGATTCTGATCCCCGAGGTGATTCGTATGGCTTGCAGCTCCGGCATGGGACCTATGCGATAGATCGTTCCTTTTGTGGCATGATCCAGGCACGAGAGAATGGTTTGAATCACATTTTTACATGTTTTTTCGAGTAGCTCGTCAATGATACTCATACCATGCTCCTGGAACCCCGGCATCTTTTCTTCCGAAACTGACTCGTGAATATGGACCGCCACACAGGGTAATACAGGAAAGGGAATAAATCAAAGCCCCATTGCGCATTACCATATCGCAATGCACACAATGCCCACATCTCGTCGCTGCACGCTGATTATTTGCAGAACTTATCGCTTTCGGCAACAAAAAAAGCCAGGGGAAAAACCCCTGGCGGGTGGAATCACTAATGCTAACAACTTCTTTTCGAGACGCCCACTAAATTTTCTTCACCTGTACCGCCTGTGGTCCTTTGGGCCCTCGCTCGACTTCGAAAGCCACCTCCTGGCCTTCGCCCAAAGAACGAAAGCCATCCTGACCAATTATCGCACTGTAATGAACGAATACGTCACCCTGATCCCGGGTTTCGATGAAGCCATACCCCTTCTTGTCATTGAACCATTTGACTCGGCCTTCCGGCATCTTATGAATCCTTTCCTGCTTGCTGTTTCCACTGCTTGCCGGTGCGTTACTTTGAAAGCAGCCCGTCAATCGCACCAATAAGGCACAAGACCGATTCACGGCTCCGGAGTAGCGAACCTAACCGCTTCAATATATTAAGGCAATCTCTAGCTCATAACAGTCTTGGTGTCAAGCTCCGCTAGATCGATCTAGCCCGGTTTTCTTCGAGTGCTTCGCTCCATTGCCAAAAAACATTTGACACTGCCGTCCTCCCCGGTATTAATTGAAGTCGATGAGCCTGATGAGGGTATCGCATCGGTTTCCCTCACCTACTCATAAAACGGTGGCAATTGCCTCCCCGAGTCTCCCGGCCTAAAGCAAGGGCCATGGCGGGCGGACCAATGGGTACGCTGGAAAACCGGCGTGCCTCCCAATGCGGAAAGGGGAAGGGGTAAAATCGGTTTTTTTTCAGGCCGGGCCTTGCTGACTTTCCGCAGACTCCGGCCTTTTTTTTGTTTTGAAGGAATTGGCTTGCAGGACATGTTCATGAGAAAATGGGACTCTCTTATTCGACACGGGAGTATTTCTTTATCCGGCAGGACGGAGGCCGTGTCTTGAGCGTGATCGGTGAGGGAATCGTCGAGGCTGTGGGGCTGCTCGTAACCGCGAATCCCGAAGTTGTCAACATAACCTTGCGGACCATGCAGGTTTCCGGAAGTGCAACGCTCATAAGCGTTCTCCTCGGAGTCCCCTGCGGGACTATATTGGCCTTGACCCGGTTCTTCGGGCGAAAGCTCATGGTCAGTCTGGTCAATTTCGGAATGGGACTGCCTCCCGTGGTCGTCGGGCTCGTCACATGGCTCACTCTGGCACGCTACGGGCCGCTGGGAGATTTGAGCATCCTCTACACTCCCTTGGCCATGATTATCGCTCAGGCCGTCATTGCCGCACCCATAGTGGCAGGGTTCACGCTGGCCGCCATTCAATCGGTAAACCCGAAGCTCCGCCTTCAGATGCTCTCCCTGGGTGCGACCCCTCTGCAGTACCTGGTGCTTTTGCTTTGGGAAGCCAGACTGGGCATTCTGGCGGCCGTGATCGCGGGCTTTGGCAGGGTGATCGGCGAAGTCGGAGCATCCATGATGGTCGGAGGGAACCTGCGGGGATACACTCGCGTACTCACTACCGCCACCACACTCGAAGTCTCCAAAGGAAAATTCGAACTGGCCGCCGCACTGAGCATCATCCTGCTATTCCTTTCCTTCTTTATAGCGGCCAGCCTTAGCTGTCTGCAGCAGCGCGGGAAATGATCGTGGAATCCATACTCGTGGCGGAAAACCTTCGCCTGAAACATTCAGAGCGGGAAATCTTCAACGTCGAGTCCTTGGTTCTCAACAGAGGTGAAGTGCTGGCTCTCGTGGGCCCCAACGGTGTCGGGAAAACGAGCCTTTTGCTTACGCTGGCCCTTCTCCAGCCCGTGACGGAGGGTGCCATACGCTTTAACGGTCTCACGGCACAAAAGGACAATCTGTTGTTCTTGCGCAGACAAATGGCCGTGGTCTTCCAGGAGGCACTGCTGCTCGATATGTCGGTCCTTTTGAACCTGACGACCGCCCTGCGCATAAGAGGCGTCCCATGGCGCGAGGCTCAAAAAAAGGCGGAAAAATGGCTGGATCGCTTCGGAATTGCCCATCTCTCCCGCCAGCCGGCAAGATCCCTCTCGGGCGGTGAGGCTCAACGGACCAGCTTGGCACGCGCTTTTTCCCTCGAGCCAAAGATGCTCTTCCTGGATGAGCCCTTCGCCGCTCTGGACTATCCCTCACGCAATACCCTTCTCAACGACCTGGGCCTTATCCTGAAGGAAATGGAAGTAACCACTCTCTTCGTGACCCATGACTACACGGAAATTCCCTGCCTTGCCCATCGCACAGCGGTTATGTACCAGGGCCGGATCATTAAGTGCGGCAGCGTCGCTGAAATCTTCGGAGATGAGATGCTGGAAAGAAGGGCGTGGGTCCCTTGGAGTTAAATTGAAAATCAGAAATGCAGAGGCGGGTCAAAACGTGAGCGGGCTTGAGCACTGCGGATAGCGGGTCAATTTGGATTAGCGAAGGTGGGTCATTTCAGTTTAGCGATGAAGGGCGTGGGTCGCTCCCCGCGCGGGAGCGTGGATTGAAACACGCCATCGCGAAGAACGTAGGAAAGCGCAAAGCGTGTGCTGGAGCAGGCTGCCTCCGGAGGGAACAACAGCCTAACGTGATAAGATATTCAGGGCAAGCATAATCAATGCTTCGCACCGGATTGCCCGTTTATCCTTGAGCGAAAATCCCTGAAGAAGGTGCAGGCGGACTGAGGGTTGCCGGAAGCTCCGAAGTTCGTGATTTCCATACAATGCTAAAGTGTGTTAAAGGCATGTAAGCGAAGTTAATGTATAAGAAGTGTAGGTATGCCCTCAATCCTCTATAATAATATCGGGATAAATCCGGATCGGAAGAATCATGGCAATTAGAAAGTACTATGAGGCCAGCATCCAAGAAGCAGACCAATACCTGAAAACCGCAGTGGGGGGATTAAAGCGAGAGACGGTGTTCACGCCCGAAATACTCTACAATATCCTGGGCATGGCCATTGAGAAATATTGCCTTGCCCTCTTGTATTACAAGGAGAAAATGCCGGACAATCACACTTTCCTTGATCTCGTGGAAGCTATGGGCACCGTGGTCTCCCTTCCGGAAGATCTGAAGGAGGAGTTGAAAACGCTGCAAGGCTACCAGGAAATCTGTTCTTTAAGCACCTACGTGCGGAAGGTCCCTGATCGCACAGCCATTTTGGAGATGATCGAGACGACCCGGAAACTGGAATCGTTTGTGAAGGCCGCATGCGAATAGGTTAGAGGTCTCATCCGCGGCCTCTATACTCATCGCCTTGCTCGATGGTCCTCGGGTGAACGATGGTACAGCCAGGGAGAGGCGTCCGTAGCGGAACAGCTCTCATCGATCATCCGCCACGATCCACTCAATCGGCTCCGAGCGCACCATCTCACCTCGAGGGGCACTCATCCAAGGTAAACAAAGACATATTCCTCGTCATTGATATCGATGACAATTCCGCCACCTCTCGATTCAGCGTAGACAAGCCATCCAGGCTTTTTCAGACTGCTTCACTCGACCCTTGGTGAGAGCTCGCCCGTTTTCTTATCGAACCATGCCAGAAGCATGGCCTCCGGGTTGATCGCCAGTGCTTTGCTATCGGCAAGCTCTCTGGCGGTCGAGTAGTTGAGATCCTGGCGTGGGGCGTCGATGAGCACAGGTGAAATCAACATTTCTCTGGTAAGCTCAACGCAGGGACACATTGTTCATCCTTTCCGCGGGTTGAGGTTAGGGGCAAAGATCATCGAGAAAAACCGTGATGATGATCAGTCTCCTACTATGCCTTCCTGCCTGCCTGCATGAATGCATGCCCGCATAAACATTTCCGCTTATTGAAACCCACATGGACCCGATTGTATCCGGCTTTCTTGCCGAAGTGCCCATAGCGGATTATAATCGAAATTTACTTTATGTGGAATGCTCATCCCGGATCTCGAACCGCGATGATTGCACCTTGACTGTATCGCCCATGGCACGGTCGATAGACAGTCGGCTCCCTGAGAAAGGCAGAAGAAGATGGATCGAAGACAACCTTCTTTCTCCATTATAATTCCGACTTACAGGCGCCCTCACATGCTGGGTTTATGCCTTGAAGCGATTACTCGGCTCAATTGCTCCCATGACGAGCTCGAAGTGATTGTCGTGGACGATGACGCTTTTAACGAAAAGGCGGATTCGGCAAGCGGCTTATCGGGTGGCCATTGTTGCGAGACCGTGGAGAGGGTCGTTTCGCACTATCGAAGTCGGCTCGACATCGTGCTGGTCCGGCAGCGAAATGCCGGTCCCGCAGCAGCTCGAAACGCCGGAGCCGCCCGTGCCCGCGGCCTTTTCCTGGCCTTCACCGATGACGATTGCCTGGCTCACCCCGAATGGCTCCGGATTCTTGCTGACAGGTTGAAGGAAGCACCGGACTGTGCAGTCGGGGGCTTTACGATCAACGCCCTTTCCGAGAATCCTTATGCGGTCGTGAGCCAGAGGCTTATCGACTACTTGTATGCTTCTTACAATGTTGACGCAGAACAGGCGCGCTTTTTGACCTCCAACAATTTTGCCGTGCGCAGGGAGCATTTTCTTGCTCTGGGCGGCTTCGATTCCTCGTTTTCTCGAGCAGGAGGAGAGGATCGCGAATTCTGCCACCGCTGGCTTTGCCGCGGGCATCGTCTGCGTTATTGTCAAGAAGCCTGTGTTTATCACTTCCCGACACCGACATTGCGAGCCTTCTGCCGCCAGCAGTTCAACTACGGTCGAGGATCCTATCGATATCATCTGAAGCTTTCGGAGAAATCGAAGAAGCATCGTGGTCGGGAGTCGTGGATATTCTATGTGGATCTACTCATGAGCTCCTTGCGAAGCCCGTGCAAATCTCCCCGGACAGCGATTGCACTCGCTATGTTGATTTTCTTGTCCCAGGGAGCGAACGTGTGTGGGCGACTATTGGCGCGAATGAGGGATTGAGCTTTAAAAGATCGTATTACGATTCCAAAAGATGATCGGCCAAATCTCCTTTCGATTCAGCAAATCGCCGTCTATCGAACCGCTCCGCAGGGAGCCGTCCGGGCGGCTTCCGACGGCCACCGATGGGAGATGCACACGACGGTAGACTTGCCCGAGACCCGGCGTCCTGTAATACGCAACAGTGATTCACCCACCAACAAGCCTTGAAATGGAGGCATTTATGCGCACCTACTTTTTCGGAGACATTCACGGGAACCTGTACGCCCTGGAAGCATGCCTGAAGCACATGGAGATGCTTGGCACGGATGCCGTAATGTGCCTGGGAGATCTGGTGGGCTGGCTCCCTTTTGGAGATGAAACGCTGGAGAGAATGCGCTCTCTGGGCTTTCCCACGGTAGCGGGAAATCATGATCTGCTGGTGGCAGGTCTCTTCACGGATAATCCCCATCGACTGGATCGTATGCAGGCCACGGCCTACAATGCAGGACGCCTGTCCACGATGGAGGGAGCCGTCGACTACCTGCTCAGCCTCCCTCTCAGCCTTGAAGGAGACTCCTTCACGGCGGTGCATCACAGCCCTTTCCACCTGCCCCAACCCGGCACCCCTCCCACCATCGAGTGCTTCGACTACCTCGATGAAGCAGCCCTCACCCAATGCCTGGAACCCTGGCATGCTCATCCCAAGCGCATCATCTTCAGCGGCCATGATCATCTTCCCGCCGTCTACGAGCTCCCGGACAGCGCCCGTCACCCGCTACGCATCGAGGACGTGAAAGTACACCGTCTCCTTCCCGCACAACCCCTTACCGTCCATCTGGACCCCCGGTCCCGCTATTGGATCAAAGCCGGAAGTGTCGGCGGTCCCTATCGAGACGGTATTCCCGCGGCCAATCCCGTCCTCTACGACAGCGACAGTCAAACCGTCACTCTCTTCCGTCTGTCCTACCCCACGGAAGACCTTCACCGGAAGCTCACGACCCACTTTTTCAGCCGCAATCTTTTAACTTTGCGCCGATATGCGGACCTGATCGAGACTTTGAAAGATCAGATATGACCGGCATCCCACACATGATTCAAATGTCGATCCAATCCTTTTGGACTTAATCCAATTTCATTCGCTGCCGGATCGCTACTGGCCTTGACTCTGGGCCTTATTTTAACCTTTTCCATCACCCGGCCGGTTCGTCGAATCATCAAGGAATTGAATCGGGGGGTGAACGAAATGGACAAGGTTACACAGCAAAATGCCGCCACGGCGGAGGAATCGGCCTCGGCTTCAGAGCAGATGAAGGAGCAGGCATCGTACATGAAGGAATACGTCAAGGATCTGCTAAGCCTTATGGGTGGGAACGTGATAACCACCGGGAAAGCGAAAGGAAAACCGTTGCAGAGGGCAGGAGCGGCAAAACGGGCATCCAGGAGCGGGGCAGGCAGTACAATGATCAGGGTATTCCAGCAGCCTTCCAACAGCCATGGCAGGAAACGAGGTCAAGGAGGTACACCAGTCGGAAAGAATGAGCCCATAGAGCTGACTCCGGAGCAGGTCATCCCTTTGGGAATTGAGGACTTCTGACATCCGGTTGTGGCACGGTCGCCTGACCGTGCCACAACCGGAATTCACCCATTCACCCATTCACCAGCTTCAAAGCATCATGTACGGTTACAGAGAGCTTCCTCATGGTGAAGGGCTTGGTTAGGAGTCCGGCAAAATCCGTCCTTTCGAGCTCCCGTGCATCTAAGCCATAGCCGAAGCCGGTGCAAAGGATAATGGGAAGATGGGGCCTGATTCGCTTGATCTCTCTGGCCAGGTCCGTCCCAACGAGACGGGGCATGGTCTGGTCCGTAATGACCAGATGAAACCTCTCGGAGCTTCGCTTAAAAATTTCCAGCGCTCGCTCGCTGTCGCTACAGGCAATCACTTCGTAGCCAAGCTGTTTCAACAAGCCCTCTGCCGTTTGCATGACATCGGTTTCATCATCCACCAGCAGGATACAGCCTTTTCCTTTGCTCAAGCGCCCATTGCTCTTTCCGGCGCCGGACGATTCGATTTCGGATTTGGGCAGGAAAACCGAAAAAACCGTCCCTTTGCCCGCTTCGCTGTCAACGCTGATGACTCCTCCATGGCTCTTGATTATTCCATAGGCGATGGCAAGCCCCATGCCGGTGCCCTCGGAAGGCGCTTTGGTCGTAAAGAAGGGATCGAATATTCTATCGATGATGGAAGAATCGATGCCATGGCCCGTGTCGCTAACACTCAAGCGCAGATAGTGCTCCGAAGTCCGGATTTCAGGGTGGACGGCTCTCAGCTCGGGACCGGCTTCAATACAATCCAGACAAATATCGAGCTTGCCGCCTTTTTCTCCCATGGCGTGGCGGGCATTCAATCCCAGGTTCATGATCACCTGGTGGATTTGCGACGGATTCCCCGCTATTTTCGCTTCCCTTGCCGCTGGATCGATAGCCGTGTGAATCTTCACCGTGGAAGGGAGGGATGCCCTGAGGAGCCTCACCGCGTCTTTCAGCACCGTACCCAAGGGTACGGACTCGAAGCTCCCTTCCCTGCGGCGGCTGAAGGAAAGTATCCCTTCGGCCAGATCCCTGGCCCGGTTGCAGGCCTTTTGAATCATCGCCAGGTTTTGCCGTGCCGGTATTCCACGGGGAAGACTACACAGGGCCAGCTCCGACTGTCCCAGAATGGTTGCGAGAATATTATTGAAGTCATGAGCTATGCCCCCGGCCAGCCTGCCCAGGGCTTCCATTTTCTGAACATGGCGCAGTTGCTCTTCAATGCGGTTTCGGTCTTCTTCGGCCAGCTTGCGCTCGGCAATCTCGGTCCTGAGGCTCTCGTTGGCCGCTTCGAGCTCCGTCGTTCTCTCCCGGACGAGGGTTTCCAGACTGTCGTTCATTCGCTGGAGTGCAGCCTCGCTCTCCCTGAGCTTACGATCCAGGGCGTGCTTGTAGATCGCCATTTCCATGGTTGCCGTCAGATCCCGCTCGGAGACCGGCTTGACCAGATAGCCGTACGGGGCGGTGGCTTTGGCCTGTTGGAGCAGGCTGTCCTGCGAGTAACCGGTAAGAAAGACAACGGGTATATCGGAGGAGGCCCCGATCTGCGTCGCCGCGGCAATGCCGGTCATTTCTCCGGCCAGTTTGATATCCATCAAGATCAGATCGGGCTGCTGCTCCAGAGCAACACAGACTGCTTCCTCGCCGGATGCTGCCGGCTCGAGCACCTCGTAACCCAGCCCGGTCAGCATATCCTGCATATCGGCCGCGAGAATTCCGTCATCCTCCACGACGAGGATGGTTTCTCCTGCCATGGCCTTCAACTCCTTTGCCCTGAGCTAAAGTACAGCACAAACCGTGTTCCACCGTTGCGATCCAGCTCGATCCGGCCGCCGAGCTGGTGCTGGCCGAGCATTTTGACCAGCCGTAAGCCAAGCGTTTTGCCCGTCGTCCAGTCCACTTCGGGAGGGATTCCCACGCCATTGTCGAAAACGGCCAGCATGTACGCAGTACCGTCGTGCTCCATCGAAACGTTTATTTCACAGAAGCCTTCACCTGTACCGGTCCTGCCTTCGGGGAACGCATGCTTGAGGGCATTGGTGATCAGCTCGTTGACGATCATTCCGCAGGGGATCGCGGTATCGAGATTCATCTCGACCCCTTTTGCCGCCACACGGCAGCGAACATGGCCGCAAGGGGCTATGGACTTGATGAGGTGTGAGCTCAAGGCCTCGAAGTAGTCTTGAGAATCGATCCGGGACAGTTGATCGGAGCGATAAAGCTTCTCGTGGACCAGGGCCATGGACTTGATCCTGTCACCAAGATCCGCCAGGATAGCGGCGGTGGCCGTGCCGCCCGTCGCCTGCCGCTGCAGATTGAGCATCGAGATGATGGCGGCCAGATTATTTTTCACGCGGTGGTGTACTTCGCGCAGGAGCACTTCTTTTTCCTCCAGCGAAGCTCGAAGGGCTTCCTCGAACTTGTCGGAGATTCTCACGATACGCTTCATCTGGTCGAACATTCGCTCGTAATGGCGCAACAGCTTTTCGTAGTGGGCCGTACACGATTTATCCGGGAGCCCGGATGAAGCCAGCAGATTCCTGGCTTCCCCGATCACCTGTTCCTCTCGTACAAAAAGGCTCTGCTTTTCCATTTTCATAACGGTGCAATCATCCTTAAACGGCGCCTACTTCACATGGGGGATGAAGTCAAAAGTCAAAGAGGGTGCGTCACCTTGCAGTTCTTCACCGCACTCCAGAGAGAGCTCATCTTCATCGTCGTACCGCCAGTTCACCAGCACCTGATAGCCGGAGCCCACGGCGTCTTCGAGCATCTCGAAGAGGTTCATCAAAGCCTTGGAGCTGCTGCTGTTGAGATAGGGCAGTTCCAAATCCACCGTGATCTGATTCGGATTCTGTAATGACAGGTATTCTTCGAGCCACAAGAAAACCGGTGTATAGAATCGGGCGGCGTTCTCCGGGTAGGACTCGCCCTTTATCCGCAGTAGATTCGCCTCCGGATCAAAGAAGATGTACGGAGTTGACTTCGTTGCTTCGATGATAAGCCTCTCCATGGTTGATGCCCCTCTCATCATATGACGACCTTGATGGAAAAGAATTCGTGCTGATTGTCCAATGGCGCAAAGCCATACTCCATGGGCCGCCCGGCTTTTCGTGCCATGTCGATAAATCCGAGGCCCGCGCCCTTGCTATCCAATGACGCTCCCATTTTCCGGCGCTCCCTGTAGAAGGCCTTGAGCTGCTCTTCATTCATTTCCCGAAGCACGTCAAGTCGATTCTTGATCCTCTCCGTTTGTTCTTTCAGGACGCTGTTCCCGCAAAGCACATAAAATCGATTGTCCTCACGGCCTACCACAAGCACGCCGACCCGCAGCTCCCCATCGGACAGCTCATCCTCCCCGACCTTCTCCGCCGAGTAGTTGACCACATTCTGCATCTGTTCGACGAAGATGGTAAACACCTTCTTGACAGTGGTCATTCCGGCATCTTCAAGCTCCATTTTTTGTCTCAGTGTTTGCCCGATTCCCTCGATGACTTGTTGCGATACGGGACCTCTGAAACAGAAAATGATTCCCTGTTTCGCCAGCTCTCTATGGAAATTTAGGAGATCAAAGCCCATGAATCAAAACCTCCTGATGCTGTTGACTTGCATTTATTTCAGCCGGGGGTCCATGAAAAGGAATCACATTATCTCAACTCATCCATACCCCTGAATGTTGCCGGATAAAGGGAGCCCGTGAAAAATGGCTGCCCTGAAAAATCAGCTTCGGTCCGGACTTCTTTTTCAATCCTGATTCTCAGGATGCAGCTTATACGCCCATCGCTCTTTCCAGACCTCATCTTGATTTCCACCTCGATGCAGGTGCCGGCCACTTCCCATTCCGCATTTTTCCCTTGAAGAATTGAATACTCTATTTCCTGCGGGATAAGGATGCTCAACTGCTCTTGAATGTACTTTTTCGCGGACTCGAGACATTGTTCGAGTACCTTCCCTTCAGTCTCACCACTTTGACCTGCCGTCAGGCTGCATGTCCTTCCTCGCTCCAACATAGCATCTCCTTCCGCCTTCTGCCCGGAACAGAGAACAGTCCGACATCCATGGACTCTTTCCGGAGGTTACCACCATGTCCTTCCGCCCCCCACACCCCAGTGTCCACGTGCTCGTTTCTTGAATCAACGGCATTGACCGGAGACTCTTCGGATAAGGGGGACGCTCTGCATTCCTCTCCATCAAAGTCCATGCCGGATACGCAAAAGCATTATTGGTGAAACCATAACCGGGGCTCGTCCCAAAGTTGAGCCGGGCTCACAGAGGCAGGATAGTTCATGATCTATGGATTTTTTCCGGTCGGGCAGGACATTTTCCAATGTTCCCGTATTACAGCCACGGAGGAAGAGACGGAATTCTTCGCGTCCATTCGTACCTCTTATCCGGGTCCGTTCGTGTCCCGGAAGAGCAGCTCGAACTTCTTCCTGAGCAATCCGTGCTTTTTGAGAAGATCGTAGATTCGAGAGCGCGAGAGCCCCGAAATGCGGCAGGCTTCCGAAATAGTTTCCGCGCGGGACATGAGCCTGGTTAGATACACGCGCTCCCCGTTTTCCAGCAAATCCTTCCTGTATTCACCGAAAGGAAGGATCTCCCGCGCGGCGGGCTCTCCCGCGGGAAGCTCCACTGACGGCATCGGCTGGTCCGGCCCGGACCTTGTTGCCCATCCAAAAGAGCTGCGTGCGGCCTGGATGCGCAGGTGATTGGGGAGATGCATGGGAAAAAGGACAGTATCGTCACGGGCCGCCGCGAGGGTGGTTTCCATAACGTTCACCAGCTCCCTCACATTTCCGGGCCAACTATATAGAGCGAGAGCATCGAAGAGCTCGTCGGTCACTTCCTTGGGCTTTATCCCGTATCGGTTATAGAGCCCTTTGAGATAGTGGAGCGCCAGCTCCCTGATATCCTCTTTGCGCTCACGCAGAGGCGGCAGTGTGATGGCGAAGGCGCCAAGCCGGTAGAGAAGATCCTTGCGGAACCCGCCGCTCTTTACGATGGAATCGAGATCCTGGTTGGTTGCCGCCACCACTCTGAAGTCGCTCTCTATCTCCTTCTTGCTTCCCAACGGACGGAATTTGCGCTCCTGGAGCACCCTGAGGAAGGCTTTCTGGATCGAGAGGGGAAGCTCGGCAACTTCGTCCAGAAAGAGCGTACCGCCGTCAGCCTGCCTGATCAGCCCGTCTCTGGAGCGATCCGCACCGGTAAAAGCTCCTTTTTCGTGGCCGAACAGTATCCCTTCGACGAGTGTTTCGGGAAGTGCCCCACAATCGAGCACGACAAAATTGCCGTAGGCCCGGGCGCTGTTTTCGTGAATGGCCCAGGCAAAAAGCTCCTTCCCCGTACCGGTCTCACCCGTAACGAGAACGTTGGCGCTGCTGCCGGCGGCCTGGCCTGCCAGCTCCAAAGCTTTTCCTATTGCAGGGCTCTCCCCGATAATACGCTCATGCTTCAGGGAAGGCTGAACCTTACGGTTTTTCTCCTCTCGATACTGAAGTGCGTGAGTCAGGTGCAGCGTCACCGTTTCCAGACTCACCGGCTTTTGGAGGTAATCCCACACCCCGCTCGAGATGGCGAGCTCGGCTCCATTCGCATTCCCGTAGCCGGTAAGGATAATGATCTGCGGAGAAGAAGGAGCTTCCTGCATTTTGGGCAATACATCCAAGCCGCTTCCATCGGGCAACTGGACATCGAGAAAGACCAAATCGAAGGAGCCGGAGATAAGCCTCTTCATACCCCTGCCGAGGGATAATGCGTAGGTGGCGCGGTGGCCCACCTGCTTTACCATGGCCGAAAGCGTCTGACAGAACATCTGATCATCGTCAATAATCAAAATCTCGGCCATGAGCCTTCTTCCATGTCTTGTGAAAATTCGAAGATCCCGAAGATCGCGTAGATCCTGTAAGTCCTGTAAATTGTATCGCTTACTAACTGATATCGACCTTGAATCCGACCACGGTGACGTCGTCTCGTTGTGATTCACCGCCTTTATAGCGGTTGAAAAGCTCCCAGAGGACATCTCTTTGCTCGGCGAATGGCTTCGAGTAGTTTCCTGCAATGAACTCGACGAAGCGTTTCTTGCCGAACGGCATTTTTTGCTGTTCACCCGGCTGGTCCATGAGCCCGTCCGTCATCATGTAGAAACGGTCGTCCGGTTCCATGTCCAGACAATGTGACGTGAAGCGGCAATCCGCATCGGATGAGCGATAGCCGATGCTTCGGCGGCCTCCTTTTATCTCCTCGGCCTTGCCGTCCTTGACCCGAAAGAGGGACATTCTCGCCCCGGCGAAGTCCAGGGTCCGGGCGTGCCTGTCCACACGGCAAATAGCCATGTCCAGACCGTCGTCGTACAGAGAGCTCTCCTCCCGGCGGCTCAAGGTGGCCTTTATCAATTGGTTCATGGCGCTCAACAGCCGGGAGGGATCGTCGAAGCCCTGTTCACTGAAGACGCGATTGAGGGCCACGCCGGCAATCATGGTCAGAATAGCCCCTGGCACCCCGTGGCCGGTGCAGTCCATAACAGCGGCCAGGAATTTCTCCGTTCCCCCGCTAAACCAGAACAGATCTCCTCCGATGACATCCCTGGGATGCCAGATCACGAAATGGTCATCGACGCAAGCCTCGATTGCGGCAAGCGGCGGCAAGATGGCCTGCTGTATGGACCGAGCATACTGAATGCTTTCCATGATCCGATAGTTGGCCTCCTCCAATTCCCGCTTTTGTGCTTCGATCAGCTCGAAGGCGTCCTTCAGATCGCGTGTCATCTTGTTGAACGCCTTCGAGAAGTCGCCTATGAAATCGACTCTGTGATCGAAATGCCCGGCCGCAATTTGTTGGGTCACCCAGGTAAGGTGTCTCAGATTGGATTGGAGGCTCTTGAAGGACTGCACCACCTGCAACTTGCCTTTCGGTGGATCGTAATCCAGCTCCCCTCTGGAAAGAGAGTACATGAACTCCGTGAAGGAATCGTATTCGACGATGAGCTTGTTGATGTACTCGGTCAGTTGCCGCATCTCATCATCCGGATGCTGAGGAGGCAAATCAACCAGGGTGGCCTTCTTGCCGTTGAGCAGCAGATAGATGGCCTCTGTCAGCTTGTCGATGAATGCTTCATGGACGGAGAGCATGGAAAGTGCCTCACTTCTTTGGTGATGCTGCGTAGACTGTAGCTTTCCGAAGAAAAGGGAATGTATTGAATCTTATCGGCTTCGGCTACTTTTACTTGATCAGGTTGGCCGTGAAACGGCAAACCCGGTCCCCCGAGCACCAACAGTCAACTTCCTTCACTTCAAAGCGGAGACCGGTGTGCTCGCCCAAAAGGCCCGTAATGAACCCTTCGTCATAGGTGCAGATTTCCTCTGAACACGCGGGAAGGCCCGAACAATCGAGGTCCTCCGCCACGGTCATGGTGAATTGCATACTCTCAAGGTCAGCGGATTCGATTCGGAGGATTCCGATATTCATGTTCTTCAGCTTTTCCTGAAGATCGACGACAAAGTCGTTGAAGGTATCCTTCTGAGTGATCACATTACGGTAGAAGTGCCGTCCGGCCACTTCGCCGCTCTTGAAGAATATCTCGTCGGCCTTTTCTACCCCGAGCTCCGTAATGAGAACATCCCTGAGAGTGAACTGCATAAGCCTGTAGACGCTCACGTACATCATCTTACCAAGATTCGGCCTGCCTTCCGTGACATCCCCCAGAAGCTCCCAACTGAACATGGATTTCGTTCTCTCTTCTTTGAACATGATCTCTCCCATACCTTGTTTGAGCAGGTTAATCCAATAACTACACTACATCTACCGGTCCCTGGCACAACCTGTCTATAGTCTCTTGGATCGCCGGGGGCAGCTCCATGAAATGCACACCCAACACCGCCTTGTCGTTATCCAAAAGGGCATTGCATATCGTTCCCTCGAGAAGCTCATATTTCTTCTTTCCCGAAAAGTCGGCGGCGAACTTGATTCTATCATTTATCGCTATTGTTTTTTCCGGGCATCCGGATGAAAACTTCACCATCAGCCTGCAGCCCTCCCGGCTCAAATCCACAATGGCCCCCGGATGCTGCTCTTTCCCAATTAGCACCTTCACCCGGATAAAGCTATCGGTTCTCCTGTTCTTGCGAAGATCCACTCTCTCGACCGATTCCGGATAGGACAGAAAGAGAAGGGGAAAGGGATGCCAGACATGCTTCAATACGGTCGAACGGAACGAATGAAGAGCGTCTGAACAGGCGAACCGGGCGGTCACTGCGTGGCTGGGCTCAAGATGGTCGCGAATTTGCCCCGAAGCGGGAACACGCACCATAATGGTCCGGTTCACTTCCCATCCCGCCAGCACACCCTTCACGGGAACTACCTCGCCTTCAAACTGGAGCTCCATCTGGGTACCCATTTTCATATGCAAAGCCGCTCCCGAACGAATTTCCTCGGTTTTTTTATCTGTATGCAGATGCTTTGTAAATGCCTCGAAGAGGCGGATATCCAACGTATGCCTCATCTCATCGTTCATGATTCTCAAAGCCTCTTGAATCGGAAGAGCCTCTTTATAGACTCGTTTGGTGGTGAGGGCGTCGTAGATATCGACGATACGGGCCGCTCGAGCGTACTTGTGGATCTGAAATTCCTTCAGCCGACAGGGATAACCGGACCCGTCCAGGGCCTCATGATGTTGCAAAACCACACTCAACTGGTCTTTGGTCATGACTTGAGTATCTTTGATCTGCTGGTATCCGAGGAGCGGGTGTTTCTTGATGAGCTCGAATTCGTCCCGGTCCAGTTTCCCGGGCTTGTTGAGAACCCGTTCGTCGATGGCGCTCTTGCCGATATCGTGAAAGAGCGCGCCCAGGCCGAAATCCTCTACCTCCTTGGCCTTCCAGCCCACGGCTTTGCACAAGGACATTCCCAAGAGGGCTACCTGAACGCAATGGGAAAAAGTGTAATAATCTTTTGAAAACAGCGAAGCCAAAGCTTGCGATGTGATTTGGTCCGCCAGGACATGGGTCGAGAACTGGCTGACCAGTTGCTGCCCGGTGGCGATATTCGTTTTAGTGGGCCTCTCCCTGAAGACCTTCTGGACAAGGTACTCCGCCTGGTCATAAAGGAGCTCCGCCTTCTTTTCCGGCGAAGCGTCTCCAGTCTGAAGCGCTTCCTGGGTATGGTGATTCGAATACGCGTTGAACCGCTCTTCGTCATCGCACCCGATGTATGCCTCATCGACCTCCTGATCCACCAGGTAGCGGTGAAAAGCCAGTGTATAGATACTGTTCTTCCTCAGCAGCCTGTTCAACCCGAGGCCGTGCCCATCGCCTTTTTTGTGCGCCAGGAAATGAACGTCACACGGAAGGACGGTCTCGGAAAACAGGCTGCGCACTTTGATGGGCAGGAAGCCTTTCGTAATCTCATCAAAGCTGGTATCCAGCCCACTCACATCTACAGCTTTGAATTTTGGGCGGGTCGTCGTCATTTTTATCTTCTTTGCCGTCGAGATGGCCGTAGCAGGCCAAATGATTCAAGGAATCGATATTTGAGTGCCTTCTGTTGACCTTAATGTCTCACCGGGTAGTTCGCAAGTCTTGTCTTCGACCTGGCAGGTGGGCAGGCGACGACGTATGATCATAATTCAACCGCCAATTCCGACATTGCCGGCAACGGACCTGTATATTCGGCTGACTTCTCAGTCAAGTTCCATGCCAAATATGCAGTGAACGATCTCAACGGTCAGGATGTGCGCTCTTGTGTTCACCGCAGAGACGCCGAGGGCGCAGAGAAAACGCAGAGAATCGTTGAAATTCTTATAAAATTCCTGGCTACTCACATAAGGCGGGACACCTTGAACGGTAGGGCGGGG
>Ga0209749_1000517_pt1 | contig 50711 bp, 53 predicted proteins | sample EPASupsiteSAE347_FD_187267 | JGI IMG/M metagenome (GOLD analysis project Ga0209749, IMG submission 187267) | Bioremediated contaminated groundwater from EPA Superfund site, New Mexico - Sample SAE3-47 (SPAdes) (version 2) | ecosystem: Environmental > Aquatic > Deep subsurface > Groundwater >... | reverse complement strand
GGGAAGGGATCCGGAATACTCTCAAACCTATCACGTTTGTGGCCGTTCTCCGACGGTTGAGTTGACTGGGGTTTGGTACCGTTGTTGACTATCCACAGTTCAGGGAGGTAAATTTAGAGAAGTACTGAGACTGTCGTTCCGGAACGAGGCGGTCACGTTCGATCCGGGAATTGCAGGCCGGAGCGTCCCGTTCCCGTCATCCAGCGACACCAGTACCCACGCTGTCCCGTCAAGTGCGGGCGTCTCCGGTGCGGGGACCCGCTGGACGGGAGTCGTTACCAGGGAAAAGACGAAGACCGCGACTGCGAGGACGACCAGGAGCGGCAGCAGGTACCGGGTCAGGCAGGGGATCTTGGGAGGGTCCGGCATATCCACCCGGTTGCCGGGAACCCAGATAATCCTGACCGGAAAAAGTTCAGGCTCCGGTGGACTCAGCGAGTATCTTCCCGAACCGCTCGCGTACGAGGGTCAGCGCCTCCTCCCGGTTCTCTTTCGCCATGACCGCGAGAACGACGTCCCCCCTGCGCTTGACATCCTCGATAAAATCATCGCCCTGCCGTGCGACGGTCGCGATCACCGGGACCGGCCCGTCCAGGAGCTTCAGCATCAGGTCCCGGAACTCCGGTGAAAGGCATTCCATCTTCCCGATCTCGTCGACCACGAAGAACCCGTGGGGGAAACGGAACGGGATCCGTGCGAGAAATGCTTCGAACGCCTCGATATCCACCCCGTATTTCCCGACCCGCTGCCTGCTGTGCAGCCCGGTGTAGGCAAGGAGCGCCCGGCTCCCGGTGCAGCTCACGATCTCAAACCCCTGCCGGATCCCCCCGGCCCGGATCTCCTCCGTCACAAAACCGGCAGGGTCCAGCCGGGAGAACTCCCCGGCTAGCGTCTTCACGAGCGTCGTCTTCCCGCACCCGGGCGGGCCGGTGATCAGGAGGTTTTTGCGTTTCATGGGGCTGTCCGCAGGTACCGGTGACGGAAATTCCGGAACCGTTCCTGATCTCTCTTTCCGGCGCAGGGGGTTAAGGGTTCTGAAATGTTCCCGGAGGCCCGGCGTTCAGCCGCTCCGTTCCGCGAGCCAGCTGTCGATGAGCGCCCGGGAGATGCTGAGCTGCGGGGGAGGAAGGGGCGGCAGGCGCTCCCGCGGGAACCACCCGAGCGATTCGATCTCGGCCGGGTCCCGGACCAGCGTCCCGCCCGCATACTCGGCGGTGAACCCGATCATCAGCGAGTTCGGGAACGGCCAGGGCTCGCTTCCCACGTACCGGATGTTCCGGATCGCGATCCCGGTCTCCTCCCGGACCTCCCGCTCAACGGCATGCTCGATGGTCTCCCCCGGTTCCACGAACCCCGCGATCACGCTGTACATCCCCTGCGGGAACAGGGGCGAGCGGGCAAGCAGGATCTTGTCGCCCTTCCTGACCAGCACGATGATCGCGGGCGAAAGCCGGGGATAGACGAGAAACCCGCACGACGGGCATTCCTTCGCCCGCTCGGTCGCGAGCTGCCGGGTCGCGGCCCCGCACCTGCCGCAGAACCGGGTCGTCCGGTCGAAGTCGATGATCTGCACCGCATAGGCCGCAATCCCCATCTCCTCCCCGGGGACCCGCCCGGCAAGGTCCCGGACCCCGGAGGTTTTCCAGCCCGGCGGCAGCGGCGTTCCGGCCGGGATCTCCACCGCAAAACAGGCCTCCCCGCCAAGATCGCCGAGGTACTGGGTCCTCAGGACCCGGCCGCCGTTCCGGCCGGGAGGTTCCGGGTGGAAGATTGTACCCGCGTCCTCTCCGGGCAGGACGATCCCGGTCTCCTGCACGACGACGTACCGGGCGTTCCCTGCGGTATCCGGGTCGGGCCCGGGATAGGATGCAACGAGGCTCCCGGCAGTAAACCGGGGCGTGTGACGGAACTCCACGGGGACAGCTCACCTTCTTTTCGGATTGCAGAAAACTATACGGGAATCAGGGAGATGAAGGTTCCCCGGTATTTCCGTACGCCGCTTCCCTCGCGATGGCCTCGCCGCGTCCCGTCTCAACGGTCGGCTCCCAGGAGCTGAACGCCGGGTTAAAGACCAGGCCGGTCGCATTGTCCGCAAGGCCGATCCTGACCTTCCCGCCCGTGAACGTCCCGTTCAGGTACGCCGCGATCTCCCGGTACACGACTTGATCCACGTTTTTTACGGCCGAAGCCATGACGACCGTCGGGCCGAGATAGGTCTGGTCGGTATCCACCCCGATGACATACCTGCCCGGCGCCCGTTTCGCCTCTCCGATCACCCCGCTTCCCGAATAGCCGGCGACCGCATAGATGATATCGTCACCCTTCGCGTACATCGAGCGGGCGATCGCTGCCGCCGCATCCGGGTCCGAGAACCCTGCGGTCGTATTGCTCACGTATGCGACATCGACCGTCACCGTCCGGTTCGTGCTCCCGCAGCCGTCCCGGAACCCGTCCCGGAACGCATCCAGAAGCCATGACGGTGTCCCGAGGATGATCCCGACCCGCCCGGTCCTCGTTGCGGAAGCCGCGAGCCTTCCCGCAAGGTAACTGCTTCCATACGACGTGATCTCCAGGGTCCGCTGGTTATCCGCTCCCGGTGAGGCCTGATCGATCCCGACGAACCGGATGTCCGGGTACTCCTGCGCGAGCCGGGCCGTGAGGTTCTCGAACGAATAGGATTCGAGGATCACGAGACCGGGCCGGCCGGACCGTACCGAGTCCGTGAGATTCGCGGTCATTTCCTCTTCCGGTTCGTGGGCATTGAACACGAACTCTTCCTTCCGGAACGTCATGTTCTCCTGCGCAAGGAACAGCCCCCGGTACGCGCTGTCCGTGTACGACAGGTCCCCCTTGGGGTTATTGTACACCATGTAGACGAGCGGCCCCCGGTCGGCATGGGTCGCGAGCATTGTGTGCCCGAACGATGCAAGAAGGATCGCGACCGCCGCCGCGGCAAGGATGACAAGGTACCTGCCGGTGGTGTTCATGGCGTGAAGAACTCCTTTGCCGGGATATTGAGGCTCCCGAACTGCGCCGCATTGAGCAGCCGGACGTGCGATCCGATCACCTGCTCGTAGGAATTGAAGTACAGGTCCCGGAGAGTGATATCCGGGTTACCGGTCAGTTCGCTGAAGACTGCGCTCGAGAAGTCGTCGGAAAGCCACTGCCGGATCTCGGAATCGTAGATCGCCCCGTGCGAGGGTTCCGCCTTTGCCGAACCCGTGAAGTACAGCACGTTCGGCAGGGTCGCGTTCCCCCAGGCGCTTTCCCCGAAGCAGATGTCCACGATCACGAGAAGACGCCGGTACTTCTTCTCGTCCGCCATCTTCTCCACCGCGGCGGTGAACCTGGCCGAGGAGAGCTGCTGCCCGTCCGGGAAGACGATGGCTCCGGGCGATCCGTGATCCACGATGTAAACGAGGACGTCGCTCTCGTCAGTACTCTCCAGGACCCGGGGGGTTTCCGGTGTCGCGTTTCCGGTGAGGACGTTCACAAAGGTCACGGGGTTGACCGCGGTCCCGCTGTAATCGATCCCCGCGCCTTCCCTGATATTCTCCCCGTCCGGGATATGGTGGATATCGCCGTTCCTGGGATTCATCGCGGCAAAGGCCACGTCGTCGTAGATCATCAGGATGATATGATCGTCGTCGACTCCGTTCTTCTTCAGGAGCTGGTAGAAGGCGAGGGCGTCCGCCTGGTGCCGGTAGTTACTCCAGTCCCTGCTGGTCGAGACGATGAGCGCCCAGAGATCCTTTTTCGGCCCGAGACCGGTCGCATTTCCCGCCGTCCCGTTCACGTCCACGAATGCCGACCGGGATGCACGGGAGAGGGCGAGCGAGCCCAGGGCATCCTCATCGGCACCTGCCTTTACCGAACTGATGATCCCCCGGGTGCGGAAGTCCCCGGCTTCCACGGTACGGTACGCATAGTACGAGACGACCGGATCCACGCCCGAGAGGTTATCGTACCGGAGCGGCCCGGTGGTACCGGTGATCCGGGGACTGTTCCCGGAGACAAGGCTCCGGATAGCCTCTCCCGCCTCCTGGGCGTCCCAGCCTTTCCTCTCGCCGGTCCCCCGCACGACAAAGCCGATTGAATCGGACAACGGTTCGAGCGGGGCGTATTCGTGCCGGGCGATTGTATAGGCTGCAAGGAGCACGGCATCGTAGGTGGGAGCGGCATACCCGGAGGGTTCGTGGCCGAACTTTGCCTGGTACGCGATGGCGAACCCGGTCTCCGGGTCAGCGGCAGGGGTGGTCGCTTCGATCCCTTCGGCCGCGGCACCCAGGGTCTGCACCAGGTACGGGGATACCCCGCCGTCCGTGAGGAAGAGCGGGATGCCCCGGCCCGATGCATCGATCGCTTCTTTGATCCTGACGGCATCCGAGGGCATGCAGGCCGCGACGATGATATCGGGTTTTGCCGCGACGGCAGCGGCGACCGCGGTGTCGAGATCGGCCCCGCCCCGCCCGAATTCCTGAAGGGACGTGAGTTCTATCCCGTTCTCGGTCGCAAAGAACCCGGTCCACTGGTAGAACGTGCTCCCGTACGTGGTGTTCTCGTAGAGAAGCGCGACCCGCTGCACCTTCTTCTCCTTCAGGATATCGAAGATCACCTTGATCTGCGCGACATCGCCCTGCGTGGTCCGCCAGACATACCCCTTCTTCCCGAAGGCACGCACGATGTCCCCTGAGGTGGCTTCCGGGCTGATTAAGAGTTTTTTCTGTGCAATGAATTCGGGTGCGAGGGCGTACAGCTCGTCGCTGGTCGGGGGCCCGATCACAACCGATATGGTGGGATCGTCCAGGAGCTCCCGGGCAAAGAGGGTCGTATTTCCCGCGCCGGTGTCCCGGTACACGAGCTCCAGGTTCCTGCCGTTGATCCCGCCCTCCCGGTTGATAGTGTCCTTCGCCCATTCGAGGGGCTCGGTGAGGTTCTCGTCCAGTTCCCCCGAGAGGGGCATGAGAACCCCGATCCGGACCGGCTGGGCCGCATGCCAGAGGGTCCAGGCACCGAAGCAGATGACGGCGATGAGGAGGGCGGCGGCCAGAACCGGAAGGACCGTTTTCCGGGAGAGATCGAGCGGCATGGGATGAGTGCACCGTTCCCGGAATGGCGCCCCGGGCTGCGGGGCAGTTCCGGTAGTACAGGTGATTTTCTTTCCGGGCGATATATTGGTTCGGATAAAAAGAGGGTCCGGGATTTCCGTCAGGATGCCGCGTAGGATCCGGTGCCCAAAAACCAGGTCCCGTCGACGTCCAGGATATAACTGGTCTTATTGACGAAGGTATCGTTCCGGAACGGGTCTTCGGTCAGGTACGTCACCCAGCCGCTCCCGTTCCGGGCCGCGGCTGCCATGGCCCGGATGTGGTGGTATCCCGAGGGATCGGTTGCATTGAGCCGGTCCACCCCGATCTGGGACGGGTTGTACGGCCAGGCGAGGACGGTCCCGTTGTAATCGTAGGCAAAAATGTACAGGTCGCCCCGGATGAAGGATCCATTGAGGTTATTGAATTCCGCTGCCGCCACGGTTTTCCCGTTCTTCAGCGCGTATGCCTTCGCCTCTTCGGCGAATGCCGTCAGGGTACTGTTGGCTGCGCCCGAAGTCGTATATACATCTGCGGCAATCGCAGAGGCCGGGGCGGTGAAGGAACCGTAGATCCCGGACCCCAGCCACCAGGTGTCGTCGACTTTCTCCACGTACCCGAGCTTGGGTTCGACCGCTCTCTTGTGGGCAGGGTTGATGTAATAAAATTCCACGAACCCGCTGCCGTTCCGTGCGACATCCATCAGGTCGCGGATGAAGTAGTTCCCTTTCGCGTCGGTCTCGTTGAGCCGGTTCACCCCGATCTTCTCCGGGTTGAACGGGTGGGCGATGGTCGTCCCGTTGAAATCGTAGGCATAAATATACAGTTCTCCCCTGACAAAGGACCCGTTCGGGTCCGAGAACCCGGCAAGGGCTTTCTCCTTCACGTTCGCCTTCGCGTATGCCACGGCTTCCTGGACAAACGCAACCATTTCGTCCTGCGTTGCGGCCTGCACGGTGGCATTCTGAGATGGCGACTGGGCTGCCGCGGGAGCGGTCGCAGGGGCCTGGGTCCCGGCCGCCGGTGTCTGGGTGCACCCTGCCGTTGCAAAAAACAGGATAAACGAAACAACCAGGAGAAATACGGTTCGTGAACGCATGTTCACATATCGCGGGCAGATCCGATAAACATGAGGTGGGAACGGGGATCCGGGGCACGCGGGGGAAAGGCAGGGCCCGGAATCCCTGCGTAAAAAGGGGGAAGCCGTGGCCCTGAGCTCAGGCCAGCGGGACCTGGATCTCGGTGAGGAGTTCCTCCTCGGGAACCACGGCCGGGTCGCTGAGGTACATCTCCCGTTCGGGAGACGATACCTTGAGGTTGTGCTGCTCGGCATACGCGTACACCCGGCACCATCCTTCATGCAGGCCGGAATAGGGACCCTTGTAGATCGCGGAGAGGAACGTTCCACCGGGGATGTTTCTCACCTGGACCTCCGGATCGGAGACGGCCACCCTGCCAGCGACCGGGATCGCAACCTCGATGTCGGCGTCCCGCTCCCGGTATTCCGTGTCATGGTACAGCGACATGCAGGGACCGGTCGCCCGGATCGGTGTCTGCCCCTCTTCCCCGGCGCGGAAGAGCCCGCAGAGTTTCCCCAGGTTCCGTGTTATCGTTTCGGCATAGGTTCCCTTCTCCCGGATACTGACGATCCGGAGCGGTGCAACCTCCTTGATGACTGGTTCGGAAAGCGACATATAGACTGACTCCAGGGAAGCGCCCTCTTCTTCGAGGATCGCTTCGATCTTCTGTAAGCGATGGATCTCGGACCGGATCTCCCGTCTTCGCCGCTCAAAGAGTTCCCTGACCGTGCCGGGGCACCCCGCACCCTTTGCGGCAAGGAGCTTCCCGATATCGTCCGTGGTGAACCCGAATCCCTGCAGGGTCTTTATCGTGATACCGGTCCCGATCTGGGCGGGGGTGTAGTACCGGTAGCCGGTACAGAGATCTTTTATTGCGGGTGCGAGAAGGCCCCGTTTGTCGTAACAGCGGAGCGCTTTCTGGCTGAGCCGGGTGATGAGCGAGAACTTTCCGATGGGGATCTGGTCTCTTGGCATCGTTACCATCTCCTCTTTCTGCGGGAACCTGATAGGGTGCCGCAGTCTGCCCGGGGGGAGGGTTTGACCGGGCGTCTGGAGTGGGACATCTGTCCGGAAGATGCATCCAACAGCAATAAGAAGCATGCGCTCGAATGCGGTAGCATGGAACGCGGGACCGGGTATACCGGGCTTTCACGCACCGATCTGCACCGGGTCGCCCTCCTCGGCGCTGTAACGTTCATCGTCATTGCGGCGAACGTCCTGGGGCTCCTCGCCGGAATCAGCGTCGTCGTCCCGCACCTCTTCTATATCCCGATCATCCTTGCGGCATACTGGTATCCCCGGTACGGCATCCCCTTCGCCCTTGCCCTCTCCGTCCTGTACCTGGTGGTCTCGTCCCTGATCGCGCAACCTGCCCCGTACGACCTGGCCTTTGCCGGGGGACGGGCGGTCATATTCGTCCTGGTGGGCGGGACGGTCGCCTGGCTCGCGAAGAACCTCCGGAGACAGGAAGAGCTGTACCAGGGCGTCTTTGAGTATACCCTCGCGATGTCCTTCCTGGCACGGGTGAAGGATGGTGACGGGCTCATTCAGGAGGTGAATTCCGCGGCCGCGAAGATGTTCGATCCCTCCCACTGGATCCCGTCCGGGACCCCGGTCTCCCGGTACTGGCCGGATACGGCATCCCGGCAGGGGTTCTTTACCGCCCTCCGGGAGAAGGGATCGGTCCGGAACCGGGAAGCGGTGTTCGTGACCCCGGCCGGAAGGACGCTCGATATCGTCGTCTCCGGCCGGCTGCTGACCGGCGATCTTGCGGTCATTGTCGCCCGGGACATGACGGAGCAGAACCGGAAGGACGAGGCGCTCCGTGCAGCGAACGAGAAACTGAACAACCTCTCGTCCCTGACCCGGCACGATCTCCTGAACGCGATGACGGCGCTTCTCGGGGAGATCGATCTCGGGAACATGCAGTATGAGGGCGGGCCGGAGCAGGAGGTCTTCGGGAGGCTGGACCGGGCCGCCCAGCGGGTCAGGCGCAGGATCGAGATGACCCGGGACTACCAGGACCTGGGGGCGAAACCCGCGGACTGGCAGAACGTGCAGGAGATCCTCACGGAAGCGGCATCCCGCATCGGGTTCGGCCCGGTGACCTTCCGTGCCTGGACGGGCAGGCTGGAGATCTTCGCCGACCCCCTGGTACGGCAGGCATTCCGTCACCTGATGGAAAATACCGTTCTCCATGCAGAGGGTGCGACGTTCCTCCTCGTGACGTACAGCGTAAGCGATTCCGGCTGCGGGATCTTCATCAGGGACGACGGCCCCGGGATTCCTGAAGGGAAGAAAGCCGGGCTCTTCACCCACAAGCCGGGGAGGGAGGACGGCATGGGGCTCTTTCTCGTGAAAGAGGTCCTCGGCGTAACCGGGCTCACCATCCGGGAAGACGGGGAACCGGGAAAAGGGGTCAGGTTCGTGGTCAGCCTGCCTCCGGGCACGTTCCGGGTGATCTGATCATGACCGGTACGAGTGCGGATGCGGACAGCGGCCCGGTGGTCCGCGAGCTCCTGCGTGGCGAGTTCCCGCTCGCAGACGATATCTGGACCGGCTACCACGGGATCCGGGGGAACCCGGAGACCGACCGGATCTTCGGGGTCTTTGCGGAAGGGAATCTCGTCTCCCTTGCCCGGTGCATCCGGCACCCGGACGGCCGGGAGGTGGACGGGGTCTTCACGCCTCCCGAACTGCGGGGCAGGGGATACGCGAACCTTGCGATGGGGGCGCTCGTGGAGGCCTGCCATACCGATCCCCTGTACATGTATGCGGTGAGCGGCCTCGAAGGATTCTACGGGCGGTTCGGGTTCGTGGCCATCGAGGAACCCGGCCTTCCGGCCGGTGTCCGGGCCAGGTACCAGTTCGCGAAAGGGAATATGGAAGGCTCGGAGGTCCGTCCGATGCAGAGGCTTCCGGGCCTGGAACGGCTGTACCTGGGACCGTAGACCGGGTGCTCCCGGCGCAGTATTAAGATGGCGTCCTTCCTAACATTCACCTGATACGATCATGGCACAAGGGAAGATCCTCATCGTCGAAGGAGATCCTGCCGTGGCAGGAGATCTGCGTGATACCCTGACGGGGGCAGGGTACGAGATCGCCGGCATATGTCCGAGCGGGGAGGAGGCCCTGGAAAAGATCCGGGACCTCGCGTTCGATCTCGTGGTCATGGATACCTTCCCCGGGGGGACGCTGAACGGGATCGAATCTGCCGCAAAGATACGGGAACGGTGCGATGTCCCCCTGATCTACCTTGCGGCCTACAAAGACATGGAACTCCTCGATAAGGCGAAGGTGACCGGGCAGTACGTGCTCAAGCCGTTCGACGACCGGGAACTGAACACCGCCATCCAGATCGCGTTCTCCCAGTTCGGGATGGAGAAGGCGCTCCGGGAGAGCGAGCAGACCGTCCGGGCACTCCTGAATGCTACAACGGATGCCCTCATGCTGGTCGATTCCGACGGCAGATTCCTTGCGCTCAACGATGTCATGGCACAACGGATCGGGCGCCCGGCCTCCGTCCTCCTCACAACACCGATCACCGATCTTCTGGTTTCGGGCGAAGTCTCCTCCGCACTCGTGGAGAAGATCGGGTTTGCGCGGGGAGGAAAGCCCGTCCGGCTGGAAGAGAACGTCCAGGACCGCTGGTACGATACCTATATCTACCCGGTTGCGAGCGAAACCGGCGAAATCGTGAAGATCGCGGTCTTCAGCCACGATATCACGGACCGGAAACTCGCCCAGGAAGAGCTTGCGGCGGCGAACCGGGACCTCCTTGCCGAGAAACAGAACCTCCTTATTTTCACTTCCGCCATCGATGCGATGGACGATATCGTGGTCATCACTGACGGCGTGGGAGCGATCAAGTACGTGAACCCTGCCTTTGAGAAGAAGTTCGCCTATAAGGAAGAGGACGTCATCGGGAAGCACCTGAGCGAGTTCAAGAGCCCCGAGTCCACGTACGCGATCGAAAAGGAGGCGTTCCTCGCGGACCGGAAATCGGTCTGGAACGGCTTCATTGTCGCAAAGAACCGGTTCGGCCTGAAGCTGCCCCTCTCCCTCAAGAGTTCTCCCATCCTCAGGGAGAACCAGACCGTGAGCCGCGTCTTCGTGCTGCGCGAGAAGAGCTGATCGGGGCGGCCCTGTTCCACGTGCCGCGATCTCCGGGGAAACCGATGCGCTGGAAGGGATGGGACCGGGTGCCGATCCGGACCGATACCGGGGAACCTGCGGAGGCGGTCGCACCGGTCATCGTCTCCGCGAGCAGGTCGACCGATATCCCTGCGTTTTACGGCGACTGGTTCATGGAGCGCCTGCGCAGGGGATATGTCAGGTGGAAGAGCCCGTTCGGCGGGAAGCCGGTCCCTGTCTCGTTTGGCAAGACCCGGGTCTTTGCCTTCTGGTCCAAGAACCCTGCCCCGTTCTTCCGCCATATCGGGACGCTCGACCGGATGGGATATTCCTCGTTCTTCCTCTTCACCCTGAACGATTACGACCGGGAACGGCTGGAACCGGGCGTCCCCCCGCTGGACGAGCGGATAGAGACGTTCATCCGGCTCTCGGGCCTGGTGGGGAAGGGCCGGATCACCTGGCGGTTCGATCCGCTGCTCCTTGCGGACACGATCCCGGTCGAAGAGCTCCTTGACCGGGTCGGGGCCGTGGGGGACCGGATCCACCCGTTCACGAAGCGGATGGTCTTCAGTTTCGTGGAGATTGCCCGGTATGCGAAAGTCCAAAGGAACCTAAGGGAACAGGGGAACGGGACGGTCAGGGAATTCACGGAAGAGGAGATCGAAACCTTCTGCGAGGGCCTCTCCCGGTTCAACAAAAAGTGGGGTCTTCGCGTGAGCGCCTGCGCAGACCGGCGCGACCTCTCCCGGTACGGGATCGCCCGTGGCCAGTGCATCAGCTATGACCTGATGATAGAGGAGTTCGGGAACGACCGTGCCCTCCGGGAATTCCTGACCGGCAGCGGGCAGCAGACGCTGGGCAGTGCGGGCGGTCCCGTGCCGGGGGAGGAGATGCAGAAACGCCTGAAAGATCCGGGCCAGCGAAGCAGCTGCCGGTGCATCGTCTCCCGGGACATCGGGGAGTACTCGACCTGCCCGCATCTCTGCGCCTACTGTTACGCAAACAGTTCCCGCGAAAGCGTGCGCAGGAATTATGCTGCCCATATGAGGGCAGAGCAGGCCGGGGACTACCCGGATACGATCACCGGATAACGGCCGAAAACAGGGGAGGAGGTACCTGTTCTTTCTGAGGCAGGGAATGCCCACTACTGGGGATTCAGGTAGCTCTTCATGATTTTGATGGCACAGAACTCTCCGCACATCGTGCATTCCGCACCTGCATCTGCCAGCATCCGGGCACGCCCCGGATCCATCGCGCAGCGTATCTGCCCTTCCCGGTCAAGGGATGCCCGGAGGAGCGCCACCTCCCGGTCTTCGGTCTCCTTTCCCAGTTTTACGGTGTCGCCAATATGGGCAGCTATCCTGAAGGCTATCAGGCCTTCTTTTACGGCATCGGGACTTGGGAGGCCGAGGTGTTCTGCCGGAGTGATGTAACAGAGATAATCTGCCCCGGCAGCACTTGCAAGACTTGCGCCCGCACAACCTGCGATATGGTCGTATCCTGCGGCGATATCCGTCGGCAGGGGGCCGGCGACAAAGAGCGGGAAATCCGCTCTCTTCTTGTAATAGTTCACGCTCGCCGCGATCCGATCGCTCCTGATGTGTCCTCCCGCCCCTTCCAGGATCACCTGCACTCCGGCATCATGAGCCCGGCGTGCAAGTGCAATATTTTCCCGGATCTCTTCTCTCTGGGCAGCATCTCTCCTGTCATGGATACATCCGCTTCTTGCGGTGTTTCCGAGGGAGAGTACAATATCGTGCTTCCGGCAGATCTCCAGGACTTCTTCAAAGCGGGAGGCGAACGGGTTTTCGCTCTCGTTCAGGAGCATGTAGGCGCTCGTGATGGAACCCCCTTTTGAGACAACGCCGAGAATCCGCGTGTTCTTCCGGAAATATCGGAGCATCGTCCTGTTGACACAGTGGACGACACAGGAACTTACCCCCTGCTCAGTCTGACGGTGCAGTGTCGAAAGGATGTCCGTTTCCGTCATATTCTTCAGGCCGTTTTCAACTACCGCCTGATAGACGGGAACTGTCGTGAGGGGGAGGGTGGTCCGGGAAAGAATCCCGGCCCGGATCCTGTCGATATCTCCCCCCATCGAGAGGTCGCTGAGGGTGTCTGCCCCGAATTTTTCCGCGATCCGTGCTTTTTCAATCTCTTCTGTCTCGGAGATCTTTCCTGTTGAGGTTCCCAGGTTTACGTTGACTTTGGTCCGGAGCCCTTTCCCGATTCCGAGCACCCGATCCCCGCGTTGCATGATAACAATGCTTCCTTCCGCGATTCGTTCGCACAGAAGTTCCGGAGAGATCCCCTCTTTTTCGGCAACTGCCTCCATCTGGGGAATAATTTTTCCATCACGGGCATGATCCAGAATAGTTCTCTGCATGACGGGACTGACCTCTGCCTGTCCTTTGGCGGTATCCGGATAGGGGTTCTTACCATGAAAAGTGATGGGTTTCCCTGTTCCGAACGAGGTATTTCACCGGTTTTTCCGGACGGGGACGCTGCTGCGGCTCTCCATCCGGAGGATGGTGCCCGGATCGAGGTCCAGTATCTCATCGAGCGGCACCGGGGCGTAGCCGGTCAGTTCTGCCGAGACGTTGATGGTGCGGGCCGCGCCGTTGATGAACGGGTATTCGGCTCTCCGGTTGTTGTGGGTGTGCCCGTGGATGACCCAGCCGTCCCAGGAGGGGGGCACGTGGGCGGGGTCGTGGACCAGCAGGAACCGGTATCCCCGGTATTCGAGGGTCGTCCGTTTCCTGGCAAAATGCATGCGCCGGTCATGGTTCCCCCGGATGAACCGGATGGTTCCGTTCAGCTCCCGCTCCCATTCACGGGCCGATCCGTAGTACACGAAGTCGCCCAGGAACCAGACCTCGTCGTCCGGCCCGACTGTTTTGTTCCAGCGCGAGACGATGGCCGCGTTCATCTCCCGGACGCCCCGGAACGGCCGGTTGCAGTACTTCAGGATCTTCTTGTCGTTGAAGTGGGTGTCGGAGAAGAGAAAGATCCTGCCCCGGTGGAGCCGGAGGAGCGTCTTCAGGTTCTGCAGGAATGTCCGGAAGGGAATTGCGATCACCATGTGAAGGAGGAGGGATATTCTGTAGTCATTCGTCCTGGAACGCCCCGTTATGGAGCCAGATGTGGTTCAGTCCGTTCCCGGTACGTCCCCCGTTCCTGCGTTCCCGGGTGACTTTCGCCGGGATCCCGGCGACCACCATGCCGGCCGGGACGTCTTTGGTCACGATTGCGCCCCCGGCAACGATCGCCTGGTCGCCGATGGTGACCCCCGGGAGGATGGTTGCCCCGGAATAGACCTTCACGTAGTTCCCGATCCGGACCGGGGAGTAGGTCCGCTCCGCATGGTCTGCCTCGCCGTGGGCGTGCGTGAAGATCTTCACGAATTCGGCGATACCGGTCGCGTTCCCGATGGTGACGCCCCCTTTCGTGTCGATGAAGACCCCGGCGTTCATGTACACATCGTCCCCGAGCGAGAGGAACCGGCCGAAGTTGAACCTGACGTTGTACTCTGCGCAGAAGTTCTTCCCGCAGGAACGGAAGAGTTTCTTCCCGATCATCCGCCGGAACGGGAAGGCGAAGTTGGTCGCGACCGAGAGGGGGGACCGGTCGAAAGCGTCCCAGAGGAACTGGAGGTGCCGCTGCTCCGGGGTGAACGGGAACTCCGCGGCTTTCGGCAGGTACTCTGAGTACACGGCGATTTCCGGCAGGAGGTCTTCGGGGACCGGCGGGCACCCGCAGAGCGGGAGGATCTCGCAGGTCCCCCTGGCATCAGGGCCTTCATCGAGCAGGTCCCGGATTCGTGCAAGGCGCCGGGAGAGTCCGGTCCCCTGGGGTGCGGTGTCCATGGTACAGCATGGAACCCGCAAGATAGAAATGGTTGTTCCGGTACGGGAGTATCGGATCCGTCGCCTGTTCCGGCACGTCACAGAAACCGGGAGAACGACCCGAACGGCGTATCGTAGCCTCTCGCGATCACCGCCGCCCCGAGGAGCGGGGCAAGGCCGTCCAGCGTGCTCAGCCGGATCTCCGGGAGCGGCAGGAACCGGTCCGCATACTGCCTGATGGGCGGGAGGAGAAGGTCCGGGTTCCGGAGCGGGACGGGGCCGTCCATCACGATGAGCGCGGGATCGAACGCGACCACGATATCCGAGATTGCCCGGGCATTAATCCTGCCCAGTTCATCGAGGAATTTCCCTGCCGTTGCGTTCCCGGCCCGGGCCGCCGCGAAGATATCCTCGGCCCGCCCCGCAGGGAATTCCGGGGCCGGGATCCCATGACGCTCCCGCCATGCCCGGAAGAACCCGGGAATATGTTTCCCGGATGCGTACGCCTCCCAGTGCCCGCGATGCCCGCACCCGCAGGGAAGAGAGTACTCCGTGTCCACGATGAAATGCCCGATCTCAAGGGAATTTCCCGCCTTCCCGAGGAGCATCCTGCCCTGCTCGATATAGGCTCCCCCGATCCCGGTCGAGAGGGTGAGGTACAGGGCGCAGTCCACCCCGTGTGCCGCACCGTACAGGGCTTCCCCCAGGATTCCCGCGTGGCAGTCGTTGACCGCCCGGACCGGGACCCCGAATGCGGCTTCGAGCGGTCGCACCAGCGGGATCCGGGGAAAACCGAGATTCGGGGGATTGACCGTCTCCCCGGACCTGAAGTCCACCGGGCCCGCGACGGATATCCCGATCCCTCCGATTCCCCGTCCGATGGCACCGGGGAAAAGCCGGGGGATCTCCCGGACAAGGGTCTCCGGAAGGATATCCGGGGAAGGACCAGTGGTCGGGGTCGGGACGGCCTCCCGTGCAAGGATTTCTCCTGCTCCCGACACGAGCGCGATGCGGGTACCGGTTCCCCCGATATCGACCGCGATCACCGGTTCCATACCCGGATATATGCGGGAATCGGAGATAGCCCCATCGCTTCCGGGCGCCATCCTGATTACGGCCGGGAATGCACTAGTACCCATGGATCGAGCAAAAGCAGTGTACTGGCTGACCTTCATCGTGACCATCATCCTCGCGGTCATCGTGAGCAACTGGGTCGCCTATGTCGCGATGGTAGCGGTCGGCCTCGGCGGAATTGCCGGCCTTGTCGTGAACTTCGTCGTATTCGCCCTCTGTTTCTTCGGGATCATCTATCTCGCGGGCCGGTTTACCGGTGTCAATATCCTGGGGCTCTCCCCCTGACCGGAAAACACCGCCATTTTTTCCTGACTTCCCGGATCGCCGCTCTTATTATCCCGCGCTGACAGAAGGACAGTATCGAGCGGGGTGTTCCATGCGGAGGGACCTTTTCACCCGGACCTGCCGGGGACTGTTCCGGATCAAGTCCATCGACCGGATGCTGAAGGAAGCCGAAGGCGAACATGCCCTGAAAAAGGTGCTCGGCCCCGTCGAACTCGTTCTCTTCGGGGTAGGGGCCATCATCGGCACCGGGATATTCGTTATTACCGGTATCGCCGCAGCGAATTATTCCGGTCCCGCGCTCGTCGTCTCATTCATCATCGCGGGACTGGTCTGCACGGCGGCCGCCCTCTGCTACGCGGAGTTTGCAACGATGGTCCCGATAGCGGGCAGCGCGTACACCTATAGCTACGCGTCCCTCGGAGAGATGTGGGCCTGGATCATAGGATGGGACTTGATCCTCGAATACTCGGTCTCCGTTGCGGCGGTCGCGATAGGCTGGTCCGGGTATCTCGCAAACGTCCTGGGCGCGACCGGCCTCGTCCTTCCGGCCGCGTTCATCAACCCTCCCGGGACCTCCGGTGGACTTGTCAACCTCCCTGCCATCCTCATCATCGGGATAATAACCGTGCTCCTCTGTATCGGGGTCCGGGAGAGCGCAAGGGTGAACACGGTCATCGTCGCGATAAAACTGGGGGTCGTGCTGCTCTTTTTGTACCTCGCTTTCTCCCACATCAACCCCGCCAACTGGACGCCGTTTATGCCCTTCGGCTGGAGCGGGGTCTTTACCGGTGCCGCAATCGTGTTTTTTGCCTACATCGGGTTCGATGCGGTCTCGACAACTGCCGAAGAAGTAAAGGACCCCCAGCACGATCTCCCGATCGGTATCCTGGGCTCGCTCGTTATCTGCACGGTCCTGTACATCGCGGTATCCGCGGTCCTGACCGGTATCGTTCCCTACTACCGGTTCAGCGCAACATCCGCCCCGGTGGCGTATGCCCTTACCTCGATCGGGATCGAATGGGGCGCAGCGCTCATCTCGGTAGGGGCGATCTGCGGGATAACCTCGGTCCTCCTCGTTCTCCTGTACGGCCAGACCAGGATCTTCTTTGCGATGGCACGGGACGGCCTCCTCCCGAAGCTGTTCGGGCAGGTCCACCCGCATTTCCGCACCCCGGTCAAGATCACCCTCGTTGTCGGCACGATCACCGCATTCCTCGCGGGATTCCTCCCTTTACCGCTCATCGCAGAGCTCGTGAATATCGGGACCCTTGCGGCCTTCATCATCGTTGCGGCTGCGGTGATCGTGCTCCGGCGCATAGAACCCGGACGGGAGCGGAGTTTCCGGTGCCCGCTCGTCCCCTGGGTGCCGCTGTTCTGCATCGTCTCCTGTTTCGCCCTGATCGTCGCCCTCCCCACCCTCACGCACCTCAGGTTCTTAGTCTGGCTTGCGATCGGGCTTGGCATCTATCTCCTGTACGGCAGGTACCACAGCAATATCTGCGGGGATGTCCTTCCTGAGAAGACGTGATGTTCCGGACCGCTGCGGCCGGCCCGTGTTCCCACAGGTGCCGGAAAAGAGCGGGATGAAAGGGGAAACCGGGGGACCGTCGCTAATTCCCGGTGTCCCCGGAATCCTTCGTTTCCTTCGCAAACCAGACAGTCCTCTGAGGGAACGGGAACCCGATACCTTCGCCCTCCAGCCGTGCCTTGACGGTTGCGAGGACCGAGGTATTGATGAATACGTCGTCGGTGGTGTTGGCCCAGACCGAGGGGAACCAGGCGAGCGCTTTGATTTTGATGCTGCTCTCCCCGATCTCGCTGACAAAGACGGACGGCGGCGGGTACCTGAGGACGAAGGGATATGCCTCAAAAATCTCCCTGATGATCGTCACCGCTTTTTCCGGATCGTCCTGGTACCGGATCCCGAACTCAAACGCATATCGCCGTGCAACGTTCGCATGGTAATTTGTCACGGGCGCAGCGTACAGCTCATCGTTCGGGATCCGCACCCTGACGCCGTCCGTTGTACGGATCGTTGTCGAAAGCAGCCGCATCTCCTCGACCGTCCCCCGGTTCCCGCTGATCGTGACGAAATCCCCGCCGCCTATCGGGCGTTCGTACTGGAGGGCGAGCCCTGCAACGATACTTGCGATGACCTTCTGGCTGGAGAGTGCTATGACGATCAGGGCAGCAATCAGGATCAGGGCGAAAATCGAGAGGCTCAGGTTGAAGAGGTTGGGAACGGCGGCGATGCACACGATCAGGATCAGGGCGACCCGTTCGGCACGTATGATGAATCTGAGATGATCCGGCTTCATCGAGAAGCTGAACCGGCGTCTGAGGTACTGGGCGATGATCAGTCCCGCGACATACGCGATGGCAAGCGCGATGGCGAAGAGGACTACCTCCCGGGGACTGATAGTGCCGAGGATATCCTCTTCGCCTGTCAGCATCTGTCCCGGGGTCTGGTTTCCGAGGGCGTCCTGAAGGAAGGAAAACTCGGCCATGGTCAGGCCACCCCGAACTCCATCAGGAAGGACTTCTGCTGGACGACCGGAATCTTGAGGGCCAGGAAGAGATCGATGGCCCGCTCCGTGCAGCCGCAGGAAGGCGCCGTCGTGAAACCGGTCTCCGCAATCCTGGGGGAGAAGACGGACATCGTGGCCTTCATCGCCGCATTCTCCCGGGAATAGTAAAGGCACATCCCGTAACTCTCGAAGACCCCCCGGGAGACTTCAATGACCCCGCTGCTCTCGTTTGAGAGGGTGAGTTCCATGATCCCCTCCGTAAGCGGTTCAGCGGGGGGCACATCCTCAAAGAGATCGCTTGTGTGCCACCGGGTGATGAGGCCGGCGCCCGGCGTCCCGTACAGGGAAAATTTCGGGGCGGCAAACGAGAAGATGTCGAGGTTGGTGAAGGTCCCCCGGTGTTCCAGGAAGACCCCGATCTCCACCGGGAAGGTAAGGTACACCATCTTCCGGGTCCCGGGGTTCAGGATGACCGGCGGGAACCCGATCTCAAGGAGCGGGGTAATCCTTTGGGGAAGGTTCACCGGTTCGACGGGATTGATGAGAATCCGATCCTCCAAGGAAGCGAGGAGTTTTCTGACGGTCGTACCCTGTCCCGTGCGCAGGTATTCCGACGGCCGTGCCGAATGACTGACGGTGAGCGAGGTCCCGTTCCTGCTCACCGTGAAATCCTGTTCGTACCGCCCAAACACATCCGGATGTTCGGTATGGTATCAGATAAACATGGCGAATGCCAAAAGAGGGAGGCGGGATTTCAGGAGGCAGGAGATGGCACGGGTACGGTCACGTTCTCTCCGGGCACCGTGCTGACGGCCATCACTGCCATCGTGCCGGAACCGTACCCGGAACCCGCCCGGGCCAGGTGCAGTTTGTCCTCCTTTGCTGCCGCGGGATCGCTCAGCAGGGTGCCATCGGCAGCGAGGACAGAGTCCACATACCCGCCGTTGTTGTCCTCAAAGAGGATGACGAGGGTTTTTTCCGTGCCTGCCAGGGGTGCCAGGTAGTGTACATCGACCGTGTCCGTTCCGGTCCGTTCCCAGGTCCCGCTGACATCGGAATATACCGGTTCGGTGCCGCTCTCCGGCATTTTGAACCTGAGAAGCGCGATCCCTTCCGGAGCGAAGGTTATGATGAGCGAGGTGTTTCCCGTCTGCACCCAGGTGCCAATCGCCGGATCGGATGAATCTGCCGAAGAAACTGATCCGGATGGTGAAGTACTGCCATCCGTTCCGGTACATCCCGCGCTGAGGAGAAGTGCTGATATGATGAGTACGCTGACGCACAGAGTCCGTGAAACCATGATAATCCCTGTAAGAACCTATCTTTCTTTTCGGCGTTTCTCTCTAATATGGATTCCGGGAGATTGCCGGGGTAAGGAACCTCCGGTCGCGATCCGGTCGTTCCGGTGTCAGTATCAGCACGGTTTAAAGGGTCTCCCGCCCTACACTCCGGAAGCATATGCCAGTCTCGGAGGAGATTACCCAGATCCGGCCGGAAGGGGAGCTGCATACCTGCCCCGCCTGCGGCTACGGGTACGGGTTCCATACATCGTTCATCGATGCGAATGCCGCAACCGGCCCGGTAAAGATCAGAACCACGAACCGGGTTTTCCGGGTCATTCTCATCTGTCCCGAATGCGGGGCCAGGTTCGATATCGGCTGGCGCATCCAGCCCGTGGAGATGCCGGTCCGGGTCCAGGAGGCCGAGACCCAGTCCCTGGTCGCGGCGAACCGGCTTCCGGAACCGGCCCGGAAAACCGGTGAGGAGTGACGGTACCCGGAATGGCGAATACCCCGGTACCTTCTGGTATTGTGACGGGACCGGAACTCTCCGGGCAGGATACGGTTTCCGGTTGACAGGTCGGGGTGAAGATGATCCGTTGCGCTGAATGCAAGGGACGCGGGTTCTGCGGACTGCCCCGGTGCCCGGTCACGAGCAGGTTCCATGCCCAGATGAAGGCCGTCCCCCCCGCCGACCGGTACCAGGGAAGCGCACCATCCGTTTTCATCGGGAGTTACGGGTATCCCGATGTACGGGGCGGCCCCCTGCTCGTGAACGATCCGGATAACCCCCCCGACTGGCTTGCCCGGGGGCTCTCCCTGGAGGATGTGGTGGGGATCCGGGCCGGGACCATCCGCGGGAGTTCCTCCCCGGCCCGGTTCGAAAGCCCGATCCAGGAGATCGCGCTCTCGCAGAGACCGGTGGATGTGGAGGTAGTATTCGAGCGGCCGGTCCGGTTCGATCTCACGTTTGACGGGACGGTCGCACCGGTCGGCCTGACCGGGAGTCTCCGGAACCTGGATGTCCTGGACAATGCGTCCGTCGACCGCGCCGTTGACCGGGTCACCTCGGATACCGATCTCGGGGCCGTGGAGTCCTGCACGATACTCCGGGATGCCGATATCGATGTGTACCAGATCGGGAAACTGATGACGGCAGGGCTCCTTGGCAGGAAACGCAGGTTCGTTCCGACCCGGTGGGCCATCACCGCGGTCGACGATGCCGTGTCCACCGAGCTGAAGCGCCGGATCTTCCGGAACCCGGTAAATTCGGAGATCCAGGTCTTTTCCGGGGAAGTGTTCGGGAACAGGATTGTCTGTATCCTCATTCCCGGCGACTGGAAGTTCGAGATGATCGAGATCTGGGGGAAGAACTCGCTCTGGGGAGGGGAGACCGAGGCAGTCGTCCAGGACCGGGAGGGAATGAAGAAGAGCTCGTACTCCCCGATAACGGGGGCATACTACTCGGCCCGGCTCGCGGTTACGGAATACCTTGCCCGTACCGGCCGGGTGGGGCGGGCGGTCGTCATCCGGAGCGTATCATCCGGCTACTGGGCACCCCTGGGCACGTGGGTCATCAGGGAAGCGTCGCGCCGGGCGATGGCGTCCCCTCCGGTTCCCTGCGGCACCCTTGCCCAGGCAATCGATACGGCTTCCTCCCTCCTCGGCTTTTCGCACTGGGTACGGCACAGCACGCTCATACCCGAGCTGAAGACCCAGAAGACGCTCTTTGAATTCTGAGGTCAGCCGTTCCCCTTGAGTGCGGACTGCCGCTCGTACCGGAGCCTGAGCCCGGTCGCAGAATCGATCTCCCCGATGTCCTTATCGTCGCGGAACCGGATGAACCGGGGGAACCGGAGCGCAAACCCCCCTTCGTAATTGGGGCTTTTCTGGATCTCCGCGTACCCGACCTCGAAGACTAGGGTCGGTTCGAACCTGACCTCCTTCCCCTGCTCCGAGATCACGGTATCTTTCAGGAGATCGTACACCTCGGCGAGCTGGTCGTCCGAGAACCCGGTGGCGACCCTGCTGACCGGGACGAGTTTTCCGTTGCTCTGGCAGGCAAGGAGAAACGATCCGAAGACGTGCGCCCGCTTGCCTTCGCCCCATTCGGCCCCGATGACCGCAAGATCGAGCGTGTCAGCCTCCGGCTTGATCTTGATCCAGTTCTTGCCCCGGACCCCGGGCGTATACTGGGACGACGGCACCTTGAGCATGATCCCTTCATGCCCTGCATTGAGCGCTTTCTGGTAATAGGCTTCGATTTCGGCGGGATTCTCGCTCACCAGCTGGTCCGTCACATGCCTGCTCACCACGGATTCGAGGATCTTCCGTCGCTCCGACAGGGGCAGATCGATCAGGGTCGTCCCGTCCAGGTACAGGATATCGAAGATACGGGGCACCATCCCGATCTCTTCAGCCATCTCGCTGACCGCATGCTTCCGCCGCACCCGCCGGAGCACGGTCTGGAACGGCATCGGCCTTCCGTCCCGGATGGCGATCACCTCCCCGTCAAGGATCACGTCATGGGACGTCACGTCTCCGAGGATCTTCAGCACGTCGGGGAGAGCGTCCGTCACCTCTTCCAGCCTGCGGGAATACATCCGCATCCGGTTCCCCCGCCGGTGGAACTGGAACCGGGACCCGTCATACTTGAACTCGGCGGCAACCGGGCCGTGCTCATCGATCATGTCCTTGATCGTTCCCTGCTGGGCGAGCATCATCCGGACCGGGCGGAACGGCTCAATCCTGACGGCGGCAAGTGCGTCCGGCCCCTGTTTTGCAAGGAGGGCGACCTCCCCGAGATCGTTGTTTGCCTGGAAGGCGTGTTCTACCAGGGACTGTTCCACGCCGAACGCTTTTGCAACGGCATCCCGGACGCTTCCTTCCCCGACCCCGATGCGCAGTTCTTCCAGGAGAAGCCGTGCAAGGTATCGTCCTTCGAGCGCGGATGCGTTCCCGAAGAGCCGCTTCACCCCGGCAAGTTTCTCCCGCTGCGATTTTTTCCCCTCGCTGTCGGCTATTGACTCCAGGGAGCGGTACACGGAGACCAGGTCCAGTTCCTCGGTAAAAAAGGAGGTCTGCTCTTTTGCGGCGAGAAGTTCTTCGACCGCCTTCCCGACATCCCCGGCCCGGTTGATCCGCTGGATGACGGACTCTCTCCGGGACCCGACAACGTACGCAACCGCTTCGTACAGCAGGTTCGGGCCGATACCGAGTTTCTGGGAGCTCCAGTCGGGGAAGACCCGGCCCATCACGAACCGGACAAAGACCGGAAGTTCTTCATCGGAAAGGGCAGGGAGGGTCCGGCTGATGAGATCGATCATCTCCAGCCGGCCGGGGATCGCTTCGAGGCGGTCGCAGATCCGGGCGAATTCCAGAAAGAGCATTCGGGTTCCATCCCTGTTATTCAGTCACGAGATAATGAAGATTCTGTTCCGGTTTCCCCTCAGAGATCGAACGTCCGGCTCCAGCAGGGCTCCCTCGTCAGCATGGACGCGACAAAGAGCGTGACATCGCTGTAATACAGTCCGAGCCCTTCCATTCCACTGGCCTGCGCTTTCTCCGGGGTATTGTTCACTTCGCTCAAGTGGGCAAGGATCAGGGTCGAGAGATCCCCGTCCAGCTCGTGCAGGAAGGTGCGTGCCGCATCGTTGGAGAGGTGCCCGACCCGGGACTGGATCCGCCGTTTCAGGGAAGGAGGGTACGGGCCGTTCTTCAGCATATCCGGGCAATGGTTGGATTCGAGAACCAGCGAATCGCAGCCTTTCAGGATCTCCTGCATTCCCGGTGTGATTATCCCGGTATCGGTGCAGAAGCCGAGCGAGGTGTCCCCTTCCCGGATCCGGAACCCGCAGGGCTCGCACGCGTCGTGGGACGTTGCGAAGGGTTCGACTGTGAAGCCGTCGAGTGCAACCCTCTCCCCGCAGTCTGCCCGCGTCACCGTGACCGGTTTCTTCGAGGTTCTCCTCGAATCAAGGAATTCGCGGAGAGTACCTTCCGTCCCGAATATCGGGACCCCGAGTTTCCGTGCGGTCACGTCCAGGCCCCGGATATGGTCCCCGTGCTCGTGGGTCACGAAAATGCCCCGGATCCGTTCCGGATCCCCTCCGGAAAGCGTGATCCGGGAAAGGATCTCCTTTGCGGGAAGCCCTGCATCGATCAGGATGCTGCTGTCCTCCCCTTCCAGGTACGTGCAGTTCCCTTTGCTCCCGCTCGCAAGGATGGTGCAACGCATTCCTGAGAAGGTGTGTTCTCTCAATATTTAGTTAAAACGGAGAAAAAAGGCATGGCGGAAAGGATGGGGTACGGCCCCCTTATTTCTTTTTCCGGGCCGATTCCAGGTCGGCGAGGACCGGGGCGATGGTCCTTGAATCGACGGATCTCCTGACCAGCCGGATCAGGCGCTTGCTGTAATGGATATGGGCGAGCTGGAAGCTGATGATAAGGCCGAAGCAGAACGCTGCCACGCTGATTAAGGTATAACTGAGGACGTCAACCATACCCGCTCACGACTCCCGCTCCAGTTCGTCGATGATCGGAATGATAGAGTCCGCATCGGAACAGGCCTGCCCGATCACCAGGAACCTGCGGCTGTAATACGCTGTGAGCAGGAAATACCCTATGATCATCCCGATGCCGCACATCAGGATCCCGATACCGGTATAGATGAGGAAATCCGTGGTCATGTCCGCCATAGTGCAATCTGTTTGTATTACCCATTCCGCCCTAGATAAACCTATTGACATTAAACCTGTCGACATCGGTTTGTGCCCTCATTCTTCCGGATATCCTGCACAAACATTTAGGTGATATCCTGCCGACTTCTCCGGTCATGTGGGGTCCGGTTGAGATCCGCACCTGGTCTGCCCGGAGGAGATCGGGTATCGGGTCGGTAAAGGGAGCGGTATCCTCCATCATCGAGGATGTGCGCACGCGGGGCGACAGTGCGGTTGCAGATCTGACCGAGCGGTTCGATAGGATCCGGCTCGATTCGTTTGCGGTCAGCGAAGACGAGATCGAAGCTGCCTACGACCAGGTGGACACCCGGGTCCTGGAGAGCCTGATCGAAGCGGAAGCCCGGATCACCCGGTTCCATGAGATGCAGATCCCCCGGAGCCTCTGGCTGGAAGAAGTGGAGCCCGGGGTATCCCTGGGGGTGAAGACGACGCCGCTCGAACGGATCGGGGCGTACGTCCCGGGCGGCCGGGCAGCGTATCCCTCGACGGCCCTCATGTGCACGGTGCCGGCGCGGGTTGCCGGGGTCGACGAGATCTGCTGCTGTTCCCCGCCGCCGATTCATCCCCTGACCCTGGTGGCCCTGGATACCGCAGGGGTCAGCGAGATCTACCGTATCGGCGGTGCGCAGGCCATTGCGGCGATGGCGCTCGGGACCGAGTCCGTGGGAAAGGTCCAGAAGATCGTCGGCCCCGGGAACCTGTACGTGACCGCCGCAAAGATGCTCCTCCGCGACGAAGCGGAGATCGATTTCCCGGCGGGACCCAGCGAGATCGGAATTCTTGCGGACCGGACCGCGAGACCGGACTTCATCGCTGCCGATATCCTTGCCCAGGCAGAGCACGATCCGAACGCGGCCTGCATCCTGGTGACGGACGACCGCGATCTCCCGGCAAAGGTAGGGAACCATATCGGGAAAATGGCGGCATCTGCCCCGCGCCGCGAGATCATAGATGCCGCCCTCAAGAACTGCGGGTACGTAATCTCGGCTGATATGGCAGAAGCGGTCGCCGCAATGAACGCGGTTGCGCCGGAGCACCTCTCCATCCAGGTTGCCGACCCCCTGGACGTTCTCGGGAAGATCCGGAACGCCGGCGCGATCTTTGTCGGCAAATACGCCGCGGTTGCCTTCGGGGACTATGCCTCCGGGACGAACCACGTCCTTCCCACGGCCGGCTATTCCGGGATCTACTCGGGACTCGATGTCATGCATTTCTGCAAGACCTCATCGGTCCAGATTATCGGAAAGGAGGGGCTCGACGCGCTGGGAGATATTACCGAGATCCTTGCGGAAGAAGAGGGTCTTGCCGCCCATGCGGCCTCCGTACGGATCCGGCGGGCGGCGGCCGGGAAAAAGGAGTCCTGAACCGGGTCGCGATCCGGAACGCTCCCGGGCGGGAACCCGGCAACCTCTTCTTTCCTCCGGAACGATCCAAAAAGTATCCGTATCGGTTGTATTATTCAGGTTCCCCGTTCCTGCGGGTCAGGGTGGCCGATCCGAGAAGGGTCATCCCGATTGCGGCAATCGCAACAAAGGGACAGAGCGGGGATTCAGGTGTTGTACTCGCCTGTGCGGTTTTCAGGAAAAGGATGGTCTTTGACGCGAACGGTTCCCCGCTCATACTCAGGCGGCCCAGTCCCATCGGCGCCGCAACGACATAAACGGTATAATATCCCGGCTGCATGGCGTCCGAAAACGCTGCGGTGTCCCAGGTGTACTGCCAGGTATTGTCCACCAGTTTGACCGGGACCGTGGTGATCATCCCGCCCTTGGCAGGAATCCGGATGTTTTCCAGCGTGGCGCCGTTCGGATCGAGACCCGGGCCGGTCACGAACAGGTACACGGAGATGGTGTTCAGTCCCTCCACGCTTCCCTTGAAATTGATGGCATCCCCGATATTGGCCTCGTCAGCAGAGGATACAAGAGTAAAACTGTACGCCGCCGACACCCCGGGAACCGCCACCAGCAGAAAAGCCAGCGAAACCAGAACGGCCAGGCTAAGTCTCATCATCATATGTACGCTGATGGAGCCCATGAACTTTCTCCTGCCTCCACGTATGAAATCTCCAGAATAATAAGTCTTTTCGGAACATACCCTTTGAAAATCTCCCGGAATCAGAATTGCATCACCATCACGGCTTCCTCCTCTTCCCTGAGGTCGCCTTCCAGGTGACCGGCATCGAACTCGTATCCCTCCCAGGGATCGTATTCCTGGTAGATCTCGCACTTGTCCAGGACGTCGATGAACTCCTTCAGAAAGATTCGCGGGATGACATCGACCCGTCCGCCGAACCGGGTCGTGATCTTCGTAATCATGGCCCTGATAAAGCGGTGGGACACCCGTTCCCGGTCGACCGGCGCATAGGCGACCGAATAGATGTCGGCGACCCGGAGGGCAACCTGTTCCAGCTTGGCGGTATCGAACTTGGGGAGCAGGATCTGGGGCTGGCGCGGGTTCCGGAATGTACCGGTCTGGTCCACGCTGATCCGGTCGTAGAGCGGCGGAAGCGACCGTATTCCCCGGGACCCGTCAAAGAACGAGGGGGTACCGGTAAAGAGCAGGAAACAGCCGGGCATCGATCCGGAGTCCAGCGCATCGGTAAGCCGGAGAATCAGGTGGTATCCTTTCTCCCGGGACGCCCGGGGAAGGGCCTGGGTGGTCTCCAGTTCGTCAAAGGCTATCGCAAGCCCCTGGTAACCGGCGCCTTTCAGGATCCGGACCAGGCCCTGCACGAAGAGGAGCGCAACGGTCTCGTCGATCTCGCCCTTGATCCCTGCCTTCTGCTTGAATCCTCTCCCGATGTTGGGCTCCCCTGCAATCCAGCCGAGCGCTGCCTGGGCCAGCTGGAAATCGCCGGAGTTGCTGGCCCGGTAATAGGTGCGCAGGGCGGCAGCGAGCGCGGAATTCACTTCGCTGATCCCTGCGAGCGCAGCCTCGATCTCCTGGATCGTTGCAGATTCGAGTGCCGCGTCCTCCCCGGCATCGGGGCCCCGTACGGAAAGCAGCCGTTCCTCGATAGAGAAAAGCCAGTTGTCGATAACGGTTTTGAGGGCATGCTCCTCGGTTCCGGTCTGGAAATTCGCGCAGATCTGCTGGTAGATCCCTTTTATCCTGCTCAGGGGAGTCGTAGGGGAGATGATGACCCGGGTCGTGACGAAATTCTTCTGCCTGGCGATTTCCAGGGATCGCGCGACAAGGAAGGTCTTCCCGCTGCCGTAATCGCCCCGGATGAATTTGAGGTCCCCCCCGCCCTGGGCAACGTAATCCAGCTGCTTTGCGATCACGTCTTCTTCCACGCCAAGGCCGACCGCTATCCGGGTAAGGCCGCTCGCCGGCACGGTCCCGCGCCGGAGGGCGTTCACGATATTGAGGCTTTCCAGGCGGGTCGGGTCCCGTTCACGCGTGTCCGGCATATTCGTATACCTCCCCCTGTTCACCAACACCTCTCTTTTCGATCCGTATTCTCCCTTTCTCCCGCAGTTTCCGGATGAGGCGGTTCATGATCCCGGTCACCCGTCGCGTCTTCAGCACCGTGCGCAGCTCCATCTCGCTCGCGGTGCGGTGCGCCAGGAGAAAGGCGACCGCCGCCTTCTCCGCGTCGTCCATCTCTATCTCGTCTTCAACCGGTTTTTCCCCGGGTACGGCCGGTTCTCCCATTGCAGGGGAATAGTCCTGCGCGGAAGGGCGTTCCGCGGAGGGCAGGACCGGGGTATCGATGAGAATACGATCCTTGCAGACCCGGAGCAGCACCGTGAAGTCCTCCAGCCGGACCGCCCGGGAACCGGGCGGAATCGCGTCGATTCCCCGCAGGCAGTACTCCTTGCACGCGAGGCTGTCCCCTCCATCGAGTGCGGCCTTTGCGGCGCGATGGTACAGAACCGCGAGGTACTCGAGACCCTCGTACCGGAGTGCCCCTCTGCGGCGTTCCAGGGTTGCAAGGAGCCCCGGGATCAGGCGTTTCATATGGTTTGTGCTCCCTGCATCCGCTGCGACAATCCCGGTCACGCGTTCCAGGTCCGCGATCTTCCTTGCGTTTGCGATGATGTAGAGGAGGGTCTTTTCGCATTCGCGGTAATCCCCGGTGCGCAGGAGGAACTGCACGTACGGGATACCCCCGGCAAGGAAATCCGAGCGGAACGCACGGTAATACCAGGACCGTGCCTCCCCCGGATTCTGAGTCTCCTCGTGATACCTGCCGAGGGTGAGCAGGCCGGCCACACTGACATCGGATTCCAGCCGGTCCGCGAGAAGTTCCTTAACCCGGTCCGGATACTGCCGTTTCAGGAATGCATGGTACTTCCGGAGGAGTTCCTCCAGGTATGCGGGATCGCTCTTTGCCTCGATCTCGTCCGCCAGCATCTCCCGGTAGATCGCGAGGGCCTCTTCCGGGTGTCCCGTCTTTTCCAGGATCCCGGGTTCCAGGAACCGGCTCTCAGGGCCCGGTAAGGTTCCCGGAGGGAAGTTTCTGATCGTCTGAAGGGCCCGGGGATACATTTCCCTCGCAACAAGAAGAGCGATGTAATCCGCCGCAATTCCCGGGTTGGCCCGGTCCTCCGCTGCGGTCCCGTACCTGGCTGCCGCTTCTTCCGGATTCCGGAGTACAACGGCACGGAGATACCGGCGCAGGATCTCCGGGTCGTCCTTTTCGTCAATGATGCGGGCGGCTTCAGCCGCTGCCTTCTCTCCCTGGCCGAGAGCGAGGAGGGCATCGAGGTATCCTGCCGTGACGGTCCCGGCGCCGAGCCGTGCAGTATGGGTCCGCACGGCCTCCTCGTATTCCCCGCTTTTCAGGAGAGCGGCGACCAGGGCCTCCGCGTCCTCCCTCTTACGGGACAGGGAATCCACCCTGCGCAGGACCGGTACCGCTCCCCGGGTGTCGCCGGTCGCAAGGAGGTATCCCGCATAGCTGCGGAGCGCGTCAAGGTTATCGGGGTCCAGCCTGACCGCGGCTGCGTATTCCCCCCTGGCCGCATCGTCGCCCCGGGCCGCGAGCACTTTCGCGAGGTAACTGTGAATATAGGAGGAGTCCGGCATTTTCCGGTTGAGATCCCGGAAATAGGTCTCTGCATCGTCGTACCGTTTCAGAAAGAAGAGATTGGTTGCTGCCAGCACCTCAAGCGAGGGGTCTTTTTCCTGCGCAAGAAGCCGGGTGCAGAGATCGAAGGAGTCCTGGTACCATCCCTGTTCATGCAGGGTGAAGGCTTTTTTCTTCTCGTCCCCTGCATTAGGAATCATGCCGTCATCCCCGCAACCTGAGGGTACATAATCCCGCGAGCATCTTGAGAATATCGGAGCTCTTCACCCGGGAATCGGTGCGGTTCTCCCAGAGGATCGGGTATTCGCAGATCGTATACCCTCCCTGGTTCATGCGCCAGAGCAGTTCTACATCGAACTCGAATCCCCGGGACCGGATACGGGGAAGGACAGCCCGGATGGCGGATCTGCGGAAGGCTTTTGCACCGCATTGCGTGTCTTTGAAGGAAAGACCGAAGAGCCCCCTGATAAGAAGGTTGAAAACCCTGCTCTCCACCCGCCGCAGGATACCCTGCCGGACCGGAACTTCCGAACCGGCAACCCAGCGCGAGCCGATGGCGCAGTCCACTTCCGCAAGCCTCCCGAAGAGCATCGCCATTTCGGAGAGGGGAGTGGAGCCGTCCGCATCCATGAAACCGACGTATTCAGATTCCGCGGCAAGCATCCCTTCCCGGATTCCGCCTCCTTTTCCCAGCCGTGACGGGAACCGGAGGCAGGTGACCCGGAGGTCCGGGTGCGAGCGGGAATACTCCTCCAGGATGTCTCCCGTCCTGTCCGTGCCGTCGCAGACGAAGATGATCTCGCCCGGGAACTCTGCAAGCGAACTGATAAGCCCCTGGATCCGTGACTCCTCGTTGTAGGCAGGGATGACAAGCGTACAGTCGGATCGTTGCTCTTGGGTCATGGTACGGAAGGGCCCGGGCGTACTCTGGTGCAGGTACAGCGCGGTTTGCGTTTTCTTCTCATTAGAAGGGTGCGGGAACGAATAACCCTATTGATGCATCGCAAGATGACGGCCGAGTGCGGTCTCCTTTTTGTATTTTTCAGCGATGGCAAGGGCCGTCTCCCGGAGGGCGCGGTGATCGGCTAGGCAGCTCGCGGGAGGTGGGGATTTCCGGAGAATCGAGGAGGTGTTCTCGGTTATCTGGATCAGTTCTGTCGCGATCACGGCATTCAGCCAGATCAGGTCTTTCAGCATCTCCTGGGTTTCGGGATCGGTCATAGCATTCCGTTATCCCTGCGCGTGGTTAAGGGTGGCGTTCTTCCGGAACTATCCGTTCCCTCCCTGTTTCACAATCCTTAATGCGGAATCTTCCGAATGTATCAGGAGAGAGATCATGGGATACCTGGAGAGAATACAGAGCGGCGATCCGGATGCCAACCCGTTTTTTACCCTGATGGGGGTTACCGTTGTCGAAGCATCAGGAGGGGAAGCGGGGCTCGCGATGACGGTCCGGCCCGACATGGCGAACGGTGTCGGGTGGCTGCAGGGGGGTATGTTCACCGCGCTCGCGGACGAGGCGATGGCGCTCGCGCTGTACCAGCAGCTGGATGAAGGGGAAGGCATCGCGACCATCTCTGAGAATACCAGTTTCTTCAAGGGGGCGCAGGCTGGAACCCGTCTTTATGCGGCCGGGCGGGTCATCCGGAAAGGCCGGAGGGTTGCATTCGTGGAAGGCGAGGTGCGCGAAGGGGGACGGGAAGGCCAGATCCTCTCGCGCACGGTCGCATCCTTCGCCGTGGTCCGGAAAGGATGACCGGATTTTTCCGGAAGTCCTGAATACAAATATGTGGTAGCAAAAGAGAAATGTGTGCTATCTGGGGGAGTGACGTGAAGTATATTTTTATTACGGGCGGTGTGATGAGCGGTCTCGGGAAAGGCATCACTGCCGCATCGGTCGGCCGGATCCTGAAAAACCGGGGGTACAAGGTAACGGCGGTCAAGATAGATCCCTACCTCAATATCGATGCAGGAACCATGAACCCTGCCCAGCACGGGGAAGTTTTTGTCCTCAAGGACGGGGGAGAGGTCGACCTGGACCTCGGCAACTACGAGCGGTTCCTGGATATCGATCTCACCTCCCCCCACAATATCACGACCGGGAAGGTCTACAAGACGGTCATCGAAAAGGAGCGGCGCGGCGATTTCCTCGGGGAAACCGTCCAGATCATACCCCACATAACCGACGAGATAAAGAGCTGCATCCGGAAAGCGGCGGAAGAGGACATGAACGGGGGAGGGACGATGGATATCTGCCTCGTTGAGGTCGGGGGGACCGTCGGCGACATCGAGAGCATGCCGTTCCTGGAAGCGGTCCGGCAGATGCGCGGCGAGATGCCGGAGAGCGATTCGGTCCTCATCCATGTCACACTCATTCCCGAGGACGCAATGGGGGATCTCAAGACGAAACCCACGCAGCACTCGGTGAAAGCCCTGCGGGAACTGGGACTCTATGCCGATATCATTGTCGGCAGGAGCGAGCGCGCCATCGGACCCATGACCAAGAGGAAGATCTCCGCGTTCTGCGATCTGCCCCAGTGGGGGGTCATCAGCGCCGCTACCGCCCCGGATACCTACCAGGTCCCGATGGAGCTCGAAAAGGAAGGCCTCCCCGATGCCCTCTCCCAGCTGATGAAACTGGAGAAACGGGATGCGGATACCACCTGGTACAGCGTGGTCTCGAAAGAATACACCAGCCGGATTACGGTCGCCATCGTGACGAAATACGGTATCGAGGATGTGTACATCAGCATCAAGGAAGCGCTCAAGCATGCCGGCCGCGCGCTTTCAACGGAAGTCAAGATCGCATGGCTCGATGCGGAGCGGTTCGAACCCTGCCAGCTCAAGGATTACGACGGAGTTCTCATACCGGGCGGGTTCGGCAAGCGCGGGATCGAGGGGAAGATCCGGGCCATCCAGTACGCACGGGAGCAGAAGATCCCGTTCCTCGGGCTCTGCCTCGGGTTCCAGCTCTCGGTCGTGGAGTTCACGCGGGACGTCCTCGGGATAAAGGATGCCACCAGCCAGGAATTCGACGAAGGCACCCACGTTATCGCGCTCCTCCCGGAGCAGGAAGCGGTGACCGATCTCGGCGGCACGATGCGGCTCGGCAATTACCCGGTCACGATACGGGACGGGACGTTTGCGAAGCAGCTGTACGGCAGCACCGATATCGTCGAGCGCCACCGGCACAGGTACGAGGTCAACCCGGACTACATAGCAGACCTCGAAAAGAACGGCCTCGTCTTCTCGGGCCTGAACGGGAAACGGATGGAGATCCTGGAACTTCCGGGTCATCCGTTCTTCTTTGCCACCCAGTTCCACCCGGAGTTCCGGTCCCGGCCGACCCGGCCTGCGCCCCCATTCCTCGGGTTCGTTGCGGCATGCCGCGACAACCGGAAAAGCGCCTGAACAAGAGAATACCGTGACGGGACAGAGCAGGAACTACCATGGTTAACACGGAGAAATTTATCGGAGGAGCGGTTCGCGAGATCCAGGATCTCGCGGGAAACGACCGCGTGGTGATGGCATTATCGGGCGGTGTCGACAGTTCGGTCTGTGCAGCGCTCGCGGCAAAGGCAATCGGCGACCGGCTCTACCCGATCTATATCGATACCGGCCTGATGCGCAAGGGCGAGACCGAGCGTATCCGGCACCTGTTCGGCACGATCAACCTCCAGGTCGTCGATGCAGGGGATGAGTTCCTTGCCTCCCTTGCGGGAATAACCGACCCGGAAGGCAAGAGGAAAGCTATCGGGGAACGCTTTATCCGGGTGTTCGAGCGCGAGGCCCGGAAAGTCGGGGCGAAATGCCTGCTCCAGGGAACGATCTACCCGGACCGTATTGAGAGCGAAGGCGGGATAAAAAGCCATCACAACGTCGGCGGCATGCCGCTCCAGATGGAGTTCTCCCGGGTCATCGAACCTATCCGGGACCTGTACAAGGACGAGGTTCGCGAGGTCGCAGGAGCCCTCAGTCTTCCTGCCGAGATCCAGCACCGGATGCCGTTCCCGGGGCCGGGCCTCGCGGTACGGATCCTGGGAGAGGTCACGAAGGAAAAGGTCGCGGTTGTCAGAGAGGCAAACGCGATCATTGAGGATGAGATCGTGGAAAAGTACCGGCCCTGGCAGTGCTTCGGAGCGCTGGTGGGTCTCGGTACCGGAGTCAAGGGGGATAACCGGGTCCACGGCTGGATCGTGGCCGTCCGGGCAGTCAATTCCCGGGACGGGATGACCGCCGATCCCCTGGAGATCCCGTTTGCGGAACTCGTCAAGATCGGGTCCCGGATCACGGCCGAGATCCCGAGCGTTGCCCGGGTGGTGTACGATATAACCCCGAAACCCCCTGCAACGATTGAATACGAATAACCTGACCGGTCATACCGGTCCATCATGTGATAGTATGTCAGCCTCAGTAACAACCGGCACCATGAAAAAACTCGATGAACTGTACTATATGCCCGCGTTCTCCCGGGAGATTGCACTCGTGAAGGGTCAGGGTGCGACCGTCTGGGACGCGGACGGGAAGGAATATCTCGATCTCCTGGCGGGAATCGCGGTTTGCAGCACCGGCCACTGCCACCCGGAGGTCGTGAAAGCCATCTGCGACCAGGCGCACGAACTGATCCACTGCTCGAACCTCTTCTACGTCCCGCACCAGGGCGAACTCGCAGAGAAGCTCGTGGAGGTATCCGGGCTGAAGAAGGCGTTCTTCTCGAACTCCGGGGCAGAAGCGACCGACGCCGCGCTCAAGCTTGCCCGGGTGCGGACCGGGAGGAAGAAATTCGTCGCGTTCGTCCACGGGTTCCACGGACGTACGGTCGGGTCCCTCGCGGTCACCCACAAGCCTGCCATACGCGAACCCTTCGAACCGCTCGGCATTCCCTGCACCTTCGTGGAATACGGGGACCTGGACGGGCTGAAGAAGGCGGTCGGCCCGGATACCGCAGGGGTTATCGTGGAACCGATCCAGGGGGAGGCCGGGGTTCTCATCCCGCCGAACAGTTTCCTTGAGGGGATCCGGGAGATCTGCGACGCCTCGGGCGCCCTGATGATAGTGGACGAGGTCCAGACCGGTATGGGCCGTACCGGGAAATGGTTCGCGTTCCAGCACACGAAGGCGGTCCCCGATATCGTGACCTTTGCGAAGGGTGTTGCGAGCGGGTTCCCGATGGGCGGGATCCTCGCCCGCGACGGGCTTGAGTTCACGAAGTCCGAGCACGGGAGCACGTTCGCAGGGGGACCGGTCGCGTGTGCGGCGGGGCTTGCGACGCTTAAGGTGATCGGGCGGGTTTTACCGGACGTCCCGGAGAAAGGGGAGCGGTTCCGTTCCGGCCTCGCGAAATACCATCCCCGGGTCCGCGGCCTCATGGCGGGCATCAGCGTCGGGGAAACGTGCCCTGACGTCCAGAAACGGTGTCTCGACAAGGGTCTCATCGTGAACTGCGCGGCAGACGGGAACCTCCGTCTTGTCCCGCCCCTCACGATAACGGATGCCGAGATCGACCGGGCGGTCGGAGTACTGAATGGAGCACTTGGTACGGCGCGGTTATAAGGCCGGGGGATACCGGTTCGCGAAGAAGGCAGGGGACATCGCCCGCGAGCGGGGGCTCTCGAAGATCGCCCGGCTTGCCAGCAACGAGAACCCGGAGCCTCCCTCGCCGCTGGCAATCGCTGCTGCCGAAGCGGCAGCCCGGGAAGGGAACCGGTACCCCGACGAGAAGACGGGGGCTCTCGTAACCGCGCTCGAAAACCTGTACGGGGACAACCGCTGCTTCGTGACCGGGGTCGGGATGGACGGCGTGATCGAGACGCTCATCCGGGTCCTGGTGGAGCCCGGGGAACGGGTCGTGATCTCAACCCCGACGTTCTCCTTCTACCGGCTCGCGGCAGAGGCCCAGGGAGCCAGGGTCGACTCGGTTCTCAGGAACGATGATTTCTCCCTTGACCCGGAGGCTCTCATCTCCGCGTCGAAGGGAGCGAAACTGACCTTCCTCTGTTCGCCCAACAACCCCACCGGCAACGCGACGCCGGTCGATACGGTCCGCGCGATCCTGGAACGGATCGACGGCCTCCTCTTCCTGGACTGCGCCTATGTCGAGTTTTCCGGTATCGATTACCTGCCGCTGCTCGATACCTGCGATAACCTAGTTATCGGGCGGACCATGTCCAAGGCATACTCCCTTGCAGGGTTCCGGGTCGGGTACGCGTTCGTGCCGGCCTGGCTCAGACCGTATTATCTCCGTGCCTCGACGCCGTTCACGCTCAACATGGTCTCGATGATGGCCGCGGCGGCGGCCCTTCAGGATCAGGACCATGTGGACCGGATTGTCAGCCGGGTCAGGGCATGGCGCGAACGGTTCGCACGGGACGTGAAATTTCCGGTCTTTCCGTCCGGTGCCAACTTCGTGATGGTGGACGTTGCGCCCCGGACCGGGGACGAGATGGTGGAGCTCCTTGCCGCACAGGGCGTCATCGTGCGGTCCTGCGACAGTTTCACCGGGATTGCGCCCCGGTATATCCGCGTCAGTATCGGGGAAGACTGGGAGAACGAGATGTTTATTGCCGCGATTAACCAGCTATGATGTGCGGTATCACGGGTACGCCCGGTACGGGAAAATCCGCGGCAGCGGAGGAACTGGCGCGGCGGGGGCACCCGGTTACGCACGTGAACGATACCGTTGACGGCTACATCCTTGAAAAAGATCCAAGTCGTGACACGCTGGTGATCGATGTAGACCGGTGGGCGGGAGAATTCCGGCCCGTGGAAGGTTGTATCGAAGGGCATATCGCGCATCTCCTTCCCTGTACGAAGACCGTTGTCCTGCGCTGCAGGCCGGATATTCTCCGGGAGCGGCTCTCCCGGAGAGGGTACTCCCGCGAAAAGATCGACGAGAACTGTGAGGCAGAGGCACTGGACGTGATCCTGGTGGAAACCCTGGAGGAACAGGACCCGGCATCGGTCCTTGAGATCGATACCACCAATCTCTCTCAGAGAGAGGTTGCGGACCGGATAGAGGGGTTCCTTGCGGGAACGGTCTCTTCCGGATACGGGAATATCGACTGGTCTTCCTACCTGGAGGTCTCGGGATGACCCTCGACCAGTACCGGCCGCACATCAAAAAATATGTCGCCCCCCTGGTCTCGGTCTCCATACGGCTCGGCCTTACCCCGAATTTCTATACGATAGCCTCCTTCGTTGCGGCGGGGGCGGCGGGACTTGCGTTCCTCTTCCGGGCCGAGGTTCTCGGGATTATCCTCGTCGCGGCAAATGCGTTCTGCGATGCCCTCGATGGCGCCGTCGCCCGGGAGATGAAGATCGAGAGCTCCCGGGGCGACTTCCTTGACCATGCAGTGGACCGGTACGCGGATATCTTCATCATCACCGGTATCTTTGCCGGGGGATACGTCTGCTGGCAGATCGGGGTCTTTGCCCTGACCGGCGTTCTGATGGCATCGTATCTCGGGACGCAGGCGCAGGCGGTGGGTGTCGGGAGGTACTACGGCGGCGTCCTGGGACGGGCGGATCGCCTCGTCCTGATCATGCTGATCGGGATTGTCGATGTGCTTCTCCCGTCCGGGCTCTTCGGGATCCGGTACCTGGGATGGCTGCTCGTGATCTTCGGGATCCTCGGCCACTTCACCGCGCTCCAGCGGTTTGCGTACGTGTGGCGCAAGATTGAGTGATCCTCGTTTTTTTTGCGGGAGCAGCGGATATCCCGTTCTCCCGGAGTTTGTGCAGTTCATGCATCCGATCCCATTCTTACCGGGTATACCAGGTAGTATGGTACAGGATCCCGGAATCGGCATGATAATGGTACAGGAACTGCAATCCCCCTTGGGAGCAGCTATGGACCTTGCGGACAGCCTTCGCGCACTTGCACGGGAGAACCGGGCCAATTATTTCGGGATAGCGGACCTCACTCCCGTACAACCCTATATACGGGAAATGGGTGGCGACCCCTTTGCGTCGTATCCCCGCGCCGTTTCCTGTGGGATCGGCCTTCTCGACAGCCTTGTCGACCTGCTGCCCGGGAGAGCGGAGAACCCTGCCTGTGCAGCGCTCTACCGGCACCATGCGTATGACGTGGTGAATGCCCGGCTCGATCAGCTCTCGTTCGATATCGCCGCCGCCATCCAGGATGCGGGGTTCGGGGCGGTCCCGATACCTGCATCAAAGAGGACCGACGCCGGAAAGATCGCAGCCCCTGTATCCCATAAGATGGCGGCGAACCTTGCGGGACTCGGCTGGATAGGAAAGAGCTGCCTTCTCGTGACCCCGGACCACGGCCCCCGGGTACGGTGGTGCACGGTCCTGACGGACGCTCCCCTGGAACCGACCGGGAAACCGATGAACAACCGGTGCGGGGAATGTACGATCTGCCGGGATGCATGCCCGATCCATGCGATCACCGGGCGCCCGTTTTCTCCTGCCGAACCGCGGGAGATGCGGCTGGACGTTCAGGCCTGCGACCGGTTGTTCCGGCAGATGGAGGATGCTGGAAAACCCGCGGTATGCGGGATGTGCCTCTATTCCTGCCCCTGGGGAAGAAGGGGCAGGCCGTCCTCCTACGGCAGCGGAGCATAATCCTTTATGTCAGGAACCCGGATCCCTCTTCGTTCCGGATCGCCCGTTTTTTCCGGAGTCCCGGATTTCAGAACCGGCCCCGCCAAAGTTCCGGATTTCGGATCTTCGACCATAGTTTAATATCTTTCAGGCGTCTTTATTTCCTTATGTCCTGCCGGTCCGGGAGGGGTCAGCCCCCGGAGAGCGGGCACCAGGTGATTGTCATGGTTGAAATCGGAAAAATGGTCGGAGATTCCTTTGGCTATGCAAAGGAAGCGCTCGTGGGCAAGTGGGTCAACTGGCTCCTACTCATTATCAGCTGCATCATCTTCCCGCTGATAATGGGGTATACTGTACGGATCATGAAAGGTACAACCCCGGCACCGGAACTGAAAGACTGGTGGCCGATGTTCGTTGACGGGCTCAAGCTCTTTGTGATAGGCCTGATTTACGCGATACCGCTCATCATTCTCCTGATCTTCTTCTTCGGGAGCGCCCTCATGACCGCAGCGGCGGTATCGGTGCAGAATCCCACCTATGCGGTGGCATTTTTGACCGGGACCATCCTGTACCTTGTCCTCCTGATCATCGTCGGGATCATCATCGCCCTGATCATTTCAACTGCCTACCCGCGGTTTGCAAGGACCGGAAGTATCGGGGAAGCCTTCAATTTCGGCGCCATCTCGGAGCATATCGGGAAGATTGGCTGGGGCGGATACATCCTGGCCCTGATCGTCGTCTACCTTATCGTCGGGATAATCGGCGGGATCCTCCTGGCCATCCCGACCATCGGGTGGGTACTCTACTTCATCGCCCTGCCCTTCCTCATGATCCTGGAAGCACGGTACCTGAGTCTCCTGTATGACAGTACCGGTTCGGCATAACCCCTTTTTTGATGTTCCGGAAATTCCGGTATTTCTGTCTGCGGTGTCAAGACAGTCTGAGACCGTACCTGATGCTGCCAGGCCGGTGAATGAAAAGAGACGGAAAATTCTGCAGGGGATTCAGCGGCGCTGTTCTTCTATATCCCGTGCGGTCACCCCGGGATGATGATACCTCCTGCGATCCCGGGTTTTCTCCCCGTACTGGATTGCCTGCGAAGGGCAGAAGTTGATACAGGCGCAGCACATCTCGCAGAGGTTATGCCAGACCGGTTTCCCGTTCTCCGGTACCGATATGTTCCCGGCAGGACAGACCCGCTCGCAGGTACGGCAGGAAGTGCACGTTTCATCGGCTGAGAAGTACCTGTCCAGCACCGGAAGTTTCGGGAAAAATTTCCGGTACATCTTCTGCTCGAAGAATTTCCGTACTGCTCCGGTTTTCTCTATCCGACGTTCCCCAGCGGCAATCGCCTCCGCGATGCGCCCGAGTTTTTCCCGGGCGGCCGCAAGGATGCGGTCCCGCTCGGTATCTCCGGGGGGCCGGACGTGCGGGACGTACCCGTCCGGCATCCTGAGGGAAAATCCTGCATCCAGCATCCGGCCCTTCTCCTGCATGATGTTGTCGAGCTGGATAAGAGCGGTACCCCCGTGGGAACCGGCCGTTACAACGCCGAATACGTACGGTGAGCGGGAGACGTTGACCCGGTCGATGAAAAACGCGGCGAGCCGGGGAATTCCCCCGTAATACACGGGAAATACAAAACCTACCCTGGCCCCTCCGGGCGGTACGATCTCCCCGGTTTTCCGTGCCGCCGAAGCCATCGGGACGAGCTGTGTATCGCCAAGACGGGCGGCAAGGTCCCGTGCTGTTGCAAGGGAATTTCCGGTCCCAGAAAAATAATACAGTAGCGTGGTCATAGGGTTTCATCCCCGGAACCGTGAGCGTCCCGGACAGATTACCGGAGATAGTGGGGGATTCTCCCAGAAAAAATGATGCAGCGAATAGGGGGAATTCCCGGGAAATTCCATTCGCAGAACCTGCGATGCGAATGGAGACATGGCCGGATTTTCGCAAAATACCCAAAACCGGCGTTTTTTCCGGAATTGTCTCAAAACCTTTTTCTATCTGCCAAGGCAACTGGTTCAGTACTACCATGATCACATGCCGACGTTTATCCCATCGCGGCACGGTCGTCATTTTCACCGTGCTTGCGCTTCTCCTTCTTGCGGGAATCCCTGCAGTCTCTGCAGACACCGGGATTCCCTCGGTCCGTGATCCGGTAAACGATGCGTCTCTCTGGACTATCACGAACACATTCGGTGTTTCCGTGATAAAGGATGTTGCCCCCTCCCCTACGGGAAAGCAGGTCCTCTACACGGTATCCTACCCCGTGATGCAGGGAAACGAGAGCGTTTTCCGGTCCATGATCTACCTTGTGAACTCCGATGGGACCCTCTCCCGGAACATCACCCCTGAGGGCATCACCTGTTCCGACCCGGCGTGGTCCCTGGACGGATCCCGGATCGCGTTTGTCTCGACCCAGAGCGGTTCCCGTCAGATCTGGGTGATGAACTCTGACGGAACGGATCTCATGCAGATCACGAACCAGGAGACCGGTGTCACCGCGTTCAAGTGGTCTCCTGACGGGTTCCAGATCAGTTACCTCTCGGAGTTCCCGCTCACCGCCGAGCAGAAACTGGCAATCGCCACGAAGAACGATGCAATCGTTTCCGGCAAGAATCCGACCCGGATGGGGCTCTATCTGATCTCCCGTCTCTCACCTGTCGAGCAGAACCGGGCAAGCATCCAGCTGATCTCCTGTGAAACCGCAAGTGCAGGAAGCTGGGACTGGTCCCCTGACAGCACGGCCATCGCCTTTATCGAGGCGCCCTCTGCAGAGGCAAAGGACTCCTTCAACACCACGATCCTAGTGTATGACCTGTCTTCAGCTTCGGCCCGGACCATTGTCCCGATCGGGAACCATGTCAGCTACGGCCAGGTGCTCTACTCGCCTGACGGCCTGACCCTTGCCTATAGCACCCTCCATCCGTTCAACCTGATGGACATCTCGCTGACCTCGCCGAACGGGAACAACACCCGGAAGGTCGCAACCAACCTTGACCAGGGACAGACCCTTGAGTTGGGTATTATCGGCTGGACCTACGACACCCAGGGCCTGATCGTTCCGGAGCCGAAAGGCACGATGATCTCGGTCAATGTCATCCCCCTGAACGGATCTGCCCAGACCGAGCTCTTCCGTGTCGGCAACATCGGCACGATCAAGCAGAATAACTGGCGGACCCTGCTCGTATATACGATGGAAGATTCCCAGACGCCCCAGGAGCTCTATGCGACTCCTTCCGGCCAGTACCTCCCGGTCCAGCTGACCAGGTTTAACACTTACCTCCCGGTCGGAAAGATCGGAAAGACCGAGGTCGTCAACTGGACTTCCTCTGACGGTACGGTTGTCGAGGGTCTCCTCACCTACCCGGCCAACTATGTCGAGGGAACCAAGTATCCCCTGATCGTTGAAGTGCATGGAGGACCTTCCGTGAACTTCGTCCAGTACTTTACGGGAGGAATGAGCGAACCGATCATCCCGGCAGGAACGCTCTCTGCGGAAGGGTATGCGATCCTTCGTCCCAATATCCGCGGCTCGACGGGATACGGGGTCTCCTTCACGACCGCCAACTACAAGGACTGGGGCGGCGGGGATTACCGGGACATGATCGCAGGCGTTGATTCCCTTGTTACAAAGGGTATTGCGGATCCGGACCGGCTGGGCATCATCGGCCAGAGCTATGGCGGGTACATGACCGCCTGGACCGTGACCCAGACCGACCGGTTCAAGGCTGCGGTCATGGTAGACGGCATGTCGAACCTGATCAGCAATGACGGTACGACCGATGTCCCCTTCATGGAGTCTGATTACTTCGGCGCAGAGTACTGGGATTCCTACGATCTCTACACGAACCAGTCCCCGATCTACCATGTGAAGAACGTCAATACGCCGACTATGATCACCAGCGGGAAGGATGACGAGCGGGTTCCCATCTCCCAGTCCCAGGAACTCTTCAGCGCCCTGGAAAAGAGGGGTGTCTCCACCGAGTTCGTGATCTACCCGCGTGCCGGGCACTTCCCCACCGAACCCAAGCAGATCCGGGACCTCTGGGAACGCGAGATCGCCTGGTTCAATACCTATATCCCGACAAACTCATAACATCCTTTTTTACCGGCCTGAAAAGGTACGGAATTCTCCTCCAACCGCAAACACGTCCGGTGCCCCCTTATCTACCTGCGGGACTACTCTCACGGTACATTTTTCCGGACCGGCCCGGGGCGGTTCATTCATTATCCGTTACGTTCTATTTTCCGGAGGGACCTGATTTCCGATGACGACACTGTATTATTTTACCGGGACCGGCAACTCGCTTGTCGTTGCACGGCAGCTTGCGGAAGAGCTGGGCGGCACGGATCCGGTTCCGATCCCGCAGGTTATGAATTCTGGTGAGCAGGTCCGGGCCCCTCCCGGCCCGGTTGGGTTCGTCTTTCCTGTCTATTGCGCCGGGCTTCCAAGGATCGTGGCCCGGTTTGCGGAGAAGGTGGATCTTTCAGACGCGGATTATATTTTCTGTGCCTGCACGCTGGCGGAAAGCGGGATGAGCGGGGCTTTCGCGGAACTGGGATCGATCCTGGGCAGGAACCACCGGTCGCTGGATGCCGGGTTCGGGGTGTTCATGCCCTCCAATTACGTGCCGGGATACGAGGTTCCCGATGCTGCGGCCCAGGAGGAGTATTTCCGGGCCGCGGCCCGGAAAGTGACGGAGATTGCAGGAGCGGTGAAGGAACGGAAAAAGGGAATGGAGACCGAGAAAGGGTGGCGAGTCCTCCTCATCAGGGCGGCCCACCCGTTTTTTATCCGGTCCCTTTCCGGGGCAGGGAAGAAATTCTACGTCCAGGAGACCTGTTCGGAATGCACGACCTGTGAAAAGGTCTGCCCGACCGGCAACATCACGATGGTGGAGGGCAGGCCGGTCTGGCACGACGCCTGCGAGTTTTGTCTAGCCTGCGTCAACTTCTGCCCGAAAAAATGTATCCAGACCGGTGAGAAAACGGAGCGGCACGGGCGGTACCACCATCCCGATATTGCGATTCGGGACATGCTGGGACAGCACGGCAGGAAACCGGATCTCTCCTCCCTGAAAAACCGGACCTGATCCGGGACCGCGCCCGGAAAAATTATTCTCTTTTCCGGATTCCCGGAATTATCGCGAGGATCCCCAGGGCTGCCGGAATGAGTACAAAGGAGAGCGGGGCCTTTGTGGCGGCAGGAGACTCTGCGGCAGTTGTTTCTGCGAGAGTAACCGGAGGTGTTGTATCCGCCGGCACTGCGGTCGTGACTTCTGTTGCGGGAACGGTTGTCGCGACGGTCGTAGCCGGGGTCGCGGCCAGGAGATCAAAGGTCCCGGTATCCGTGGTATCCACGGTGATTCCGGTCACGGTCACGAAGTAGCTGTCCGGTTTCCAGCCCGACGTATCGACATCGTACGACCAGCTGTTGGAACTACCGGACCCTGCGACAACCTTCACCTGTCCGGAGGAACCGTAATATTCCCCGGACTGGGTCTTTTTTGTGGGGGTGAACGAGGTGGACCTGATATCGACCATCAGGTCGTCCCCGACTGCAAGGTTGGTGGTTCCCGCGATCGTGAACTTATCGCCTACGGTACGTTCTCCGATATTGTGAATGGATACCGTGGGATTGCTCACCAGGAAGGTCGTGCTTGCAAAGGTATCGTCGATATTCTCGCTCCCGATCGCCTGGAGGAGTGCGTACGCAGACTGGGGGGACTGGAGACTGTTCGACCCCGTGAGCTGGAAGATCTTTTGTCCGGATATCCGGTTCATCACGGCACCGGTCGAAGAGTCGTACGTGACATCGAACTGCCCGTTCATCATCGGGTGCTGGACAAGGACCACGTACTGCCCGGATGCGAGCTGGCTGGTATCCGCTTTTTTGAGTTCGTAGGAGTAGGTGTTATCGTTGTTCACGGTGACCGTTGCGATCTTCACGTAGTTCGTGCCGATGAGCCAGATCTGGAGCCCCTGTGACGGCTGGCCGGTCGCGATCCCGTTGATGTACACGGGATCCCCCTGCGATATCACCGGTGTCGAACCGGACGATGCGCCCGGTGTCAGCGTGATCCCCGCTACCGGGTTTGCGATAAGTACGGCACTGGCAAGTACTGCCAGGACAAAGAACGCGACATGTGTTCTGTTTCCCCTTGGATTCATACTGTTCCTCCCGTAATCATCCTCTTAGGGTCCAATATATATTGTCATATGGGCAGGGTACCGGTTTCCGATCCGGGACTACGCGAGTGTTCCTCCTGGGAAACCTGCGGAATGTATTTCCGGACCGGCCGGGGAAGGCCCTCAAAACCGGAACTGAGATACATCTCCTATATGGATGGGAACGAATACCGGTACAGCGACCTGCCGGAGAAGGCGGCACCGGAGAACTCCCATGAAAATCGCATTTGTCATCTACGACGGCCTCACGCTCCTTGATTTTGCCGGGGTCTACGATCCCGTAACGCGCCTCAGAACCATGGGCTTTTTGCCCGACCTTGCCTATACCGTGTGTTCCCTGAAGGAGACGGTCCGTACTTCCGAGGGGCTCCTGATCCGGGCAGATGCTACCAAATGCGATCTGGCGGACTTCGATTACGTTCTCGTCCCCGGCGGGGACGGGGTACGGGAGCTCATGAGCGACCCGGAGTTCCTTGCATGGCTGCGCAGGAGATCGGAGACGACCGTAACCGCGGCGGTCTGCGGGGGTTCCCTTCTTCTGGGAGCCGCGGGTCTCCTGCGGGACCGGAAAGCGACGACGCACCCGGGACTGCAGGGTGCCCTGCAGCACTTTGCCCGGGAGATCTCTTCGGATCGTATCGTCGAAGACGGTCCCGTAATTACCGCCGGGGGCGTCACGGCCGCAATCGATCTCGGTCTCTATCTCTGCGAAAAGATAGCAGGTCCCGCGGTACGGGAAAAGATCCAGGTCCAGATGGATTACCGGAATTACCCCTGCGGATGATCCGGCCCCGCGTTCCCGTAACCCCTTTTCAGACTACCTTGCCCAGGACAAGGAACGGCACGGCAACCTGGAGTGCGATGCAGGCCGGGACTGCCAGGAGAAACTTCAGTTTGCGTGTCTTGTGATGGAAGAATTTCATACCGCAGGCGGCACCGAACGGGCCGCACAGGGCTGCGAGAAGGAGCGATGATTCCGGGATCCGGGGTCCGGCATGCCGGGCTTTTCGTTTGTCAAACCCGTACAGGGCAAAGACCGCGAGATTCACCAGGAGCAGGAATGCCAGGATGACAACAATCTGGTCGATGGGTATCGGTACCCGGTTTTATCCGCCCGGTATTTGGTAGTATCCCTGAACAGGTCGTAAGGAGTGTGGATCGGTCAGGAGATCGTTCAGATGGCGGGAACTCTCTTTCCCCGGTGCAGGAAAGCGGGAGTATCCAATCCCGCATAAAAAAGATCAGGCCTTTCCGGAATGCCGCGATGACAGGGCGGGAATGTTCAGAATGACGCCGCTTTCCGGAAGCTCTCCGGTGAAGGTCCGGGGCTGTGCAATGGATATCCCGTACTGGCCGGTTGCTGCATCGAATGTCCAGGTCCCGGTTGTCGTGAAAGAATCGAATACATAAGGAAGCCCTTCCCCGGCATTGTCCCCGGGTGAATCGGTGATCCGGAGTTCCAGATGGGGAATCGTGGAGTTCCCGCTGTTTCCTATACGGCCGATACTGTCGCCGGTATGGAGAACATTCCCGACGGATACGGATATCGTCCCGGGGGAGAGGTGCTGGTATGCGGCATAACGTCCGTTCCCGATGTCCTGTACTACCCTGTTTCCGGACCGCGTGGCTGTGGCGAGGGAAGGAACCTGACTGTTGGGAGCATTATCCGGTATGCCGTCGGTGATTTCAATGACGGGGCCGTTTCCCACGGCAAGGATTTCCTCCCCGTACCCGTACCACTGGGTATTCACGGACCCGTTTCCGCTATAGAGCGTCCTGTTCCAGAGATCCGCTTGTACCCAGTTGGCGACGTATCGCTGGGGAACCCGGGTAATGCCGCCCTGGGTGACCTGGGGAGGAACCGCAGTTCCTGTGCCCGGCGCTGAGGAATACATGATCCAGCCATTTCCCCCGACCGGGGCCGAGAGACGAACCGGGGGGGTTGAGAGGACTGGGGTAGGGGCGCCTGTCTCGGTGCGGGTCCCGGTACCGGAACCTCCCTCAAAGGTCAACCGGTGGAGAAGAGTAGTGGGAACCCGATCCCCCGGCAGGCGGACGCGAACGGCAATCCGTGGCCGTTCCAGTTTACTGGTCCCGGATTCCAGCTCATCCGGTGAAGGAGCGGGCCAGGATGCAGGCAGGAAGGCTGAGGCAAGTGCATCATCTTTCAGGGTGACAAGAATCGTCCCGGTTGTTCCGTCGAGGATATCCAGCTGTACCGGAGCGGGCCCGGTCTTCTCGTAATCGGACAACTCCAGTTCATACGCGAGGAGCGACGATCCGTTTACCGGTATCGATGTGGGGGGGAATGCAACCCGCATGGACCCCATATTTTCCGGTTCACCTGGAGGTGAAACCGGTGATGCGGCCTGATTCTGCCCCAGACAGGCACAGGTCAGAACCGAGACCAGTACAAGAAATCCAAGAAATCCAATGCAGAATCCGGTACGATGAACGCACTTCATGAAGAACGAGACTCCTCAACCCCCGGGGGGTATAGAGAAATTGTCGGGAATATTTCCTTAATACGCTTGTGCTGCGGAACCGGAGGGCTTTGGACTTTCAGAGTTTCCGGTGAAAACCCGGGTCTCGTTCCGGCAGGCACGGTTACCGGCAGCGATCCAACGTAGCGTTGCAGAGGGCATCGCAGCGCCGGATGAACCGGTTTTCGCGGGGAACGTTCCGGAAGCTGATCCCGGGAAACCTGCTTTCGAGCGCCGCAACCCCGGCCCGGAGCTCCCTCAGGTGAGGCTGGTTTATCCGGTATGCGCCCGTTATCTGGCGGATGACCAGTTCGCTGTCAGAGTACACGGCCACCGGACCCCGGCAAATCTCCGCGGCCTTTCCGAGTGTGGCAATGATCGCCCGGTATTCTGCGGTATTATTGGTGGTCTCGCCGATATACTCAGATGCCTCGAAGAGTATCTCCCCCTCCTGCTCGAAGAGGAATGCGTATGCGGCAGGACCGGGGTTTCCCCGGGACGCCCCGTCGGTATATATCGCAAGGGTGCCGGGACCTGCGCTCATATGCGATGTCATTCTCAGGAATTGGATGCGCAGGTTCAAAATCCGGTGGGTGGGGGGCGCGGGAATGAGGGCTGCCGCGATGTGTCCGGAAAAACTTCTTATTGGTGGAAAAGACCACACATGTACAAAAAGGGGCGAGATGGTGAACAGGAAGAATCACACGGAAGAGTGCGATGACATGGTCCTCCACATCGATGAGGAACGAAAGGAGCTCCTGCAGAATCTGGCGAGAGAGCAGGGAACCCCCATCTTTGTTATCGACCATGAGCAGATCCGCAGGAATTACCGGGAGTTTAAGGAGCACCTTCCCCAGGTACAGGTGTACTTTGCCGTGAAGGCAAACTCAAACCCCGAGATCGTGAAGACCCTGTACGCCATGGGTTCGAGTTTCGATGTCGCGTCGATGCCCGAGTTCATGATCGTCTATGAAAATATCAGGGACATGCCCGACCGGGAACGGCAGGACTGGATCTGGGACAAGGTGATCTACGCAAATACCATCAAGCCCATCGAGACCCTGGAAGCGCTCGACCATTATAAACCCCTGGTTACCTTCGATAACCTAGAGGAACTGAAGAAGATCCAGAAGCATGCACCCCATGCAGGGCTCGTCCTCCGTATCCGGGTCCCGAACACCGGTTCCATGGTCGAACTCTCCTCGAAGTTCGGGGCAGACCCGGGGGAAGCTGTCGATCTGATCGAGACCGCTTTCGGGATGGGACTCATCGTGGAAGGCCTGAGTTTCCATGTGGGCAGCCAGTGCACCAATTTTGAGAATTATATCCAGGCGCTCGAGCTCTCCGAAAAGATCATAACCGAGACCGAGACCCGGACCGGCCGGAAGATCCGGATCCTGGATATCGGCGGCGGGTTCCCGGTGAAGTACCACCCGGAAGTGAAATCGTTCGAGGCGCTTGCAAAGAAACTCGAATCCGAGATACAGCGGCTCTTTCCCTCGGATATGCAGATTCTCGCCGAGCCTGGACGGTTCCTGGTTGCGAATGCCTGCACCCTGGTCGCAAAAGTCGTGGGGAAGGCGTTCCGGGACGGAAAGCCCTGTTATTATATCAACGACGGGGTTTACCACACGTATTCCGGCCAGGTATTCGACCACGTGAATTACCCGGTGCTCTCGTTCCGGGAAGGGGAGAAACAGATATCAGCCGTATTCGGACCGACCTGCGATGCATTCGATACGATCACCCTCTCGGCAGAGCTGCCGGAGCTTGAGATCGGGGACCTGGTCTATTCTGAGAATATCGGGGCGTATTCCCATGCCTCCTCCACGTACTTCAACGGGTTCCCGCCCGCGAAAGTCGTGCATATCAACCGGTAATTTTTCTTTTCTCATTCTGCCGGATGGGTCCGGTAGGTCCTCCGAAGCTGCACTATTCCCCGTGAAGCCTTTTCAGGGAGCGACACCCCCCATCCTCTTTACAGTTCGTTCCCCCCGTCCCGGTATGCGGGGATTCACCAGCTTTTCCGGGCAGAGAACCCGGAAAGGGCACCGTGCACCGCAGCACCGGTGATCCCGCCGATGAGCAGGGCGAAGAAGACCGAGTACAATGAGCGTGCCGATGGCTGGAATAGTGCGGGAAACTGCACCTGGAAGAATGCAAAAACAGATAAAAACACCAGAAAACCGGAGATCCCCCCGAGAACCAGCGATATGCGTGACCGGTTTCTCCGTTTTAGCGTGTGCATTCCCCGATCATCTCCCCAGGCACTCCGGAAGATCTCCACATGGTAGAATGTGGTAATTCTATAAAAATATATCAAAAGAAAAATATAATGTGATCACGGTGGAATGTCAGATCCGCTTTGGAATTCCGGTTTTTCACCGGCTTGGTGCCCGCCCGTTCTGCCGGGCGTAAATCGTTTTTCTCTTACTCCCCTGTAAGGTAAATCTGTCTTCTGTCGCTGTTTTCTCCCGGAATCCCTATAGTTTATATAAAAAGGCGAGAAACCCTCTTCCCTATGACGTCACACGTCTCTTCCAGGCGCGTTGCACTTGCTGTTGCTCTTATAGCCGTGCTCGCGCTCCTTGTATTCTCAACCGGCTGCACCCAGCAGCCTGCAAAGACTGCGACCCCGACGGAAACCGCCACGGCAACGGCGGTTCCCTCGGCAGCCGGGACTACCGCCGCACCGCTGGAGACCAACGCAGGTCTTGCGAACCCGGCTTCGGTAGCCTGCAACCAGTCCGGCGGTGTCGTTGAGATCATGACCGATCCGGCCGGCGGCCAGTACGGCATGTGCACCTTTGCGAACGGGACCTCCTGCGAGGAATGGGCCCTGTACCGTGGCGAAGGATGCCAGCCCGGCGTTACCGCCAATGCCACGACCGCTCCGACCACATCCGCAGCCATGACGACCTATACCGAAAAGGATGCGAACACGACCGTCGAAGTCCCCGTTTCGACGCAGTTCGCAGTCAGCCTTGCCGAGAACCCGACCACCGGGTACCAGTGGAATGCCACGGTAACGCAGGGACTCACCATCGTTTCCGACAAGTACCAGCAGACTGCGGGAACCGAGAACCTGACGGGAGCGGGCGGTATCCGTACCTGGGTACTCCAGGGAAATGAGACCGGAAACCAGACCTTCAGTGCGATCTACCAGCGCAGCTGGGAGGCAACGACCGGCAACGAGACCTCGTTCCTCTTAAATATCATCCTGGTAAAAGCCTAATCCTTTTTTTGCGTGTCCCCGGGTTTCGTCCCGTAGTGTTTCTTCTGCCCGGGTAATATTCGTGGAAAATGGGTCCCCAGACCCACCCATCCTTAGATTTATGGTTGATTGATACCCAGAGAACGGTCGGGAATCAGTTTTGAGGATTTCAACAAAGCCGTCATTTGAGCAGTATAAACTACCAAATTGGTTTCTTATTCAGTTGAAGCAACTCTTCACGCCTTTCATTTATTCTATTGGCATTAAACCAAGACTCATGTTCAATTTTTTCCAATTTTAAGAGAATCTCATCATTTTTCAAAATATTTTCACTTCTCATGTAGAACAAACCATAAATGACATCTTCGGAAAATCTTCTGAAGAGATCTTCTTTATGATAATCACTAATCGTATCAATAGTGGTTTGATGTATCCCCCCATCTGATCGAAGCATCGAACTGGCAAAATCAATGAGAGCAATAACCGATTCCATTCTGTTGTAGTCTAATCGATATTTTTTGCCCCCAATCTCCTCAATTTCATTAAATTTTCGAGTAAAGGGATCCAATAAAAATTGTTCTTGCTTTCGACCAGTCACATAGGCTAATGCGATATTTTTAATCAAACAACCCATGCAAAAGCCGCATTCCGCCTTATTTCTTGGGGCTGTTCTGATTCCACCCCTGCACGAGTACGTTCGAGTTAAAATATCGGTATGATCTTGACAAAGTGACACCATTTCCGCCTTTGTAATATCATCAAAGGGCATGCTTATCGTAAAATTCATCCCTTTTTTCCTAAACAACGCCGAAGCAAGTTTGAGCATGTGGGGATGAGTGGTTTTTGTGATTTCATCGGCGAGTCTAATTTCAGGGTGATATTTTGTCACCCCACATTCAGAGATTACGATTTTATCAATATTCAGATGGTTAGCATATATCGCTGTAGCAGTGAGATACAAAAATCCCCTTGTTTGTTGTAAAAATTTGACACCACCTGAAAGAGAGGTGGCTTTCAATAAATCGTCTTCGGCATTTAACTGAGAATAGCTACGAACCCGGCTTAGGTTTTTATCTTAGTAATTCGAATGAAAAACTATGAGCGATTTCGGAGACTTTTTTCTGAATCAAGAATACCTAAAGATCGCCGGAATGGGCAACAAGTTGGG
>Ga0209749_1000511_pt1 | contig 51181 bp, 44 predicted proteins | sample EPASupsiteSAE347_FD_187267 | JGI IMG/M metagenome (GOLD analysis project Ga0209749, IMG submission 187267) | Bioremediated contaminated groundwater from EPA Superfund site, New Mexico - Sample SAE3-47 (SPAdes) (version 2) | ecosystem: Environmental > Aquatic > Deep subsurface > Groundwater >... | reverse complement strand
CGTAAACACGTAGGTCACGCCGGTGTACAGCGCGGCTTTGTATGGACTTTGCTGTGACCCATCCGCTTTGACGGAAAGATATTCGGCGGCCGCCATGGACAACGCCGCGGCAATGCCGGTAATGGAGCCGGTCAAAGCGATGAGCTTTGTATTCTGAAGCGCCAGGGTAAAACCGGCCAGGGCGCCGGTCAGTTCCACAACCGCGTCGTTCAAGCCCAGCACAATGGCGCCGACATAACGCAGACGCTCCTCGTCAAGCATGGCCAGCAATTTAGCCTCGTGGTCACATTCTTCGCGGGCAATGGCCGCGGCTTCGCGCACTTCCGGCGGCAGGGCGGCATAGGCGCGCGTGGCGCCGGCTTCGCCGCTTTCCATGAGTTTCAGTCCGAAGGTAAGGCCGAAAATACGGCAGATCCATGTGTAAGCCAAGATTTTCAAACGGTCCGGAGCAATTTCTTTTCCGGTATAGGCCTTCCACTGTTCATAGTGCCTCTTCTCGTCAGCGGCTATGAGTTCCAGCACCTTCCTGTTTTCGGCCGACTTCTGCATACCCGCCAGAAGGCGGTAAATATGATGCTCGCTGATTTCATTCCGCTGATAGTCCAGCAACTGTCTTTTTGTTTTCGGCGATAGCATAAAATTATTCCCAAATGTGTTATGGCATGATATATGTGGTTTTCTTCCGTTACAAGGAGATTGTCCGCAATTATGAATAACGCCGTAAAAGAAATCTGGGGCCATGTTGGAAACAACCGCTGGCGCGACTGGCACTGGCAAATGCGCAATAGCCTGGTGACCATTGCACAGTTCGGGCCGATCTGGCCGTTGACGCTGCGCCGACCGGCAGTGCTTGAAGCGGTTGAACGGCAATATCCCTTGCGCGTTTCACCCTATTATTTTTCGCTATGCAATCCAAAAGACAAGAAAGATCCGATTAGAAGACAGTTTTTGCCAGATGAACGCGAGCTGCTTGACGCTCAAACAAAGGCGGATCCGCTCGGCGAAAAACGCTTTGAGCCTGTGCCGGGCCTGCTTCATCGCTACCGCAATCGCGCCGTGGTCATCACCACAAACGAATGCGCGGTGCGTTGCCGGCATTGCACGCGGAAAAACACGCTGTCTTGTTTCGCCGCTGACTTGATTTCCAAACGTCTGCCGGCAATTTTAAAGTATCTTGGCAAACACAAGGAAATCCGCGAAGTGATCATATCGGGCGGCGATCCGTTTTTGCTGGAGACTTCCGTGCTGGATTTTCTCTTGGGGGAATTGCGTTCGATTAAAAATGTGGAAGTGCTGCGCCTCGGCACGCGCGCGCCGGCGGTTCTGCCCATGCGCATTGACGTGAAGCTGTGCGCCTGCCTGAAAAAGCATCGTCCCTTATGGGTCAACACCCAGTTCAACCATCCGCGTGAAATAACAGCCGAGGCTGAAAGCGCCTGCCGCCTGTTGCAGGAAGCCGGTTTGCCGGTGTCCAATCAGGCGGTTTTATTGCGGGGCATAAACGATTCGCTGCCGGTATTGAAGGCGCTTTGCAACGGATTGCAGCGAATCATGGTCCGGCCCTATTATGTTTTCCTGTGCGACGGCGTGCGGGGCGTCAGTCATTTCAGGACCTCGCCGAACAGGGCCGCCGGTCTTGCCCGGCAAATGCGCGCCTCGCTGGGCGGCCTGAGCATGCCGCTCTTTGTGGCAGATATTCCCGGGAAAAAAAATAAAGTCCCGCTGGAAACGATGTAAAACCTCAGAACTGGGAACATAGCGACAATAAATCCCGCTTGCCAGTTTGCCTTTAGGTATTGTAACATCAGGCCTGAAACATATGATGACACCGTATGAATAAACAACGAAATTCATGGAAACCGGTCTATACCATCAACCCGGCCATTGCACGGGCATTGATGGAGATTGAAGCGGCCAAAGCTGTCGTCGAAAGCACGCCGTTGTCGCCGGTAATCGAGGCGGAGCTTCGGCATAAAGCGCGGGTGCGGTCGACGCATTATTCCACGCAAATAGAAGGCAATCGCCTTACTCTCAAGGAGGCCGAACAGGTCATCGAAAAAAAGAAAACGCATTTTCATGGCCGCGAACGTGACATCAGGGAAGTCCGCAATTATTGGGAAGCGCTTCTCAAGGTTGAAGATTGGGCGGCTCATAAGGCGGAATTCACCGAGGACATTATCAAGCGTTTGCATGCGGTCGTTGATAAAGGGAAGCGTTCCGGACCTACGCCATATCGTGATGGTCAAAACGTTATACGTGATTCACAGTCAGGTGGAATCGTTTATATGCCTCCGGAGGCAAAAGACGTTCCCCGGTTTATGGCGGAAATGGTGCAATGGGTCCGTAATGCGGAAAAAGACGGAATCCCGGTTCCGATTATCGCGGCCCTGGTTCATTATCAGTTTGTTACGATTCATCCGTATTACGATGGCAATGGACGGACCGCTCGGCTGTTGGCGACATTTATTTTGCAACGCGATGGCTATGGCTTGCACGGATTTTTTTCTATGGAGGAACACCATTCCCGGGATTTGGCCGGTTATTATAATTCGTTGGCTGTCCATAAGCGCCATAATTATTACGAGGGTCGGGCTGAAGCGGATTTGACCGCTTGGATCGCATATTTTACGGCCTTATTATCGAAAGTTTTCACGCAGGCCAGGGACGAAACCGTAAAATATGCCAGGCAAGGCATTCCTGCTGAGCCGGAACAATTGCGTAAACTTGACCATCGCGCGAGAATGGCTCTTTCACTCTTTGCCAAAAAAGATCGGATTGTGGCGCAAGACGTTGCGCAAGCGCTGGGATTGTCGACTCGCATGGTGCGTTTTCTTTTGCAAAGGTGGGTTAAGGATGGATGGCTGGTCGTGGTGAGCAAGGCTAACCGGTCCAGGGCGTATGGTTTATCGGAAATTTATCGGAAATTTATCGGAAATATAACGGCAGAATAAGTCGGAGCCGAGTCTGCGCTTTACAATAATGATATTCGCGTCATAATACCCCGCATGTTTGGTTTAAGGCTTGTCGCCACCGAAGTGCCGGTGTATAAAGAATTGGCCGTGGCAATGGCGGCCAACAAACTGGTTCACGCGCGCAGCGCCGTTATCATTGCCTATTTTGCAGGTAAGGAAACCGCTGATTACACGGCTAAGAAGCAAAAAGATAAAAAAATGTTTTAATCAGTTATCCGCGCTATCCGTGGTAAAAAATCACAAGGGAGGAAAGCAAAATGACAAAAATCGGAATTATCGGCGGGTCGGGGTTGGATGATCCAAAAATTTTAGCGGAGACGGGCGAGATAACGGTTTCCACGCCCTATGGCGAGCCGACTTCGCCGCTGACCATCGGCGAAATCAAGGGGGTGAAGGTTGTGATCCTTGCCAGGCACGGCCGCCAGCACACATATCCGCCGACGCAGGTCAACTACCGCGCCAATATTTTTGCGCTGAAAGAGCAGGGGTGCACGCATATTCTGGCCACCACCGCCTGCGGTTCATTGCAGGAGGATATCCGCCGCGGCGACTTTGTGGTCCTGGACCAGTTTATTGATTTCAGCAGGCGGCGGCCCGTGTCTTTCTTTGAGCATTTCGATCCGGGCATCAGCAATGCCAAGCATACTCCCATGGCCGAGCCCTTTTCCGAATTATTGCGCCAGAAGCTGATCGCCGCGGCGGAGAAACTTGATCTGCGCTATCACTCCCGTGGGACGGTCATTACGATCGAAGGGCCGCGTTTTTCCACCCGGGCGGAGTCGAACATGTTCCGGATCTGGGGCGCTGACGTGATCAACATGACCCTGGCGCCTGAGGCCATTCTGGCCAACGAGCTTGAAATTCCGTATGGCGCAATTGCCGTCGCGACCGATTATGACTGCTGGAAGACCGATGAAAAACCGGTGACCATCGCCGAAGTCATGCATGTCTTTGAGCAGAACGTGGAAAAGCTGAAGAAGCTGCTGCTGCTGACGATCGAAATGGTCGGATAGGTACAAAGTCAGAAAAAAAACATAAATTGGCTCAATGATTTCCGGCTTTGTGCCTGGTTAGATGTCAATACGCGTTTTTGCGGCTCGCAAGAGTTTTCAGGAGAATCTTGAAATCAAAGGCCAGCGACCAGTGCTCGAGGTAATACAGGTCGTATTTTATCCGCTCGTTGATGTCCGTGTTGCCCCTTAAACCGTTGACCTGCGCCCAGCCGGTTATGCCAGGCTTGGAAACGTGCCGCCACATGTAGCGGTTGATGTCCTCCTTGAACTGTTCCACGAAGAATGGGCGTTCGGGCCGCGGCCCGATCAGGCTCATTTCGCCCTTGAACACATTCCACAGTTGCGGCAGTTCGTCGAGATTAAAACGCCTCAGTAAAAAACCGATGCGGGTGCAGCGCGGATCGTTTTCAACGGTCATGACCGGCCCGGTATTTTCCTCGGCGTCGACGCGCATGGTGCGGAATTTTACCAATTTGAACACTTTTCCCCTTTCGCCGCAGCGTTCCTGCCGGAAAAAGATTGGTCCTGGAGAATCGCGCCTGATGAGCGCGGCGATCACAGCCATTGGCAGCGCAAAGAGCGTCAGGGCAATTGCCGAACCGAGGATATCTTCTGTTCGTTTTATGAGGCGGTTCCAGAAATCGTCGAGCGGCCAGCGGCTGACGCCCAGGAGGGGAATGTCGTCAATCGTCCGCATGTCGACGTCGCCGGTCAGGATGTGCAGGATGTCGGGGACCAGGTTGAAGGTTATCAACGACTGTTCGCAGAGCAGGATCAGTTCGATCATGCGTTCATTGCCAACGGAACTATCGGCCAGAATCAACTGGTCAACGCGGTTTGTTTCCGTGAATTTTTTGACGTCGGCGAGGCTGCCTTTGATCAGCTCCGGAGGAATTGCGGGATTAATCTCGGCAGCTTCGGAAGCGCGGAAAAAACCGGTGATGCGCGAGCCGAGGCGCGGTTCGTTCTGCATGGTGGTGCGCAGCCTTGCGGCGATCGAATTTGTGCCGACAATGATTATGTCCCTTACCCTGGTCCTGCTGCGGGCGGTGTGTAATTCCCAGCGGAAAAGAAGATAACGCTCGCCAATGACGCAAATCGCCACGGTCACGGCCGCCAGGGCCGCGGTTATGCGCGAAAAAGGCGGCTCGGTCCGGATGGCGAAGGCTAGGGCCGCGCTCAGGAGAATTCCCAGGCCGATGGCGCGAATCAGGCGCGGAATTTTATCGCTGAAAGAGCCGATTTGCGGCCGCACATAAAGGTCGAGCGACTTGAAAATAAAAAGGAAAAGCAGCGTGCCCAACAAGGCGGCCTTGCCGTACCTGAAATAAACGTCTGGCGGGGCGTTATCATGGAAAAGGGGTATCAAGCCGCTGTCGAACCTGAGCCAGGTTGCCAGCATAAAGCCGGCGAACACGGCCGCGGCGTCAAAGACGATCGCCAGGCAGCTTGTTAAAACGTCGAATGTGTCTTTCCTGCGCATTTTACCCCGGAAAACGATAGCTTATCCTGATACTGTTTTGCCGGTTTGTCAATGTTTATACAGCAAAAATCGCCTGCGGACGGCGTTGAATTCGGCCAGCGGTTTTTGCCAGGAACGGACTATGCTTTGCGGCGGCTCGCCGGCCTGCAGAGCCAGGCGGACCTGGTCCGTGCCGTAAAGCTTGTCGAAAAAATCTTGCCTTGTTCCCTTGTGTTTCCAGACAAATTCAATCCCGCTGATTTTTTGGATTGCGGCAATGATATAAACGCTTGTTGCCACCGGGTGGAAGATGTCCGGATTGTGGACGGCAATGCGGACGCCGTCGAAGATTTTCAAGTTATTTTCAGCTTTGTACGGATGACTATGAAAACTTACGCCCGGCAGATGACGGCTGTTCAGTTGCCGGCATAGCTTTTCGCTTTTAATGTCGGCCACGCTGAAAACCTGGAAAATCAAATTTGAATTGCGGCCGATATCGATGGCCGGCAAAGCCTCGCCGAAAACCGTCGCCAGGTAGCAATGAGCGGTTTCCCAGGAGCGGATGCCGGGCGATGGCGGGATCCAGGGCGGCCAGTCTTTTTCCCGCCTGGATTGCCGGAAATAATTCCGGATTTTTACAATCTTTAAATCCACTTGAAGATTCAGGTCATGTTTTAACAGGAGTGAAATTTCGCCGGGCGTCATGCCGTGGCACATGGGCGCCGGAATACAGCCCACAAAACTTGAGAATTTCTGGTCGAGCATGGGCCCATCGATAATGCGGGGCAGGGGGATGGGACGATCGGCGACGATAATCTCTTTCCCGGCTTGGGCGGCAGTTTCGAGAATATAGCGCAGCGTCGAAACATAGGTATAAGGGCGCGCGCCCAAATCCTGCAAATCGAACACGAGCGTGTCGATTCCGGCGAGCATGGCCGGCGTTGGCTTTTTCGTGCTGCCGTAAAGCGAATAAACCGGAATTTTCAATCGGGGATGGGTGTTGCTTTTGACCGGTTGACCGGCTGTTTCCGTGCCGAAGAAACCATGCTCTGGGCCGAACAGGGCCGCGAGTTTTACGTTTGCCTTCAATAAAACTTCTGTTGCCGGCGCGCCATGGGAAGAAACGGCGGCTGGATGGCTGACCAGTCCGATACGTTTTCCCTTGATCCATTTCCGTTTGGACCCCGCTAAAACTTCAATGCCAGGTAAAAAACGAGTATACATTGGAAGTTATCTCGCGAAGGCGCCAAGCTCGCAAAGATAATTTTTTCAAAAAACATGAACCTTGGCGGACTTAGCGTCTTGGCGAGAGAAGGTTTTTGAATTGTATTATTTATTTCCGCCGCGGAAGATATTCGTTGGTTTTCGACTTGCCACGCGCTTCTCTGGCCGGACTCGGGCTGGCGACCGGCTTGCCGAAGCGATAGATGGTTTCGCCGGCCTTGGCCTTGCCGAGTTCCTCGCGTGCCAGTTTTTCGACGTATTTTGGGTCGGTGGCGAGCTGGTCCTGCTGCTTGCGCAAACCTTTCACGGATTCCTCCTTGCGCAGATTTTCCTCTTGCAGTTCGGCTATCTTTCTTTGCCGTTCCTGATTCTGTCTGATTTTCGGTAGGAAGGCGCTGATAATGGCGATAACCACCACCAGGATAAAAGCGATCGTGGCAATCCGGTAAAGCGTTATCCAGAGTTTCATGTTGCGGAAAAGTTAGAAGGCACATAGGCAGAAGGCACAAAGTCGGAAACAGAACAGAAAATGATCTCCGGCTTTGTGCCTGTGTGCCTTTGCTGCTTTGTGCCTCGATCAAAGGCCATAAACGGCATTGTCTCCCAGGAGTTCCTCGATGCGCAACAACTGGTTGTACTTGCAGACGCGGTCCGTGCGGCAGGCCGAGCCGGTCTTTATCTGACCGGCATTGACCGCCACGGTCAGGTCGGCAATGGTCGTATCCTCGGTTTCGCCCGAGCGATGGCTGATCACCGCGGTGTACCCGGCGCGGTTGGCCATGGAAATGGCGTCCAGGGTCTCGGTCAGGGTCCCGATCTGATTGAGCTTGATCAGGATGGAATTGGCCGTGCCGGTCTCGATTCCTTTTTTCAGGAATTTGGTGTTGGTGACGAACAGATCATCGCCGACCAGTTGGATTTTGTCGCCGATCTTGTCGGTCAGTTTTTTCCAGCCGTTCCAGTCGCCTTCTGCCATGCCGTCCTCGATGCTGATGATGGGGAATTTTTTCACCAGGTCCGAGTAAAACTCGACCATGTCCTCCGATGTCTTGACGGATTGGTCGCTTTTTTTGAAGACATAGCGTTTTTTGTCGGCATCATAAAATTCGCTGGCCGCCGGATCAAGCGCGATAAAAACATCCTTGCCGGGTTTATAGCCGGCCTTGGAAATGGCCTTGACGATCACTTCCAGGGGTTCAGTGTTGTTCCTGAGATTGGGCGCAAAACCGCCTTCGTCGCCGACTGCTGTGCTCAGTTTCATGCCTTTCAGGATTGATTTAAGCGCGTGAAACACTTCCGCGCCCATGCGCAGGGCTTCTTTGAAACATGAGGCGCCTTTGGGCATGATCATGAATTCCTGGAGGTCGATCGGCGCGTCGGAATGGGCGCCGGCGTTCATGATGTTCATCATGGGCACGGGCAGTACCTTGGCATTGGCGCCGCCGATATAGCGGAAAAGCGGCATGGCGTGGCATTCGGCCGCGGCCTTGGCCGTGGCCAGGGAAACGCCCAGCATGGCATTGGCGCCGAGTTTTTTCTTGGTCTCGGTGCCGTCGAGTTTGATGAGCGTGCGGTCGATTTTTACCTGGTCGAGCGCGTCAAGGCCGATCAGGGCGTCCTGGATCACGGTGTTGACGTTTTTGACGGCTTTTGACACACCCTTGCCGTTATAGCGTTTTTCATCTCCGTCCCTGAGTTCAAGCGCCTCGTTTTCGCCTGTGGAGGCGCCGGAAGGCACGGCCGCACGGCCCATTATGCCGCCCGTCAGATGCACCTCTACTTCAACCGTGGGGTTGCCGCGCGAATCCAGAATTTCCCGTCCGTGTATGCTGACAATTTCCGACATGATTATTTCCTTTCTTTGTAAAAATCCTTTGCAGATGGAAAAACAATATAATGGCCGGGGAATGTTGAAACAAGTCAAATTATATGTTAATTTATCAGCCGGATGATGAGCGATGGCGATATTTGCGCGGAATTGAAGCGGGGAAATGTCTCCGTAATAGACGAACTGAACCGCCTTTACGGAGAGCGTCTGCTTCGTTCCGCCTTCCTTTTATGCGGCAACCGGATGGATGCCCAGGACCTGGCGCAGGATACGTTCGTTCAAGTCATGGAGTCCATCAAGCGCTTCCGTGGTGAATCCTCGTTCTATACGTGGATGCACGGCATTCTGCTTAACCTGAGTCGCAGGCATTATCGGCAGCAGGCCCGTTTGGAATATGACAACGATCTTTCGGATCAAACGGAGTCGCCCCACGCGACAGAACAGACCGAGCCGTTGGACCTGGAAAAAGCCTCGTCCGCAATGAGAAAGGCCTTACAGGCCCTCTCGGCGCCGCATCGTGAAATCATAGTTCTGCGCTATTTCGAAGCCATGAAAATCGAGGATATTGCCCGGCAGCTTAAGATTTCAAATGGGACCGTAAAATCGCGTCTGCATTATGCAACGCAATGCCTGCGCAGTTTTATGCCGGAAGGTTTGAACGTTTTTCGCTCTTGAGGCACATAATAACTGGAGGCATAAGAGACCGCAGGTTACGCTGATGGCACGGATGATTTAATAGGCGAAATCCGTGACATCCCTGGCCGCACTCCCTGGCCGTCTCGGGCACAGGCGGGCAGGCCGCGTAATCAGCGGTTAATTTAACGTATAGGAATTTTCCGCCAGAGGCGGATCCGCCTTCGGTGGACAATGTTTGTTACGGAACGTCGCGTGGAGCTCGACGTCCACCTTTAGGTGGGCCGGGCGCTCCGCCCGCCCGCAACACTGCGTGTAGCGCTGTGGGCAGGCGCACGGCAGTTGCCGAAGGCCTAACTTGATTGAGGCTGTCATGAAATGTGATAAATGCGAAGATTTAATGTACGAATATCTTGACGCGGTCTTGCCGCCTGATGTGCAAGAAGCAATCGAGGAGCATCTGGCGCAATGTCCGGCTTGTTGCGCGGCGTTCCGGCAGGAACGGCAATTTTCTAAATCCATGACGGAACTGTTCGAGCGGCAAACGCGGGATTTACGCCTTTCGCCACAAATCCGGCAGAACGTGTTGACGCGGCTGCAGCGCCGCCCCGCCTTGATCGTCCTGTTCAACCGTTTACCGCGTGAAATCATGAAAATTGCGGCAGTCATAGCAATCCTGTTCGCGGGTTTTTATGCGGGTAACGCTTTGTGGCAAAAAAAGAATGCAAATATCAGGGCAAAACTGGAAAGGGAAACCGATTGGCGCTATATTCTCGTTTCCCCGCGCACCGGCTGCTTTTTGGACCATCCGGAATTACAGCTTATGCGGGGAGGAAAATACCGTGAAAATTGATAAATCAGATGCCGCGCGAGACGGCTACTCCGTCATCCTGAACGAAGTGAAGGATCTCGGCCGTATTGATGCTACCTCAGAGATTCCTCTCCGTCAACTGACGGATCGGAATGACAATGTAACTTTGACGCTATACATCAAGGGAGCCATATCCTTAACGTTGCTTTGCCTTCTGCCGTTTATCCTTATTGCGTGTTCACGCGAAATTCAAACTGTCAACTGTCTTGCCAACGGCGGATTTGAAAAACTTGATGGTAAAGGTAAAGGAAATCCCATGTGTTGGTTCCGCGCCTGGCGCCCTGATTTGGCGACCAATTTAACAATGGAAATAGATCAAACCTGCGCCCATTCCGGGACAAACAGCGCCAGGATATCCTGCGCGGGGCTGAAGGAATTGGTCTGCAACAACTGGGAGCAGGAGATTCATGATTTTCCAAAAGGCGTGCGCTTGCATCTCACCGGTTGGATCAAAACGCAGGATGTCCAAAAAGATGACGTGGTTATTTGCGTTCAATGCTGGGATCAAGACGATCAACTGATCGGATTCGGCACAACACAGAAGAATTATATTTTTGAAGGGACCAAGGACTGGACACAAGTTCATGCCGATGTCTTTGTGCCCAAGGACACCAAAATTATCTATGTGCGGCTTGTTTTAGCCGGCAAAGGCATGGCCTGGTTCGACGATGTTTCTTTGTCGCCGGAAAAGAAATAGGCAAGCCGTCCTGTTCAGCGGCTTGCTCTGCGCTTCCTGAAAAATTCCAGGAATTCCTTGGGCGCCAGCACTCTGACGCCTGCTCGACAGCGTTCTGGAAAGTGCTTGAGATTTCCGGTAACGAGACACTCGGCGTCAGAAGAGAGTGCAACCTCCATGAATGGGTTGTCACTATTGTCCGGCAAAGCGCTGACGATAGGAACAGTCAACTGCGTTTCGGCTGAATTCTGAATATATTCGATTACAACCGTGGCCTTCTGTGGGTTGATATTGAACTGCGGGCGGTTCAACACCTCGCCGTATTCGATCAGGATTCGAGAGTCCACACACAGCGTAATCTCGTCCGAAGTCAGCATGCGGACGATTTCTCCACAATTCCCAAATGGCGTGAGCAACCCTGATACCAACACATTCGTATCAAGCACGATTTTCACGTCGCTGATTTCCGTCGTGCTTGCCGGACTCTCGTAATTTCGGCATCTATGTCGGCCATCGACAACCGATCAGTGCCGTTGCGCGCGGATTCCCGTTGGATATCAGAGATAGCCTGGGTGGTTCTGACGCGTCTCCATGTCGCCAACGACTGTTCGACGGTGTTTTGATCAACAGTCACAAGCAGGGCAACAGGTCTCCCGTTGCTGGTGACCACCATTTCGCTTTCGTTTGGCAATTCCCTCCATACGCGGGCCGAATTGCTCCGTAAATCACGAACACTTAAGAATTTCATTGTCTACCTCGATCGTCACTCAATAGTGTATACGATTGTCGCGCGATAGCAAGTTATTTTTTTTCATGTATTTTTGAACCTTTTTCAGGTTTGCGGCACTTCCTTAATAAGGCAATTATTGCCTTTCAATATAAACAGACATCCATAAAAATGGAGGACTGGAAATGAGCAACAAGCAAGTCCATGAAACAGTGATAGCGGCGGTATTCGGCATTTTAATTGCGATGAATACGTTTGGCCAGACCAAGCAGGATTACGAGCAGGGCGGAGATTTTACCAGGCCGCATGCCGGCGAAGGGATTGGATATATGATATCTAATAAAGATTCGTCAAGCGCCGATAATTCCGAAAATAAAGGGCCGTTTAAAGACCTGCCCATTTCTCCCATTTCATTAAAAGACGCTGTGGACGGTAAAAGCGTCACTTTGGTATTGGTCAAGGATTTCATGCGTATGGAAAACAGTGGTCCGTCCGTGAAGGATGTTGAATTTGAGCGATATTTCCCCGTAATTGATGAGGAACAAATTGTGCTGGGACGCTGGGTTACTGCGCGCACGGATGACGGGCAGATTATACCAATTTCAGTGGCGAAGGTTACGCCCGACAGCGAAGGCAATCTGATTCATACGTGGCGGTTGATTTCGTTCCCGGAAAAGTGTCAGGTTTTGGTTACAGTGTCATCCCTGGTTGGCCGGCGCGAGCGCCCGTTGCCTGTTGGCAAATATTCCATACCGCCGCCCGATAAATATCCGCCAACTGTGCAAAAATTCCTCAAGCCGACCGCCATGATTGCCAGCGAACATCAGGAAATCAAGGCAATTGCCGAAAAATTGCTGCAAGAGACCAAGGATCCGTATGTTCTGGCGCAAAATTTGGCGAAAATCATGAAGGCCAAATCCTATACGGCGCCCGCCGACGCTGATTTGAGCAATGTTCCGACAGCGGTTGCCATCCAGCGCTGGGGCGGTTCCTGTTGCGGGAGTGCGGTGAGCGCCATTGCAATATTGCGCGCCTGCGGCATTCCGGCGCAAATCACTTATTGTCCCGGCGGCTATATTCACGGGATCACCCGTTTCTATATCCAGGACTATGGCTGGATCAGGATGGATTCAACCTGCGGAGTGGGCAAGCTTCCTCTGGTCCAGGAGCCGGAGGATTTGGGGCTGGCGCGTTTCTTCGACATGCCCATTGGAATGGAAAGCGAATGGGGCAACTATGCCTGGCCGTATTACCATAATGATACCAAAGGCCAGTATCGGTTTCTGGTGGGCGGAATCGCGAATGAAAAGATAGCGTTCGCGGTCAAACCGGCTGCGTCCGAAAAAGATAAAGGTCCTGCCGAAGGATATGTCACCGAACCATATCCCCATTATGAACCCGGAACGTGGAACCTGGTTCTTGGCAGCGAGCCGGCTGCGGGATTGCGGCAATCCTGGGATAAAATTGCCGCAGCGTCGCGTAAGGCAATGCTTGAGAAAAAGATGGGGGCATTTACCGAGGTTGTAAATCAACTGCCAAAGGCCGATCAATATGTCGAGTTCGTGGAAAAAGAAATCAAGATGGAAAGCGGAGCAGTTCCCGGTGTGTCCACGAATACATTTGCGATGGAAAATAGGGGTATCGCGATTCTTTCCTCCTCCATCGGCACGGACTACCGCGTGGAGGATTTGGCAAAACTCATGGAAAAAGGAAAATTCTCGCCGCTGGTCATTGATTTTGCCTGGATCACTTATCACTGGGATCAGACCAAATTCGGCGAAGTCAACCGCCTGGTTGAAAGCGCCAGAAATGCGGGCATACCCGTGGCTGCCATGTATCGTCCCCGCTTTCTCTCGGACCCGACGGTCCCGACCCAGGTGGATGAGAAAGGAAGAGACGATTTTAAACATGGCTTTGAAATCAATTATTTTGACCCTGATGCGCGCAAGTGGGGAATTGAATGGGGTAATAAGATACTGGCAAAGTGTCCGGGCTTTGATGAAGTCATCATTTATAATCCACGCAATTTTGATACAAGCAAAAAAACGCTTGAGCTGGAAAAAAAGAATGCAAATGCGCGCAACGATGCCACCTGGCAATTCGTGCGCGAAGCGCGTCAATCATGGTCAACGCAAAAGGCGGGCGTGCGCGTAGGCGTGGCGGCCATGCAGAATGCAAATTTCTGGAAAAACGGCGTTGACTTGATTGACTCGGCGTATCCTTTTTTCTGCGTGCGCAATGACGAGAGTTTGCAGGATCAATTAAAAGAGTTTAATGCTTCGCGGAAAATTCTTGGGGGGAAAATGCGGGCAGCCCTGACCAAGGTGACTTGGGAGGAAGAACATCGGATTTCTCCAGCAGTATTTGAGCAATTCCATCAGATCACCCGTTCTCGGAAAATACCCTATCTGTTTTGGGAATTTGAAACATTGATTAATACAGCAAAATATACCCGGTCCGAATCCGCCCGGATACTATCGGTTACGCCTGACGACCTGACGGCGTTTGCGCCGGATAAAGCAAAGCAAAAAACAGGGTGCGAACCGAAAAACAAGGCGTCAACAACGCAAAAGGACGTCGTATTGGAAAATAGCGACATTGATTCGTTATTGGAAAACATCGACAACATCCCCGCCGACGAGAAAAACAACTTCGTGAATATCGAAAAACTGGTAAAAATCGCCGGGCAGGGCGAGAGCGACACGGGGAAAAGCATTTTTCAAAAGGCCCGGGCGATTGTCGAGAATCCCGCTGCGCGCGCGAACCAGCGCTGGATGTGTTGTTATGTGTTAAGCGGGATCCGTGATGAACGCGCCATTCCCGTTTTGACAAAGGTTCTTTGCGCAGATCCTGATGTCACTGTCCGCAGCGTGGCGGCCTGCGCCTTGGGTGAATTTAATTCGCAGGAAGCGCGCGCGGCGCTTGAGAAAGCGGCCAATAGCGAGAAAAATGCCGAAGTGCTTGGCGAGATCAAAAAAGCATTGGGCCGGCAACCGGCAGACGGTTCTGTCTCTTCTTCTGCCGCCGTGCCTGTTCTTTCTCTTCCGCCGAAAGAGGAAAAAATCGAGAAATTGCCCTGGCCGCACCAGGCGCCGGGGCTGACCCGGAAAGAAGTAGACAAGCTAAACCAGGATGTCTGGGTCATCAATGATTTCCCGCTTTATCAGGCCGACGAAGAAGGTAAAAGCAGATATATCCACGGCGGGCTTGATATTGTCCTGGACAACGGAACCAAAATTTATGCCATGCAGGATGGTTGGGTCAAATGCACGGACCACGGAAGCATTACAATTGCGGATGCCAAAGGCGATGAACCTTCCTTTGGCTGGGGATATGCCCACCTGGGCAATCTTCAGGTTCATGAAGGCGAATTTGTCAAACGCGGCGCTTACATCGGGGACATTAATTTCGACGGTCTGCCGCACATACATCTGACCAGGAAGTTCTCTGAAGGCAAATATTGGAAGGAAGACTGGCATTATGAAACAGCTCCCAACGCGTACTTCACGTATACGGACGAAACGCCGCCGGTCATCAAGAAGCCTTTTTATTTCTTTGAAAACAATTCCGAAAAAATGATTACGGCAAAAGTTTCAGGCAAGACCGTGGTTAGCGGCGCCGTGGATATCGTGGTCGGCATGCGTGATGGCGGCCTTTTTGCGCATTCAAAGGACAGCGGGTTCGGGGACCGGCTATGCCCGGCAAAAATCGTCTATGAGATTAAACCCATGCCCGGTAATGGAAAGCCAGGAACGTTTAAAAGTTTCGACTTTACCACCGCGGCTTTCAAGCAGGGCTTTTTCGGTGATGATTACAATACCAGCATGGCCAGGACCGTTTTTATTCATACGGACGTCATCGAAAAACCGGAAAACTATGACAAGACCTTTTCATATTATATCATCACCAATACGCGCGGCGATGGAACGCCTCGTGAAATAACTCCTGGAGACGCCGGTAACGCATGGAACACCGCAGCCGTTGACAAAAAGGGGAATGCGCTTTATCCGAACGGCGAATATGAAATTCGGGTTCGGGCGGAGGATTTTAAGGGAAATTCCGCCAAGGCTGCCATGACCGTTATTGTCAAGAATGTTAAACCACCGGCAGATATTGGGAAGGGAAATAGGTGATTACGGCAAGGCCATGACGTTGCCGCGGTTAAACAGGAAGTCGGGATCGATTGCGCGCTTGCAGGCCAGAACCTGGGCCGCGCCTTCGGCGCCGTAACATTGCAGAAAATCCTTCCTTTTCCGTTTGCCGGTGCCGTGTTCTCCCGAATACACCCCGCCCAATGCCGCTGATTTTGCCACGAGCGCGTCATAGACCGACACGGCGCGCTCCAGTTGTTCCTTGTGCGGCAAAATTGTAAAATGCAGATGGCAGTCGCCGAAGTGGCCGAAGGCCACATAATCGAGCCCTTCGCTTCGGATCAGATTATGGGTGAAGGCAAGGAATTCTAAAAACTTTTCAGGTGGCACGACCATATCGGTCATGATGGTGAAAGTCCCGCGCTGCTTGACCACTTCCAGCGCCTTGGCCGGCAATGAATGGCGGGCTTCCATGAACAGCTTGCGGTTGCGGTCATTGTCCAGCAGCATGATGGCCTGTTCGTCAATATTGCAGTCGGCCTCCACGAGAATGCCGAGCCATTCCTCGGCTGCGTCTTCCATGGTTTTGTTACGGAGTGGAACCTGCAAATAGATGCCCACCTGATCTTTGCCCTTAAATAAAATATCTTCGTGGTCCATGTGGCCGCGGCAATTGACGCCAAAATATTCCAGGGCACTGAGCATACCCAGGTTGCCTTCCAGGCGTTTGCGCAGGAAATTCAGGAAATTTACGGCGTTTTTTTCCTCAGGCAGCGAGAAGAAAAGATCCAGATAATCATCGGGCCGGTCAATCAGTTTGAGAGTGCAGTCCGTTACCAGGCCGAACAAGCCTTCGCTGCCGACAATAAGGTCGATAAAATCCATGGCGCCGTCCGGAGCGGAAAATGGGCCGCCGGCGTTCTTGATGGCCGGCTGTCGATAACGCGGCACGGGCCATTCCACAACATGCTGGCCGTCGTCAAGCAGGAATATTCCGTTGCTTGAAACATGCTGGCCTCGCCGGGCGCGCACAACAAAAGCGTCCGGCAGGAGCAATTCAATTTCTTCCACCCAGGCGCGCGTGGCGCCCATTTCGCCCGGCACAAACCCCGAGGCGTTGCAGGCGATTGTTCCGCCCACGGTCGCATCCGCGCGGCTGGTCGGATCTACCGGATAAATCAACTTGCCGTTGCCTGCTTTGAGCACTTCATTGCGCATATCTTCCAGGATCATGCCCACGGGCGCGGAAACGGTCCGGCGCGCGACATCCACCTTTGGTTCTGGCGCAAGCATGTTGCGCGTGGAAATGATCACGCCTTGTTCCGGCGTGGCGCTGCCGGTCAGGTTCGATTTGCCGGCGGAAATGTTCATGGGAATTTTCGCCGTAAAACAGGCCCGGAACAATATGGCGCATTCCCTGAGGTTTGCCGGCCGCGCCAATGCCTGGGCCTGGCCGGGCAGGTTGGAGCTGTCGGTGACAAAGCCGGCGATGATGTCAGGATCAAGCTCCAGCATCAGGGTAAAACGTTCTCTCAGAAATTTGGCAATAAGCTGGAGAGATTCGATTCCGGAATGTTTCCGGCAGAACTCGTCCACGGCAAGAATTTCTTCGGGCGCCAGTACGGACTGCAATTTGATCCGGTTGGATTTCATGGGCCAAAATTTGCCATGAAATCGGACTGGAGTCAATGCAAAGACAACGGGAGCCCGAGATTCTCCGATTATGCTGGTTCAAATGATTGACAAAGCCGCGAAAGACGGATAGAAATAAATTTTACACAATCGGACGTGTAGAATTTATGATGACAACACCTTATTATTTGATTGACGAAAGAAAACTGTTGCGGAACCTGAAAATCATCAGGCGGGTGCGTTTTCTTTCAGGAGCAAAGTCGTTGCTGGCATTGAAATGTTTCGCGACTTGGGCCGTGTTCCCATTGATGCGCAAATACATGGACGGCACAACCAGCAGTTCCCTCTTCGAGGCCAGACTGGGCCATGAAAAGTTCGGGGGGGAAACACACGCCTACAGCGTAGGCTATTCCAGGGAGGACGTCAGGGCCGTAAGCAAATTTGCCGACAAGGTGATCTTTAATTCGATCTCCCAACTGGAGGCGCATTGCGATCTTGTAAAGGGGCTCAAGCTTGGTTTGCGCGTCAACCCCGGGTTCAGTTATTCGCATTATGACCTTGCTGATCCGGCAAGAAAGTATTCAAGATTGGGTGTTATAAACAAAGCGGAGTTGATGCGCGCATCCAGCCTGATCAGCGGCGTGATGTTCCATTTCAACTGCGAGAACGACGATCTTGAAAATTTTTCAAAAAATCTTGGCCGGATCAGCCGGGAATATTCTTCGCTCCTCAAAAAGCTGGAATGGGTCAGCCTGGGCGGCGGGCTGGCCTTTGCCAAACAAGGCTATCCCCTGGAAAAATTCTGTAAACGGTTGAAACAATTCAGCGAAGAATTCGGCGTGCAGGTGTATCTGGAGCCGGGCGAGGCGGCCATTACCCGATGCGCGGAACTCGTGACCACCGTGCTGGATGTGGTGCATAATGAGATTGATATAGCCATTGTGGATGCCTCGATCGAAGCCCATATGCTGGACCATCTGATTTACCGCACCAGCCCGAGAATTTCATCGCCGGGGCAGGGGAAATTCAAGATCATGATCGCAGGAAGATCATGCCTTGCGGGCGATGTATTCGGGCAATATTGTCTGAACAAAAAATTGAAACGTGGCGATATTATGCGCATCGCCGATGCGGCCGGATATACCATGGTCAAGAAGAACTGGTTCAACGGTCTGTCCATGCCCTCAATCGTTGTAAAAAGATTGAACGGAACGCTTGAAAAGGTCAGGAGTTTCGGATACAAGGATTATATCGCAAGTCTGTCTTAACGCGGCGAAACGGCGGCAGGAAATATTTGTCATTCCGAGCATAGCGAGGAATCTCGTTTTACGAAAAAGACAATGCCGAGATCCTTCGGCTTCACTCAGGATGACCTGTTTATTATAATGCAAGGAGAATCCATGAAAAAGAACTTACTCATCATCGGCGCCGGCGGCGTGGCGCACGTAACGGCCCACAAGGCGGCCATGAACAACGATGTGCTTGGCGATATCTGCATTGCGTCGCGCACGCAGTCTAAATGCGATGAAATCATCGAAAGCATCAAACGCAAAAAGCATCTCAAGGACAAATCGAAAAAGCTTTACTCCCGGCAGCTCGACGCGCTCAATGTGCCGGCGACCATGAAGCTGATCAGGGAAACCGGCTCAGAGATCGTCATCAACCTCGGCAACGCCTTTGTCAACATGTCCGTGCTCGAGGCCTGCCTGGGAACCGGAGCGGTCTACATGGATACCGCCATTCACGAGGAGCCGGACAAGGTTTGCGAAAACCCGCCCTGGTACGCGAACTACGAATGGAAACGCAAAGACCGCTGCAGGAAAAAAGGCCTGACCGCCATCCTGGGCGCCGGCTTTGATCCGGGCGTGGTAAACGCTTATTGTGCCCTGGCGGTGAAACGCTACTTTGACAAGATTGACACGATCGATATAATGGATGTCAATGCCGGCCGCCATGGGAAATATTTCGCCACGAATTTCGATCCGGAGATCAATTTTCGCGAATTCATCAAGGTCTGGACCTGGATTAACCGGCAGTGGAAGCAGTACCCCACGCATTCCGTCAAGCGTATTTACGATTTCCCGGTCGTCGGGCAACAACCCATCTATCTGAATGGCCACGACGAGTTGCATTCGCTTTCGAAGAACATTGCCGCGAACAGCATCCGTTTCTGGATGGGGTTTGGCGATCATTACATCAACGTTTTCACGGTGTTGCGCACGCTTGGTTTTCTCTCGCATCTGCCCGTAAAGCTGACCACCGGCCAGGAAGTCGTGCCGTTGAAAGTTGTCAAGGCGCTTTTACCGGATCCGAAGACGCTGGCGCCGGGATATACCGGCAAAACCTGCATCGGCAATTTTGTGAAGGGCTGGAAGAACGGGAAGAAAAGGGAAGTATTCATTTACCAGGTTTCGGACCACAAAAAATGTTACGAAGAGGTCGAATCGCAGGGCATCAGTTACACGGCAGGCGTGCCTCCGGTCGCGGCGGCCATGCTCGTTGCCAAGGGCGTCTGGGATCCGAAGACCATGGTCAATGTCGAGGAACTCGACCCCGAGCCTTTCATCGCCATTCTTGACAAGATCGGCCTGCCAACGGACGTCAAGGAAATCAAGCCCGGCGGCAAATTGTCTTTCGACGGCACGGTCGGCGACTTGCGAAAGGAGCTTGAAAAATCAACAGCAACAGTCACGGTCTCTGCCGCCAACCCCATGATCGCCGTCTCTCCAAAACCGGCGTCAAAGCAGAGAAAAAAATAAAAAGCCGAGATGAAAATCCATCGCAGGCGTCATAAGTTGCCGTGACATTTTTATTCAACGTTTGTTGAGGCTGTTGCGGAATCGCCGGATGTTGTCATGGTTGTTGACTTTTCCGTTGCAGCAGCTGGTAACGGCCGGGCCATAGCTTTTTCGACTTCCTTGCGTATATCGGCAAGGACGCGCAGGAGGTACTGCAATTTTTTATTGTTTTTTTCCCGGGCCAGAAAATCAAGCCGCAGCAGATCGTAAATATTTACCCAGTTTTCATCCAGTTCGACCTCCAGGCACGGATTCGGCAGATAAAATCCGCGCGATATTCTCACGAACAGCTTGCGGTTATAAGGTCCGATGCGGAAAACCTCGTTGCGGGCCAGTACGGCGCTGAGGTATGCGCGCCGTCGCCGCTCAGAGGGGATGACCGGTTCTGGGAAATGTAAGAGCGCCTTGACGAAATCGCCGGTCTCAAAACCGGGAATGCGATGATTGATTTTAACGCGCAGGATTTCCTGGAAGAGCGCCAGCATGGAGTGGAGCAGGAAAAACTCCATTTTATGTGCGTCGATTTTAATCATCCGGTTTTCCGTTTTGACCCGTATGCAGGCCGGCGCCAGACCGGCGTATACTGCGCCCAGCCGCTCGCGCGCGTAAGCCGGATCGAGGAAAGCCTGCCGCAATGCGATCTGGAGGGGAATCCTGCCCCAGTTATCGTGCAAGGCTGGATTGGCGCCTTCCTTGACCAGCCAGGCCGCCAGTTCGGTCATACCCAGCCTGGTCGTAATCATGAGCGGCGTCTGGTTCAGCGGGTTGCGGAAATCAACGCCGTGCAGGTCAATTTTATGCTTCAGCGCGCTGAGGCTTTTGTCCTGATAATCCAGGGTATATTTGTGTTCCACGAAGGAACGATCCTGTTCCGGGGCGGCCGCGCGGTTGAATTTAAGATCCAGTAATTTTTTGAATACATAAGGCACCGCGTACGCAATGGCGTATTCATAGAGCAGAAGCTTGGCCTGTTTGTTGAAGTTATCGGGATTCAACGCCTCTTTTTCAAGGGCTTTGAAGGTGTCCGGCGTTATCACTTTCCACGGTACCGGACGGTTGTTGAGAATGGTTGAACGGATGGCTTCAGCCTGCTCCTGTTTGCCCTGTAGTTCAAGCTTGCGCGCCTCCTCACGCCAGTCATCCATTGAAGAGACTTCGGTTTTTACCGGCTCGGACTGTCCCTTGACCTTCAATCCGAGCAGATTGAACAAACGATGGGTCGTGTCTTGTTCGATCCAATAGACCGCGCGAACCGCGCGCGTGATGCCGACATAAAGTGCGTTGATGAAAAACTTGTAGGCTTCCAGGGATTTATCGGTCTTGTCCCGCGCCCGGGCGTAAGCCAGTTCAACGCGTTCCAAGTCTTCGGGGACGACTCCATCGGTGATTTCATTGAATTCCTTGCGGCAGGATGAGACAAAACCGATCAGGATGATGTTCTCGTATTCGAGCCCTTTTGCCTCCTGGATTGAAAACAGGAGCGGCGTGTGGAACAGTTTGCGCGCCTCGGTCTTGTCCTCCTCGCGCAGCACGATCACGGCAAAGTGCGTCGAGCGGGAGGTTCTGGCGTCAAGGTTGTGGATGGTTTTATCGTCATTGTGCAGGAATTCGACCACGCCGGTATTTTGCGAGGCGCAGCGCACGAGGTAATTGCTTTCGCGGTCAATTGATCCGAAGCGGGCATTCTTTATGAGCAGGAGCCGGTTGGCCAGGGCGGTTACCTCGGGCGAGTTCCGAAAGTTGCCGTTGAGCACACGCAAAATATCGGTATGGTCGCCGATACGGCGCTCGTAAAACATGGTTTTAATGTTCGCCCATGAAAAGAAATTGGGATGCACGATCTGGTTTGCGTCCCCGCAAAGCACGAATTGGTCGGTGCGGCGCAGGGACTGCAGGATGAGGTGGACCTGGATATTCGTCAAATCCTGCACTTCGTCCACCACCACAAAGTCATACGCGGGCTGCGCCAGATTCAGATAAGCGTGGGAAATCATGTTGTGATCATACCAGCCCTCGGATTGCATCCATGCCCGGTATTTTTCAAAGATATCATAGACCAGCGGCCGCTGATCTGCGGTAAAAATGGACTGGCGCACGCCGAGTGCCTGATAATCGGGCCTTGAAAGGAAGGGGCGGTCAATGGCCGAACCGGTCAATACGCCGTTAAATTCTTCGTAGAGCATGTGGGCGTCCTTGATGGGGTAGGAGTGGCGGTGGCGACCGTACCATCCGGCAAAGACGCGAAACGTGACGGGCCGGTTTTCGGGAACCCGCAACGATTCAATAAATTCGCGGAACGACAGGAAGTCGAGGTTTTGCTGGTCGTTTTCATAGTTGTGGGCGTAATACAGGCTCCGGGCGTGTTCGGCCAGATAAGGGGAAAGCGTCACATAAAGAACGTCACCCGCAAGCATTTTGATTTTCTCGAGCGTCAGGGCGGTTTTACCACTGCCGGCCGAACCGATGAGAATAAGCGGGGCGTGCCGGCTAAAGGCCTCATGCTGGCACTCGTCAAATGAAATGATTTTATCCAGGATATGAATGCGCGGATTCTGGGAGTTGACGTAGGAGAGAAGTTCCGTGTCCGTCGAAGACAGTTTTGCCGGATCGGGAATGGACACAAGCTTGCTTTCATCAATCCTGGCGCCGTTCAGAAAACGCGATTTTTCATAGGCGTGGTTTGAGATAATTTCAAGGAGCAGGATTTGAGTTTCGCCCCTGAACATGCCGATTTTAAAAAGGAGGCGGTCGGCGTCGCTCAACTTGGCGCGGTAAAAAGGAGTATTGCAGAGTTTTTTTACCTCCGCCGCGTGAAACTGACCGGACTTGAGCTGTTCAACGGTCTGTTCAAACTGGCGCTGAAACCGCCCCGGATGAAGGTCGCTGTACTGGAGAACATTCATGTCTTGTATTATTACATTAGATTAAAAATTATTTACAATCATATACAACTATGTATATTAACGGATATGAGATTAGAGGAAATCGTTGCCGCTGTCAGGAATATGCCGTATTTTGACTTGGCGACCATTGCGCAACTGTCGGGCGAGCCCAGACAATCCTTGCGCATGCAGTTGTCGCGCTTGGTCAGACACGACAAAATCAAATCTCTCCGGCGTGGAATGTATGCTTTGTGTGAGCCGTACCGCAAGACAAATCCTAATCCCGCTCTGCTGGCGAACCGGATTTATGCGCCGTCATATTTGAGCTTCCACTGGGCGTTGGGATATTACGGACTGATCCCGGAGATGGTTTTTCAATTTACAAGCGCAACAACTCGTGTGCCGCGCTTGTTTAAAAATGAATTTGGAAGCTTTCAGTACAGGCATATCAAGCCGGATTGTTTTGCCGGTTACCAGGCAGTGGAAATTGATCGTCAGAAAGTGCTGATCGCCACGCCTGAAAAAGCCCTCCTGGATCTGTGGCACATCGTAAGCGGGGAATGGCCAATGGAACGCATGGCCAGCATGCGATTCCAGAATTTTGAAGCAGTATCACTTAAAAAATTGACAGAGTATGTTGAGCTTTTTCATTCGCCCCGGCTGGTTCGCGCTGTCAAGAGTTGGCGGGCATACATGAAGGCTGAAATGGAAGGGATTAAAAAACTGTGAAAGAAGAAGCAATCAATCTTGCCAGAGACGTTTCGGACCCTGCACGGCGACTGAACGTGCTTCGGGAGTATCTGCAGGCTCTGGTAATGCGTTCGCTTCATGAAAGCGAGGCATTTCAATGCATCGCTTTTGTCGGCGGTACGGCATTAAGATTTTTGTATGGTTTGCCAAGATTTTCTGAGGATCTGGATTTCTCGCTTGATTCTGGAAAGGGCTATGATCCTGCGAAATGGATGCGCAAGACAAAACACGATCTTCAACTTGCCGGCCTCGATACTGCGATTACCGTGAATAACCATAAGGCCGTGCATGTGGCCTGGATCAAGATCGCTGAAGTGCTCAAAGCTACAGGACTGGCTGGGATGGTACAACAAAAATTGTCAATCAAGCTGGAGATTGATACGCGTCCCCCAGCCGGGGCGCAAACGCGAAATCAAGTGATCGAGCGCCACAGGATGTTTGCGGTAAGGTGTTATGACCTGCCGTCACTTATGGCCGGCAAATTGCATGCTTTGATTACACGTCAGCATTCCAAAGGCAGAGACTGGTATGACTTTGTCTGGTATCGGGCACAAAGGCCGCAGCCTGAGCCGAACCTTGTTTTGTTGCAGAATGCGTTGGATCAGACGGAAAGGCAAAAGTTGGAGAGTAGCAAGTGGAAAGACCTTGTACACGACAAGATCGGTAAGCTGGATATCAGTAAAGTAAGAGAAGATGTTCAACCATTTTTGGAAGAACAAAGAGAAGCGGATTTGATAACAAGGGAAAACTTGGAATCGTTGTTGAAAACTACTGGTTGATATGCACGACCCTGGCTGGCGGGAAACCGTTGAAGGGGGTGGATGAGGCCACGCTATAGGCGCCGATGTCTTCAGTGTAGAGCATGTCTCCAAGCTCTAGGTTGGCGGGCAGTTCCTCGGCCAGTGAGACTGTGTCGAGCGCGTCGCAGGTCGGCCCAAAGACGGTGCAAATTTGTTTTGGTCCTTTTTTGAAAGCCTTGGGGTGATACTGGCAGTGGTCGAAGATGATGCCCGAGAAAGTGTGGTAAACGCCGTCGTCAATATAATAACAGAGTTTGCCGTCGCGCACGGCCTTGCCGATTATTTTTGAAACGGCGGTGGCGGCCGTTGCCACCATGAATCTGCCCGGCTCGGCCAGTATTTGGATATCCTTCGGGAAAAGCCGGTCAAGCTCGGTATTGATCATTTTTGCCAGTTCAGGGAACGGTTTCACGGTTGCGTCGTAGGGCGCCGGGAAGCCTCCGCCGATGTCCAGCAGGAACATCTTGGTGTAACCGCGGTCTTTCGCTTCCTTGAACACGTTTGCCGCGAGGTTGATGGCCTGCACGAAGTTTTCAAAGTTGGTGGTCTGGCTGCCGACGTGAAAACTCAGTCCCTCAACCATCAGACCGGCCCGGTCGGCTTCGAGGATCAGATCCACCGCTTCTCCCGACGATGCGCCGAACTTGGAGGAAAGTTCGACCATGGCGCCGGTGTTGGCGACCTTCAGGCGCAGGACAAGCCCCGAGTGCGGGGCATACTTCCTGATTTTTTTGATTTCTTCAGAATTGTCAAAAGTCACAAGCGCCTTGTATTGATCGAGCTCTTTCAAGGTTTCGTTGTCCTTGATCGGGTGAGCGTAGATAATCTTGTCCCAGATCCAGTCCTGCCTTTGTTTGGCGGGCAGGTCCTTGATATATTCGTACACGATCATGAATTCCGGCATGGAGGCCACGTCAAAGCTTGCGCCGGCCTGGTAAAGGGTCTTCACAATGGCCGGATCCGGGTTAGCCTTGACGGCATAGTAAGCTTGAACGCGTGGGAGATGTTTTTTAAAAGAAAAATAGTTCCGGCGCAGCAGGTCATGATCAAGCACCACGATGGGAGTGCCATGCTTTTTTGCCAGTTGTTTAAGAGTTTTTAATGCGGCCATGAATAAACCTCATCCGTTTAAAATTTAGGATTTCGACCCTCCTCCCAAACTACTTTGTACGTTGGGCAGGTATTCGATTTTTCAGTTTGGCGCCCCCTACGGGAGTCGAACCCATCTTTCCAGGATGAGAACCTGATGTCCTGTCCGATAGACGAAGGGGGCAAACCGGATGAAAATATCCATAATTCAACGTTACTTGTCCAGATTTTTTCTCGTTAAAGAAAAAGGGCGAATTTGTTGAGAATATCAGATCGCTCTTGCCCGTTTTTGACGACATTCCAACATTCTGCAGAATGTTAGAATGTTTTCATAAACTTTAAGAAGGATTTGCCATAGGGCGAGAGAGTGTGGGCGACCCGGCGGCCACGGTATTGTTTGTTCAAAAGGCCGGCCTGTACTAAAGAGCGGGTATGTTGCGAAATGGTTTTAAAGTTTGCCCCCAGCGCGCCGGCCAACTCTTCGACCGCAATCCCTTCGGAACTTTCAACGGCGAACAAAATTGCTATTCGTCGATGATTGGCCGCTCCCTTAAAATACCTTTCCAGTTGTTTAGAGGTCTTCATATTTTGCATGACAGAACATCTTCAATACTCCAACATTCTGCAGAATGTTGGAGTATTGTCAAGATTTTTTATGGCTTTTGTAGGAACATTTCCTTCAACCGGACATAATCGGTCTTGCCGTTGCCGAGTTTGGGTATTTCGCGGACTTTGATGACTATCCGGGGAATGGCCAGCTCGGAAAATCCCTGGGACTTCAATGTTTCACGCACCTTGGCGGCGTCCAGTTCCTCTATGTTGGTTACCGCGATTAGTTTTTCGCCCTTGATTTCGTCCGGCAGGCTTATGACCGCGATCTCCTTGCGGCCCGTTAAGGCCGGAGATGATAACGCCGCCTCCACGGCGGTCAGTGAGATCATTTCGCCGCTGACCTTGGCAAAGCGTTTCAAGCGGGCGCGTATTTTCAGGAAACCGTCCGGCGTCATTTCCACCACGTCGCCGGTGTCATACCAGCCCTGGTCTTCGATCAGAAATTTATGGTTGGCTTTTTCATTTTTAAGATAACCTTTCATGACATTCCTGCCTTTGACGTAGAGTTTTCCGATCCTGCCGTTCTGGCAATCAATTCCATCGACGGGCAGGATTTTATATTCGATGCCGGGCAGGAATTTGCCGACAGTGCCGTGCTGGTTTTCCACGGCATTGTTCATGGCGATGACCGGCGAACATTCGGTGGCGCCGTAGCCGGAAAGCACTCGCATTCCGTAAACCTTGGTGTAAGTTTCGAACACAGAGTCGCTCAGGGCCTCCGCGCCGCAGTAAATATAACGCATGGAGTAAAAATCGTAAGGGTTGGCCCGCATGGCAAAGCCGCGCAGAAAAGTATTGGTAGCGATCAGCATGGAGCAGTTTTGCAGGTAGGCGGTTTCCGGCACGATTCGATAATGCAGCGGATTGACGTACAGAAACACGCCGGCATTGGCAAAGAGCGGCATCAGAGTGCCGACCGTGAGGCCGAAGCTGTGGAACATGGGAAGCGGGTTGAGGAGAAAATCGTTTTCCCTGACGTCAATCCTGGCAAGGCATTGATAAATGTTCGAAATGATATTTTCATGACTGAGGCGCACGCCCTTGGGAATATCTTCCGAGCCGGAGGTGAAAAGAATGACTGCGGTGTCGGATGGGGGTGCGTTATTGCCTGGGAAAAATGAAGCCGGCTGCAGAAACCGGACAAAGGCTTTGATTTTTTGAAACAGCCCTGAGGAATTAATCTGTTTTTCAATGTCCTCCATATAAACAACGGTTTTCTCCTGAAAGATTTCTGTTCCGATATTGATTTTTTTCAGAAATTTCCGGGAGGTGACTATTACGCGAAGGTCAGCCAGGTTCATGGCCTGTTTAAGGGCTTTCACGCCGCTGGTATAATTGAGAAAGGCCGGTATTTTCCCGGACAATTGCAGGCCCATGAACAACAATGCGGTTACGGAAAGGTTTGGAAGCAATAATCCCATGACTTGGTCCGGGTATTTTGAAAAATATTCACTCAGGATGCCTGCGGACAAGAGCGCTGTGGCATAGCTGATTTGCCGGCCGGTGACGTCCTTGAATGCAATTTTATTTTTGTTTTGCCGGCAGAGCCGGATAAACTCCTGGCCAAGCGTGGCCGGCTTATTGTGTGTTTCGTAGAAAAGTTCGCAAAGCATGGCATAGATGCGGCGGGTGGCTTCTTTTTTCCTTTCCTTAGGCAAAAAACAGTCGAGTTCCATGGGGGCGATGAGTTTTCCGATCGTCATGGTGATTCGGGCAAACAACCGTTTTTTACCGCGCTTCCTGGAGAAAACCGTCTGATAAGTGTCCAGGTAGATCGGCAGTATTTGCGCCCTGGTTTTAAAGGTGATCAGCCCGGCGCCTTCATAGACCTTCATGAAGCTGCCGGTGGTGCTGATGCGCCCTTCGGGAAAAATCAGCAGCGGCCGGCCCTGTTCCACATATTTGATCGCTTCCTTAAGGGCATAAGGATTGGATGAATCAATCGGCAAGGCGCGCGATTTTACCGGTGAAAAGTTCATAAACCAGCGCCGCGATATTTTCAGATCCGCAAGAATTTTGAAGTCCAGATCCAGATACGCCCAAAGGATCACGCCGTCCAGGAAACTGGCGTGATTGGATATGATTAACAGACGCCCGGATTGCAGAGGGACATTTTCCAGGCCGGTGATTTTAATGCCGTGAAAAAGCCGCAAGTATAAACGTACGAGTTTTTTCAGGATTATGTCAAGCAACATGGGCTTTGAATTTTTGTTGAACGTTCGAATTCCGCCAAGGCGGGATGACCTGCTTTGGGTCCGATCAGAAATCCCCAACTGGTCGGTTGGAATCCGGAGAGAACATAGGCGATTGGCCAGTACCAGATATACATGCCGGTGCAGGGAAACACGATGACCTCATGCCTGCCCAATCCCGAACGGGTTATGAATCTTTCCGCCACATGCCTGAAAAATGCCGTCGAGTGATCATCAATCCCGATTACATGGTTTACGATCCAATTGCCGTTGTTGGGCAGCGTTATCAAGCACATGGAACCGTTTTTTTCGATAATCTCCGCAAAGAGATTCATCACTTCATAATGATAATTGATGTGTTCTAGCGTTTCCATGCACAAGATGACGTCAGGCTTGTAATCTTCCATTACCTTTCCCATTTTGTCCGGGCCGGACTTGACATTAAGATCAATGGGATAGTCCACGGAAGGGTCGTTCTGGACGTCCACAACGCGGTATTCTTTCGAAACAGCGCTTATTTCATGATAAGCCCGTGCGAATTTCGGATATTTCTCGTCGCATCCTGGCATTTTTCTGCCGCCCACATCCAATACGACCTTGCCGCGGGAAAGATCACGTGCCAAGCCAAGGCGTGAAATCATATAATTATCCTTTTCTTGAAAAATTCGTTTGAAACTCCGAAAAGAATACGGCAAAAACGCGCAATAAACAAGAAATCTTCTTGTAACAAGAATAATGGATGTGTAAAAATAAAAATCTGGACAAAAATAGAACGTTTGGGCGGGGCCCGATATAATCACATGAACAAGAGAAAAGCATCTACGGCATTAATACCTTCCTTGACACTTCCGCCACGGATTGAATTGATTCTTCTGATAGCTGTTATTTGTGCGGCTGCTTTTTTCAGGCTGTATCATCTCGGAGCGCCGGCTTTTCGGGCCGACACCATGATTTTCCTGGATTTCGCCCGCCAGCCGCTCGGGCCTGCGGAATTTTTCACTCAATGGACAACCACTCTGGGGATGAACAAGACCGGGCAATTTCCCTTTGCCGTGGCGTGGCTGAAAGCGTTTTTGAAAATCACGGGCGCCGAAATAACACCGTTTGCGGTGCGCCTTCCTTCGGCCATTTGGGGCATATTGGCGGTATTGGCCGTCTATGGCGCCGGCCGGGTATTGTCCGGGAATGCGTTTGCTTTGTTTGCCGCGGCTTTGTTTGCCCTGGATCCGTTTCATATAGGCGTCAGCCGCGAAGCTTATTTTTATCCGCCGTTGGTCTGCGGCAGCGCGTTTTTGCTTTGGGCGGTATTTCTCCAGATAGAGACAATCCGGGACGAAAGCTCATTGCCGCTCAGGTTTTACGTTCTCCTGGCAACCGGTTTCTTTTTGACTACCTACGCTCAGCCTTCGTCCTGGCCGATGGCGTTTATGGCGGCATTGGCCATTTTATGGTTTCAGGTTAAAGTCTCTTTACAAAAAAGGCGGATTTTGCGCTCTTTAATTTTGGTTGTTCTTGTTTTTGTGTTCATAGGTGTACCTTTGCTCTTTTCGGACTGGGCACTTCCGCAAATGATCAGCGCATCCTCTGCAGAGCATAAGGCATATGTGCGGCGGGTATTTGGCTCAAGCCCGGAATCGGTATTTTTTACGCTGGCGCGAACTCTTTTTTCGTTCGGATGGGGGATGACCGTTCCACGGATATTTTTTACCATGGTGGTTGTTACGTTAGGCGTGGCGGCGACAATTCGCTTATGGCGCCGGTCGCTCGTGATGCCCGTTCTTGTGATTTTATTGGGGGGAGGGATATTGCTGTTTGCGACCGCCAGATACCTGCTGTTGGAACAAGCCGTCAGTTCGCGCTATTTGCTGGCCTACCTGCCATTGTATTTGTTCTGGCTTGCGATCGGTTTATGGTTTGCTCCGGCCATATTGCGCGGCCCAGGAAAGATCGGCGAAAGAACTTCGCTCGCCATTTCTGCCGGCCTCATGGCCGTGGCTCTTGGTTTGAACGTCTGGCCGGCTTATCTTGCCACGCAACTGAGGGGGAAACCGATTCCCTACTGGGATATTGTGCATTGGTGCGACAAAAATCTTCCCTCCCGTTCGCTTGTGCTGGTCGAGCGCTGGTTCGATCCCTGGAATGAGTTGCGGGTGCACAATTCCACCAATGTTTATTTTACATTTACAGTGCCTTCTGAACCGATGGATGTCTTCAGGCAGATGAACTGGCCTTTGACCGCCAGGCAATTCCTGGAAAAATTTCCTGATGCCGCCTATCTTGAATTTTCCCGGGCGGACCGGGACGTGAAAGGGGTGGTGACGAACTGGTCCTTTGCCCGCAGCGTTTCGTTCACAAACGAGGCCGGCATTCGTCTGGCAAAACTGGGGCTGGCGCACCGCGAGGAATTTTTTACTCCTAATGCCAACCGGCTGATTGCCACCATTTTTTACAATTCGCGCGATGATGTGCTGGCCCATGCCAAGGCGGCCGGCAAGGAATATCTGGTTCTATATGGTCCGGAATGGGGGTATGCGAAGCTTTGGCAACAGTTGCGGGATTTCCGCGACTGGCGCATCCTTGAGAAACAGGCCGCCTTGGATGTTTATAACCTGACCGGCAAGACAAACGCGGTGGCGCTTAAACTGAGCGGCATGGCATTAAATGGAATGAAACGCACGGAATGCCGGGGAAAATACCATGACTTTCGCCATTTTCAGCTTGATGAATGGGTAATAAAAAATATCAGTCTCAATCCAGGACTCAATAAAATAGTCTTTTCAGACTCACTTTGGTCCGTTTCAAAAATTCCATTGCTGGTGGATCAGGTCGAAATAATCCCGGAAACCATTCATCACTGATTACGCGGGGGATATGATAAAAATACCGTTGCCTGATGAGTTGCAATACGTGCGCGAAGATGGCGCGCCTTACTTGCGTTACACCGAATTCAATCATAGCCCCGTTCACCGGATCAGATTGACCTGCATTATTCAAATGTTGGACAGGGCAATCTCCGGCGGGCGTGGAAAAATCCTTGAGATAGGTTGCGGTGTTGGTAATATTGCCATTCCCATTGCCAGTCTGGGGCATGATGTCACGGCGTGCGACATTCACGGGCCTTCGATAGAAGAAGCTCGGCAGCGCAACTGTTTTTCCAATCTGACTTTTGTGCATGGGTCCATTGACTCGGTAAATTCCGGAGAATATGATGCGGTTATTCTTACCGAAGTTCTTGAACACGTCCGCAAATACCGGGAGATGATGGGGTTGATTGTCCGCCTGATGAAGAAAGACGCCACCCTGATCATCACCGTTCCCAACGGTTGCGGCATCACGGAGTTGTTATGCCGGCCGAGTTATGCCCTTAAAAAATGGCCGGGCGGCGCGGCGGTAATCAAGGCCGTTAAACGCGTCCTGAAGACCGCCGATCCGACGACCGTTAATTTTTCTTCGCCGCATGTTAATTTCTTCACTTTGCAGTCTCTTGACGGTCTTTTTGAAGATTGCCGGGTCGAAGTTGCCTCATTCCGGCGTTTTTTCTTTCTCTGGCCGTTGTGGGAAACGTTTTTTTCGGAACGGGGCTATCCGCCCGATTGGCCGGAAAGGGATTTTCTCCGCTCGCAGAAGTTGCCTCCGCCTCTTTGCGCGCTCTGGGCCTTCGCCCTTAAAAGGAAATCGGTCCTGTAACATGAAAATTCTGCTGGTCACCAATTATCAGCCGCCGCACATGGGCGGGATTGAATATGCGGCCGTTTCCCTGAAGGAATGCTGGTTGCGGCTTGGCCACAAGGTAACATGGCTGACTACTGATATTCCGCGCGGAATGTCGGAAAATACGCCGGAAAATTTACGCGTGTCGGCTGCTAATTTTCTGGAGCGTAATTGGCAGATCAACACCCCGCTTGTAAATCCTTTTTGTCTGCCAATTATTAATAGTGCGATTGATTCATGTGATGTTGTAAATGTCCACAGCCTAGCGCCAGGCCTTGCCAGCTTGACAATGATATTGGCACTTTTTAAGAAAAAACCGGTCGTGGCCACCCAGCATGTCGGCGTAATACCGCTGTCGAATAAAATACTGGATGCCGTTCAAAAGAAAATTCTTTGCGCGTTGGCCCGCTGGGGCGTTAAGCGAGGGATGAAACTCACTTTTGTGGGCGAGGCGGTCAGGCAGTGGTTTGTGCAAAATGCCCCTCTGCAACCGGAGAAAACCATCATGACTCCCGCCGGCATTGATCATAAAACTTTTTATTTTGTCGGTAATGATGAAAGAAAAACTTTCCGTGGCAAATGGCGTCTGGATGAAAAACGGCTTAATGTTCTGTTTGTCGGGCGTTTTTATGAAAAGAAAGGTCTTCCGCTAATCAGGCGATTGGCGAACGACTGTCCTGAAGTAAAATTCACGCTCGTGGGGCAGGGACCGCTTTCTCCTGCAGAATGGGGATTAGCCAATGTGCGCGTCATCGGCTATGTGACCAATGAGGAATTGAGGGAGCTTTATGGCGCGCATGATTTATTCATCATGCCTTCGGTCGGCGAGGGCTGGCCGGCGGTTGTTCCCCAGGCCATGGCCTGCGGTCTGCCGTGTCTGATTTCCGAGGAAACATTTGCGGGCTATGGCAAGGACAGGGATATGTTTCTGGTTTGTCGGCGCGAGCCTGCGGCGCTCAAACAAATGATATTACAATTCGGCGAAGGTTTGCCGGCAGGCCTGATGCTGCGCGAAACAGTGTCAAAATACGCTTTGCAGCATTGGAACTGGGAGACTACGGCAAAAATTTACCTGGAATTTTTTGCGAATTCGCCGATTGTCTCGCTCACAAAATAAAGCGGCCTCTTTTTTGATTCGTCAAAGATGCGGCCGATGTATTGCCCGATTATTCCCAGGCTGATCAACTGGATGCCGCCAAGCAGAAGCACGGCAACCATGATGGTGGCCCAGCCGGGCACTGTTCCCTGCGGATGGCGCAGCTTGGCGATGATGACATTGACCGCCTCCAGTGCGCCCAGCAATGCTGTCAAAACGCCTGCGCCCGTTACCCACGTCAGCGGTGAACTGGAAAAGGAAGTCATGGCGTCCCAAGCGAGCACGAGCGATTTCCAGACCGGATATTTGGTTTCGCCAGCCAGGCGCGGTTCGCGCTTGTACGTCACGGCGCATTGCGTAAACCCGACCCAATTGGTCAGGCCGCGCATAAAACGGTGCCGCTCGCGGACTTGTTTGAGCGCCTCAACCACTTTGCGGTCAATCAGACGAAAATCGCCCGCGTTGATGGGCGCGTTAAAATCGACCATTCGCCTGAATATCCTGTAGAAGAGCGATGCCAGAGATTTTTTCAGCCAGGTTTCTCCGGCGCGGTGTTCGCGCACGGCGTAGACCACCTCAAAACCTTCGCGCCATTTTTCCGCAAGCTGCGGGATGACCTCGGGCGGATCCTGCAAGTCGGCGTCAATGATCACGGCCGCGTCACCACCGGCGTAATCAAGCCCGGCCGTGATCGCTATCTGATGCCCAAAATTTCTGGAAAGTTTGATCAGTTTGACGCGTCTGTCTTCCTGCGCCTTGGCGGCAACCCATTTTGTTGAGCCGTCCGAGCTGCCGTCGTCGACGAAGATGATTTCAAAATCTTCCCCTTTGCCGGCCAGCGCGTCGGCCAGACGTTCATAGAGCGTGGGGAGGTTGTCTTCCTCATTGAGGAACGGCACCACGATTGATAACTTTGCTTTAGTGACAGATGATGACATTCTGTTTTCCGACCTTGTGCCTCTGTGCCTTTGTTACTTTGTGCCTTTTGTCTTAATAACCTCCGCCGCCTCCTTCAAGTCATTAGCAATAGCATCCGGCCGGCAATTTTCAAGGCTAAAAAATCTTTCAACCTGTTCGATTTTAAGTTTGGTCACCAGGATGGTGCGGCATCCGGCCGTTTTTCCGGCCTGTATATCGTTCAAGCCGTCCCCGACCATCCAGCTTTTCCGCAAATCAATGTTGAATTCGCGGGCCGCCCCGAGCAGGAGGCCTGGCTTGGGTTTGCGGCATTCGCATTCGACCGCATATTCATTCTTTTTCTTTGCCGCAGCCGGGCAATGGGGGCAAAAACGCAAATCGTCCCATTTGGCTCCTTCGGCGGCAAGCAAGGCGGCCAGCTTGTTGTTGACCGACGCCAATGCTTTAAGGGAAAGGGTTCCCCTGGCTACGCCCGGCTGGTTGGTCGCCACTATCGCAAGGTAACCATGCTGATGGGCGCACTTTATAAACTCCGCCGCATAGGGTTTTAGGGAAACGTCTTTGGGCCGGCGGGGCGAATCCAGAGTGCCGTGGGTTTCGTCATAAACCATATCGTTCAACGTTCCGTCCCGGTCAATAAAAACCGCCTTGTTCATAATGCACAAAATTACATATTTTTATGCATTATGCAAGATAGATATGATGCCGGCTTGTGCTGCTGGCGGGGAGTATCAATTTTAGAGAATCCTGCCCTTTTGCCTGCGGTATTCTGAGGGCGAACAGCCGTAATGCTTTAGAAAATGGTGATGAAAATGGCTCTCGTCCACGAAGCCCCATTCGGATGCTATGATTTTCATCGGTTTCTGGGTGTGGAATATCTGGTCCGCAGCTCCGCTCAGACGGTAACGCAGCGCGAATTTTGCGAAGGATATTCCCATGGTTTTTCGAAACGATTTTTGGAAGCTGAAACGGCTGAGATCGCAACTTTTCGCGGCGGAATCAATGGTGGTGCGAAGATGGTTTGTAAACACCATGTTAATCGCCCGATCAAGCGATTGGAAAGCGGGCGGCAGGGGGGATGGAGCGGCTTCCCATTTCTCATAAAGGATCAACAGAATTTCCAGGAGCCGTATTCTAAGCCACAACTTCTGTTGTGGCGGCGGACAGCCTGCCAATTCCAAAAGATGGCGTCCGAGTGAAAGTGTTTGGCCTGTTTTTGAGGGCGAAACCTGGGGGCGTTCTGTCGGGGCGGAAGTAAAAAGCGGCAGGGCGTTGAAATCGGGCGTTTCCGGAAAGCGCATATTGGCCAGGAGGCCGGGCCACAATAAAACAATCACCAGCTCACAGGGAGTTTCCAGAGCCTGGGTTCCATGAGGCTCCCATATGCCGGATAACCAGACCTGGCCGGGCCTCAAATCGATTGTTTTGCCGCCGTATATTCTCCGCAGTTTGCCTGAAAGCACTATTCCCAGTTCCAGTTCAAAGTGCATGTCGAAGTCCGTCTGTCCGCGTTGCCTCATGACGTAGTGGTCAATCCGGATGGGCGTCCGGTCGGAAAGCATCAGGGCCATCTGTTTGATTTCGCCTGATTGCACGGGTGATTTTCTGTTGCGCATAAGATTAAGCTTAAAACATTCGGCACAAAAATACAATTATTAAACCGGTTCTTACATTTGAAATTTCTCGTCTTTTTCATCCGGACGATTTATTGTTGAAATTAAATAATGCAAAAAACAAGCAAATAGGGGGAAGTTATGCTGCGTATTGGCGCGATTGAGCCGACCGTTCTCTTTGTTAGAAAAAAGGACAAGTTGTTGCAACTGATTGACGTGGTTGTCGATAATCGGGGCGAACCTGCCGAGGCCGATTTGGAGTTCGATTTCCGGTCCGGCAGGACGGAGTTTCACCTTGGCCGGATCGAACGCGGCCGGCAGACCTGCAGGATTTCTGCGCCGGACCTGCGCGATGCGCTTTCTGTCGAATTTGTCCTCAAATCCGGCGGGCAAGTCCGGGACCGACTGGCCATGGATTGGAAACCGGGAAAACACTGGGAAGTATACATGACCCCGATTGCCCATCATGATCTGGGTTATACGGACACGATCGAGGAAGTGCTGCGTAAATACTGCCGCATCTATGAAGACGTCCTGCGTTTCTGCGAGGAAACCGAAGATTGGCCGGAGGAGTCGCGCTTCAGGTACATGATCGAGCAATCATGGTCCATTCAGCATTTTATCGAGCAGAGCGGCCGGGAAACACACGCGAAACTGGAGAGATATATCCGCGCCGGCCGGATAGAAATACCGGCTTTTTTCGGCAACGAAATAAGCGGATTGTGCAGCCACGAGGAGCTGGTCCGCCTGATGTATCCTTCCTTCCGGATAGGCCGGCAATTCGGCGCCAGAATCACGTCCGCGGCAATCACCGATATCCCCGGATTGAGCTGGGGAATCCCGACGGTCCTGGCCGGCGCCGGTGTAAAATATTTTTTTGCCGGCCTGCCGTTTTACTTCCATTGGACAATCGAAAACGATCGGTTGAATCAGTCGGGTAGAAATGACATTCATACCTTCTGGGATGAATCCTCAATTCTGAGGCCGCATGGCCGGCCCGACGCGTTTTACTGGAAAGGTCCGGATGGAAAGAAAATATTGGTGTTTTATCAGGGCGGGTACGGCGGCTGGAGTCCTAAATCGTGCAATGAAATCATGGAACAACTGCCGTCCATGCTGGGGCAGATGGAAACGAGCGGATGCCCTTTTTCGGTAATGCGGTACGGCGGTTACGGCTGCGGAGATAACCTTGGACCGGACTTGGTTGTGAGCCGCATTGTCCGGGAATGGAACTCCCAATGGGCCTATCCCAGGCTTGTCGTTGCGACGCATACCATGTTTTTCGAGGAGCTTGAGAAACAGTGCGAAAATATCCGCACATTCAGCGGAGAACTGCCGGACACGGATTATCCGGTTGGCGCCGTTTCCACCGCTATGGAAACGGCCTTAAACCGTGTCACGCATGACAGGCTTCATGCCGCCGAAAAACTTGCCTCTATCGTTTCAATGCTTGGCGCCGGCGAGAATTCGGGACCGGCAAAACATGATTATACCGGGGAAAATATTCGCGATGCGTACAAGAACATGCTGCTTTTTGATGAACATACCTGGGGAAAGTCCTATAATTTTGGGACGGTTCAGGACTGGGCCTGGAACGAAAAGAGCCGCTACGCGTATAAGGCCGCCGGACTGGCAGAAATCACAGTTGCTCAAAGCGCCGGACAGATTGCGGGGGCGATTTCGATCGCCAGGAAGGAAAAACATATTGTCGTGTTTAATCCGCTTTCCTTTGCGCGGACAGACGTCGTTTTCCTCAGGCCTGTTCCCCGCTATCTCACGCAGGGCGCGTTTGACCTTTTGGACATGGAAACCGGCCAAAAAACGTTTTTGCAGATGGTTGAGCTTGAGAGTCCGCAGTCCCCAGTGCCGCATGCGGCGGGACGGTATGCCCGGGGCCAGTTTGACCGCCGTGAACTTATGAGCAGCGAGCTCATAAGTCTGGTTTTTACTGCGGAAAATGTGCCGGCCATGGGTTACAAGACATATCGGATTGTTCCCCGGGAAGATGGACAGACTAAGGCCAATGAAATCAGTATAAACGGAACAAGCATTGAAAATCGTTTTTTTCGCGTTGAATTGAACCCTGAAACAGGAACCGTGACCGGCATTTATGACAAGGAACTGAACCGCGAACTGGTTGATAAAAATGCTCCGCACCAGGTCAATCAACTTGTCACCAGATGGGCAGAGACAGGCAAAACCGAGAGTCCGGTCCGGGCTGAAATAAGGCGGGGACAGGCAGTGCCGGTTTACGGAAGCCTGATTGTTACCGCGGCCGGCGCCGGCTGCCCCCAGTTGACCCAGGAAATCATTCTTTACCGCGATTTAAAAAGGATAGATTTCAACAATCGAATTTTGAAAGATTCCACTCCGGCCCAGGAAATTTATTTTGCATTTCCTTTCGCGGTCGAGAGGCCTGATTTCCGGTTTGAAGGATGTAATTCGGTCATCAAGCCATTGCGAGACCAATTCCCGGGTTCGAACACAAATTATTACTCGGTGCAGCATTGGGCGGATGTTTGCGGCGAATGGGGCGGAATAACGTTTTCCTCATTGGACGCGCATCTGATGGAATTCGGCGGACTGCAACCGTGTTATGTTTCCCAGGCCCATCATGGGGTCACTCCTCCGGATTTCGGCGCTCCATTTACAAGTGAAATGCACAGGGGCCATATGTATTCCTTTGTGCTCGACAGCAATTTCCGGACTAATTTTCAGGCAACCCAGCAGGGTGACATGTTGTTCCGCTATTCCATTACAACTCATCGGGGCGATTGGCGTCATGGCCGGGCGGCGGCTTTCGGATGGTCCGCGGCCAACCCGCTTGTGCCTGTTATAGTAAATGGAAAACAGAAGGGTAAATTGCCTGAATCGCTTGGCTTCTGCCGGGTGGACAAGCCGAACGTCATGCTGACCGCGTTCAAAAGGGCTGAGGACGGAAAAGGTTTCATTGCCAGGCTGACCGAGATGGAAGGAGTGAAAACGAGTTTGAAATTGACGTGTCCGTTTGGAAAGCTTACCAAAGCTTATTTGACGAACCTGGTCGAGGAGAATGAAAGTGAAATTCATGTCGACGATCATGGCTTGACCGTTTCCCTGGCTCCGTTCAGTATCGCAACCGTGAGAATTTTTTACGGAGAAACATGAGATGAGTTCGAAATAAAACAGGACAGGTGAAAGGAAAATCCAACATGTCCGCCAGACAAAATAAAAGCTTGTATTTATTGTTGTTGATGATCTGGGTATATGGATTGAGTTGTGCGCCTGCAGCCAATGCGCCGGCGAACTCCGTACCGGCAAAGATTTCGGATGAGGGCCTCTTAGCCTGTTGGGCGCTGGATGATGGGAAAGGCGACGCGGCCCAAGACCTTTCCGGCAAGGGAAACCACGGCAAAATAACTTCCCCAAACTGGGTGGACATCGCTTCGCGGAAAAACCTTCTCTTTGTTCCCTGTCAGGGCGCCAAAGTATCGGCCGCCATCGGTACTGTTGACAAGGGACTGACAATGGAGGCGTGGTTTTTCACGTCCTCGACCGGCACTCACAGCATTATCCAAAGGGGCGGCTGGCAAAACCGTCTTTTGATCGCGAACGGCAAGGTTGAGGCCACCATTCAGCTTTTGGGCGGGAAATTTTTCTGCCTGGGCGCCGGTGAGAAAAAATATCTTTCCAAATGGACGCACCTTGCCTTGACGTATGACGGCGGCAAGGCGAGGTTTTATGTCGACGGCGAATTGAAACAGGAGGTTTCCACGCCCGGTAAATTGATGCCCGGCCCCGGAAATTCCGGAGGTTCGACAGTCAACGTTGGCGCGGAGTCGGGGCATTTCCATTTCAGCGGCTTTGTCCGCGACGTCAGGATTTACGGCAGAGCGCTTGCGGAGCAGGAGATCACGGCGCAATTCGCAGGGGAAAAATCGCTGAAAGATAAGGATAATGAATATGCCAGGGCGCTGGAGGAGTATTTTCCGCTTGAGGTCAAGGCGGAGGGAAACACGGTTTTTCTGGCTGAAGATGAGCCCGAAAAAATAGGAAGAACCTTTGCCGTAACTTCCCTGCTCAACGCGCCGGGGAAATTCGAGCTAAAGTTCAGCGGAGAAATCACCGACTTCTACGGCGTTCAGGCGGCTGCGTTCGATTTGGATGAGAGTTTCAGCCTGGCGCCCGGGGAGAGGAAAATCGTCCGCGTGGAAGTGCCGTTTCAAAACAGGCTGGGAATATATTCCATCAAGGGAAAAATGCTGAGGAAAAACAGCGCCGTTGCTTTTCCGGTCAGCCTGGAGAGCGCTTTTTGCGTGATCCGCCGGCCCGTGCCGCTTACGCGCGAAGAGCGGCTGAAATCGCCGTTCGGCATCATCGTGAGCTTATTCTGGCGGGCGGATTCGATTCTTCCTTATCTGAAAATGTTGGAATATTCCGGCATGCGCTGGGCCGAGATTTACACGAACCTTGATTGGCCGGCCGTGGAACGCAAAAAGGGAATATATGATTTTAGCGAGGCGGATAAAATGTGCGAATACCTCGACAAGGCCGGGTTGTTGTGCATGGCTTCCATGCTCGGCGAAAATAGAATCTACGAAAACTGCCTTGACCCCGAGGCGTTTGGAAAATATTGCCGCGCCCTGGCCGAACATTTCAAGGGCAGAATCCTGGCCTGGATGATCTGGGGCGAACCGCATAACAACGGATTCGGCCCGGTTTACGACGGCAGGGCGGTGGTTATCGGGAAGTGGCTGAAACCGTATCTGTACTTTTCAATGGTCGCGGCCGAAAACATTAAAATGGGCGATCCGCAGGCATTGACCATTTCGGGCGCCATGGATACCTATTCCATCCTTGAGGCGCTGCTGGCAGGCGGCATGGGAGCTTATTACGACATTATCGGGGTGGAGCCTTACTGCTGGGCCGAATCGTCCAAAGGTTTTCCGGAGCTTGACGGCAAGCCGGCCGTCACCATTTGCGATGACGGAGCAGAATTGAGGGAACTTTTAAGAAAATATAATGCGCCCCGGAGAATGTGGACAACGGAAGTGGGCTGGCAGGCCACGCGGAAAGAACTGAAAGGCGGCGTTGATAAACTCCTGGCAACGCAGCGCATGCGAGCCGCGTTGATGGTCAGGGAATATGTGATTTCTCTTGCCTCCGGCATTGAAAAAGTTTTTTATATAGACTGGGGCGGACGCAGCGAGACGACGGGATACGGCATAGTGGACGATAATTTGAATCCAAGCCCCGCCTATACGGCCTATTCCAACATGAGCCGCCTCCTTGAAGGAGCCGCTTTCGAAAGGCGGCTTGCGCTAAAAGCGGAATTGCGGGGATATATTTTCAAACGCAAGATGTCTTCCATCTGGTTTTCATCCCTTTTCAGGAAAAGAGAAAATATGCTCGTGCTCTGGTCGGTCAAGGACGAGGATGGCCAAAAAGTCGAATTGCCGGATTGCGATATCAGATGCGTGGATATCCAGGGCAATGAAATTTACGGGAAAGCTTTGAATATTTCGCCTCTGCCGGTTTATTTGATCGGCACGCCGGAAAACGTCGCGGAGATATGCCGGTATTTGGAGAGCAAAAGTTAAAATGTTGTTTCGACAAACGATATTGATTTTGACGGCAGGATTGTTTGCGTTGTGGACAAGCCTGGTTTTGGCTGCGGCGGATGGCGCCGATCGCCCGATTTCAACGAATCTTCTGCTGAACAGCGGTTTTCTCAAGACCGCCAATCCCGGTATTCCCGACAACTGGTTTTCTGCCAGGGGGCCGCTCTATATTCAGGAATGGCCGCAAGGTTGGAGCCTGGATGAGGAACACGCCGTTCCGGGCGCCAAAAGCATAAAGGTGTTTTCACCGGGCGGAAAGGCCGGGAGGGGCGCGCGATATGCCCGTTACACATTCCCCAAGGGCGAGAAAATGTTTTCCGTTTATTTGAAATCGGATGCCTCCATGCCGGTTTTATTGAGCGTGCTTGGTTATGACGTTCGGGTCGCGAGCGGACGGGAGTGGAAAAGATATCTCTGCAAAGTTCCCGCGGACAAGAACGATTCGCTTCTCGGCATCAAAATAGAGGCATTGGGCAAAGGCTTTCTCTGGATAAACGCTCCACAGTTGGAGATGGGTGGCAACGTTTCGGAATATGCCGCTTCCCTGGAGGATGCGCAATGTGGAAAACAAACGAACGAGTGGATAAAGCCTGAAATTTCGAAACTGGCCCGCCCTAAAAAGGGAATGAGTTATCCGAAATTCTGGCGTGTTCTTCCGGACCAGAAAGGTATTGTCTGGTCGGCGGAAGGAGAGGGACGCGGCGGAGGACGGGCCATAAAAATGCATGGGCTTGGACCTAAATATTTCAGCAATGGCGATAATCCTGTTCCCGTTTCCGGGAATGCGACAAATTACCGTTTTAGCTGTTACATCAAAGCTGATAATGTCACAAGCGCATGGGTGGATGTGGTCGCCTTGAATACCGGTAAACAATGGATTGATGTATTTCCTTTGAACACGCCTATTACCACTAAGGGAAGTCATGATTGGCGAAAGTTCGAAGTATTGATTCCAAGGGACAAATTTCCCGCAGGCATGGAGTTCCTAGGATTCTGGTGCTGGGCTGACGGCAAGGATGACGGGGGGACAGTCTGGTGGGATGATTTTTTACTGGTCGATGTTGATCGACCAGCCGCAAACCTGTTGCAGAATTCCGGGTTTGAGGAGTACGCGGGGGGTGAACGCTTTCATAAAGAATGGCAAATGGCGTTAAATAGCGTGGAATAGCGTTATATGCCGTTGTATGGCGTTTTTTTAAGCGACGGAGGCTATGTCCCTCGGGTGCAGAAAGGATTGCAAAACGTGAGGCAACGTGAAGCGATTGGCGCGGGGTTCAGGGGGCTTTTGTGACACCTTTTACGACACTTTTATGACACAAAAAACCACCATCGAACCCGGTTTTACTGCTGGCCGAACTGCGACAAAGTGGCACTTTTAACCTTCGATTGTGCTTGCTGCATCTCCGTGCCAACTCGACGAGCCACTTTGCAAAATCCAGAGGCGTAGCCTCCCGATCCTTATGTGAACACGCTGGTTTCTTTTCTGCGCTGTTGGGACGTTCCGTTTTTCGTGTCCTCCCAGGACGGTCAATAACGTGTGTCGGTTCCCCGTCCCTGCAGGGCACCGGAGGCAGATCGCGAGTACCGACGATGTAAAGCAATGTGCGCTTTCTTGCCTTATGTCCCCAGCGAAACTGGTCAACCTCAAGTATCCATCCCCCCCATTTATCAGGTAAACCTCCGATAACGCACCCGCACTCACGAAATAGTGTGCTACCCTTCGGGTGCTCAAGCACTCCGCCCCATCGGCGCACTTGGTTAATCGCCCATAGTGCCAGTGTGTGTTCATGCGCCGGTGCCGCCGTGGCAAACGCCTTCAGGCATCCCCACGTCCTGCAAGGCGGGTGTACTATCACAGGAGAACCACCTGGCCACGTCCGGGCGTCGCGTTCGATGTCGTAGCAGTCCACGCCTGGAAATGTCTTATAGATGCTATCGGGACGGACAAAAAGGGCAGCCACCTCTGGGTATTTTTTTGTCACTATAGATTTCTTTCTTAAGGTTCTTTCTATGCTTGGTTAGATTTCACTTAAAATCCTCGTTCTGAATATATGCCCAACAATCAACACAGAGTTCGACAGACTTTTTTGTAAGCGGCCGGGGTGGCGTGAAATATTTATCGCATCCGGAGCATTTTTTTAGGCCGCATTGTTTAGCCATGCGGGTCATGATGCGCCGGGATTCATGATTGTGAATCCTGATATAGTCGGCGCGACGTCTGGTAAAAATTTTACTTATTTCTTCAACCTGATGGACGCCGGTATCGACTATCTGGATGGCTTCGCGTGCAATGTGTTCTAATTCATCGGGAAGGCTATCAAGCACCGATTCTGTGCATCCGCCGGCAAAGAAATCAGCAGCTTGAAGAAGAATATCGCCACCAATTAAAATTATCCCGCTACTGAATCCCCGCACGGTATCGGACGGCCCTTTTAACGCTTTAATTTCAGCCGTCCGGCCGGTTCGATTGCCCTTCATTTTATCGACTATGTTCATGCTTGTCTTTTAATTTGAGAAAGAATATGGCCGGCCGTTCTGGCAGCTCGGCACGTTTTCAACGTCACTTTTCCGGTGTTACCCTTGCCGAAGTGCTCGCGGAAAATCTTCCAGCGTCATTTCGCCTAGTTGCACCATATTCTTTCCCGTTTTAATTATCTTTTTATGTTTGAGATGAGCAACTCGGCGCGAGGGATGGAGCGGGTGCTGGCTTTTACGCGGCTGTTACCGCTTGAATATTTTGTCAGAACCTTTTGCATCCTGAAGCCGGCATACATTTTGCGGACTGGGGCGCAATCGTTTAGGTGTTAGGTAGAACAATCTTTTTGTCCGGCGTATGTTCTACCCACCATTTCGCTATTAACTTTTCATGTAATAACAGTCTATCCGCTTGATCCCGTTCGGCCTCGGCCTCGCTGAAATACGGTTTCTGCATTTCCTCGGCTTCAATCTGGTCAGCCAGTAGCGGCATCCGGGCCGCCCGCGCCTTCATATTTCTAATGCGCTGTGCCCGCACGGCAGCGGGCGTTTTAATTTTTGGCATCGTCGGCGTGAAGCTGACGCAAAAGGAAGTTCCATCTCCGGGCTTCTTACTTTGGCAGACGGCGGCTTCCATTTCCGCATCGTGTCCATTGCCGAAGCGCGACAGGCCCCAGCACAAGCACTTACTTTCACTCCCCCAGCCGGAGCGTATTTCATAGTATCTGGTGCTGTCCATAATGTTCCGGCCCTTTCAGGCCATTGAAATATTAAAAATCACCTCCTTAAATTGGAAGAATTCGCTCTTGGACGATCATCTTTTGAAAATCGTTCAGCCAATCCTCATCGGCATGATCCCAAGCCTGTTCGATTTCAGTTAAAGAGCCGGGATATGCCTTCAAAAATATCCAATCCGATATATCGGCAATCGCCCAAAAGAGCGGATATAAATGATCTGCCAACCGCGGCCACCGTTTGTCAAAAAAAGTCATTACGGCACTTGCGCGATTATAGATTTCACATGAAAAGCTGATTGATTTTTCTTTTATCCAATAGCGCATTTTTATTTTCAGCATACGGACCTCCTTTCATTGAACAACTCTGTTTGAGCTGGTGCGTTGACAAAGCGTTTACCTTCGCGCTGAAAACCTTCCTGCCTGGCGGTACGGATTACGGTCCTATGCCGGATTGCCAGACATTTGATCCGGGAGCGCAAAGAATTGCAGTAATGATTGATGTCTTCTGCGCCTTCCGGCCGGAAATAGCCGGCGGCTCCGGACACAATGCAGAAAGGCAGATCGCCAATGTGCAACTCAAGGAACTGCTCGGTTTCCCGGCGCGAACTGTGGCCGAGGTGCCGTCCGAGCGCCTCAATGGTGATGGCGTTTCCGGCGCCTCGCCGGAATTCCATCTCGCGGCGGAATGAATCAACCTGTAATTTCTCGTCCATCAGATTTTAAGCAGGTTCAAAACTTCCTCGACGGAAATTCCGTCGTGGTATATTTCGGCAAATCTTTTGGCGAAACCTTCCTCAACCCATAAGGCAGAAGTTTTGGGGCGCCCAAGGTCTTTGCCGGCTATTTCGCTACGTTTATATTTGAACACCTCCATACATTTGCACTGTATCAGCATACGTTCTGATGAATGCACAAATGGCTCAAGCGGACAATAATCAATGCTCGCGCACGGACATTGCGCGCGCATTTGCCTGGTTATGTTCGCATCCATTTTTCTCGCCTGCCATAAAGCGGATGACATAATCCACGACGGACCGGGCAATGCGGATATCCTTGTTATCGGTCAATCCTTTCGGCTCAAATTCCTGATACGCGAATTTTTCCATCAGTTTTTCTACAGTGATGCCATGTTGCAGACACATGGAAACAGCTATGGCCCAGCAATCGGCAAAACCGTCGAGCGTCGAACCGCTCTCATCCATGTGCAGAAAGACTTCCCCTGGCCAGCCGTCATCGAAATAATTGATCGTGAAATAAAATTTAACACGGCGGCGCTCGCCTCGGATAACGGCTTTATGCGTTATTCCATTTCTCAGATCGGGCAATCTTTGACGCTCGTTCATGATCAAAATGGAAGCAGAACGGCTTCCTCCTTTCTTGCGCGTTTTATTGCGGCGGTGATACGATCGTTAAGTGCGTCAATCACAAAGCCGGCCTCGGCAGATGAAAGATCGCTCCAGTCATTTATCCGGCGACCGACGGACTGTTCGACGATTCCGGCCAGGTAAGTATCCGTATGCTGGCCGGTCTCCAGAAATTCGCCGAGTATGTCCCATGCCCGGCGGAGCTTAAATAGTTGCCGACTGTTCATTCTGCCCTCTTGCGGCAATTTTTTCCTCCAGTGGTCGCTGGCCCTGATCCACGTATTAACCCCGCGCGGATCGGCCGCGTCTCCGCGCGCGACCCGGTCGAACAGGATTGCCTCCAGGGCGGCCATGGCGCGCTCCCATCCGGCTTGTGTAATATTCCGATCGGCGACGGATTTTACACCGGCAGTCTCGAACAGAATACAACGATAAACCTGCTCGCTGATGCCGGCGGCATCTTTATATATATGCGGAAGTGCCTTTTGTTTGTTCTGGAGCATGATTTTTATTCCGACGTTTCCTTCGTCTCGAAGCTCACGCTGGGCGAGCTTTTGCTTTCGCAGAGTTTGATTAACTTCGCGGCTTTAGCGCCCAGGAACGATTCGGCCAGCGGCCGGAAATTCTCGACCGGCACATATTTCGGCGCCTGGTTGAAAAGTGTGGGGAAAAACGTTCCGGCCGCTTCGCGGACTTTCTCAATCGTCTTTCCTTCGCCGTCAATGCTTCCTTTAAGTGCCGCCGCCGGAAACGTCACGCGGGCGATATTCCCGAGCGCGTCTTCGGCCGTCCAGGAAGAGCCTCCGCCCGCAGTCTCGGTATGATCTTCCTCCCTGGCGTTTGCCTCCATGATAAGCGCAGCCTTAATTTCCTTAAGCCGGGAAACACGCTCGGCGATCAGGCGGTCAAGTGCGACCGCCTCCGTGACCAAGTCCTTTAATTTATCGTTACGCATGAACCACCTCCGCTGAAGAAAGGCTGATGGCTGAAGGAAACCGATTCTGCCAGAGGCAACCTGAATTTCTGCATGGCATTGGCGGATTCCGACAAGGTCCTGAGCGCGTGCCAGCATTGCAAAGCCCGTGCGAGCTTTAGTATGAACTGGTCAAGATCACGGTCATTAAGCGGGTCGGCAAATTCCATTTCATCACTCAGTTTTATGCGCCGCTCTTCCAGTTGCTCGAGTCGACTCATAAGCAACTTCGCTTCGGCCTCGATAAAAACGGCCTCGGTCCTGATTTTTGCGTCGTCTATGGTTCGCATTGTTTACCTCCTATTTTCTGATTCTGGATTCCCGCTTCCGCGGGAATGACACTTTGTGCCTTCTGGCTATGTGCCTTTGTGCCTTTCTTACTCATACAGTGCTTTCCGTTCTCTCAGACGTTCCATGATGCGCTCGGCCACAGCAAGGACGGTTTCGTCGTGAAGTTCTACTTTACGCTTCCGGGCATCAGCCCAGGCTTCGCTCATGACGTCCAGAACAAGGCCGAAATGGCCGAGCTGGGGCCGCAGAGCAAGCGCGTGCAGTTCCGCCACGGCCTTCTTGCCGGGCGTGTAATAGCGTCCGATCAGCGTCTTGATATCCTCCTCCGTGATATCGGAAGGAGCGATCTGAATGGCCTCTGCCCGCATTCTGCCAAGCAACTGACCGACGTTGTAGCCCGTGCGCTTGAAGTCGCGGAGCCGGTCGAAAAAGTTCTCGTGCGTGGCAATCAAAATCACGCCCCGCGCGCCGTTGGCGTAAACATCCGTGCGCAAATAGTCCAGAAACTGGCCGATGCCGGCGCGCGTCCACTTCCAGATCAAATGCGCCTCGTCAATTATGACAATATCCGCGCTCTCAAGGTTGTTCCGAATGCGCCGCTTGATCTCATGCAACCTGGCCGCAGGGGATATTTCGCAAGCCTCGCCCAAGCCGCGGATGAAGTCGTTGACCCCGCAATTCGAGCCGCCGCCGATTTCCACGTAAATGACCCCGGCATTGCGCTCGCGATATTCCCTGGCCGCGCGCGTTTTGCCGCATTGCTCCGGGCTTTCGATAACCTGGATTTTTCGGATAATCGAGGTCTTTTCAAAGGCTCCCCAAAGGTATTTCGAAAGCCGCAACTCGACGAATTGCCGGAATTCTCCGTATTGTTCCTTGGCCTTGACCCGCCGGAAAAAGGCGTGGATTTTTTCGACCACGTTCCCGTAATTGCCGTTGTATGTGCCGTTAAAGGCCGGACTCAATACGCCCTGCGAAATACGAGTCTGTCCGGCCAGGGCGCCCAGGCCTATGCCGGTGCGTTTGGCATAAGCCTGCAAGTCCAGAAATGCCTGAATTATCTCGGCCGGTTGTTTGGCCAGGGACTTGCGTATTTCCTCGGGATCGCGTTCTGCCAATGGGATCGTAATGTTTTCCATTTTTTACCTCCGATTTTGCTTTGCAAAATCGCCCTGCGAAGTCCGCCGCTTTGGCGAGACGAAGCACGGGCTATTTGCGTTACTGTTTCAATTCCTGCCATACTTCCAGTTCAGCAGTTTTTTCCGCCAGCGTGGCAACCAGCCCCCTTCGCTCAGAAGCTTCGGCGGGCCGAGGACCGCGGCCTTCGGAACGGCGCGGCAGAGACGCCGCCGCTCTACCTTCAAGACGTGGAAATGAAAGACGGTCGTTGAGTTCGGCCTTTTGTTCCTCGTCCATCTTTCGCGCGCGCGCGACGCCGGCCATTTGCGCATCCAATGCGGGACTATGGACCGTTGTCAACTTAATGCCTGGAACCAGGCCGGCCATAATGCTCGTCTTATCTATAGTGGCGTTGAATCCGGCTGTGCGCACCGCGCTTTGGAGCGCTTCAAATTGGTTCCGCGGTTTCTTTTCAGCGCTCCGCTGGGCGATGATCTGCTCTTCATCTTCCTCTCCGGACAGGACCGGCGTGGATGCCAGAACCGTCCGGCCGAGTTCCTCCACGTAGACCTTGTCCGGATTGGGCATGGTATGAACCGTCACTTTTCTGCCGATCAATCCCTGCATGTCCTCATCCCATCTGCCGTAGGAAACGTTGTTTATCCTGACGCCGTTCCGGTTGACTTCGATTTTTTCCGCCGTCTTGCTGAATAAAGGTATATATGTTTCCGGCATGATCCTGACTTCCCCGGCCGGGGCAATCTGGGCGGCATATTCGGTCGGCGTCAAATGGCGCGGCGTGAATTTATCGCCCTCGCCGGATGGAAAGATCATTTTTGGCAGGCTGGAATGCGGCGTATTTGCATACAGTTTCATGCTCTCTTCGATTATTTTCATCCAATTATGGGGCGTCAAAACCGAGAGAATAAACGGGTGTTCTTTGTCCTGGGCCAGTTTGTTAAGCTTTTCTTTGAGCGGCTCCAGGAAAGCCGGGGCTGTATGTTGCTCTTGCGGCCCGGTCTGCAGAAATGTGCCGGGAAAATAGGATGTGATATTGTGAAAAGTGCGGATCGCCCGTTCGATACAACCTTTTGCCCTGGCCCGGCCGGCCGGCTTATCGGGAAACGCCTCGGAATGCGCCTTGCCGGAATCCATGCCGGTGCGTTTGATTTCGATCTGGAAATTACCCTTCAAAAATCCTTCGAACTTTTCCGAGCAGGCCACGGCGCCTTTCTCGAACTTGAAAACATTTGGTATGCCGCCTCGCGGATCCGCCATCGTGAAACCGATTAAAGATTCTACTTGGGCCTGGGTGATTTTTACCGGAGTGATTACCAGCGAAATCCATTCGCGGGTTGAAAGCCTGAAGATCGCATAGACCCAGGGCCGGATTAAATTCTGAAGCAGGGTGTCATAGACATAGAAATCAACCTGGAAATCGTCAATTTCCCAAAGCCCGTTATAACCCAGCTTGGAATAATCACGCTCGATGACCGGCGAATGTTTTTGCCTGAATGCCGGGATGCCGTATTTTCCGAGCGTGGCCATTGCGCCGGAAGCGTCGCGCTTGTCAATTATTCTCCGCCAGGTTGCATTGGAAATATCCGGAAAATCTCCCGGATATTGTTTTTTTGCAAATGGAATCGCCCCGGCAACTGTCCCGCGCGGAGTCATTACCGACAAGGCATGAACGAGATTGACGGCATGTTCGTCAACGTGTTTTGGCTTCCGCCCGACTTTTCCCCTCAACTCCGGCGCCAGCGCCAATGGCGTGCGGCCGCGTTCCTGATATAACCGCGCCCAGCGGCGCAAGGTGCCCGTGGAAAACCCGCCTAATATAATAAGCCTTTTAATTTGCCGGGTGTTATTGTTGGACAGACGTTCATTGATCTCGATTTCGCGCGTCTTTGGTTGCTTCGCGTAAGCGGCGCAGATCGCCTCGGCTGCGGCCGATTCGCCCAGACGGGGTTTAAGGTCTTCATAAGTAAGCACGGCTTCGGCGCGCAATTGACCGGTGACAAGATCAGAGGCGTTGATTTGCGATTTTTCAGCAGAAAAAATTGTCTGACTTTGTGCCTTTGTGCCTTCTGCCTGTGTGCCTTTCCCCAACTCCGGAATCGCCGTCCTGTGATACACCATCAGCGGCCGCCCTATCTCCTGACGCATTGTGCGCTTTAACTCTGCCGGAACTCCGGACAGCCGCCTCTGGATTGACCGGCGCGACCGATCGAGGGCAGAAGCGATCTGATCAAGAGTCAGCCAATCCGACTGCTGCCTTTGTGCCTCTGTGCCTTCTGCCTGTATGCACTCTGCTATTGCAAGTGAGTTCATAATGAGTTATTCTTTTTCTATGAACGCCGACAATCAACCTGTGTTTCAGTTTGCTGAATGGGGAAAAGTTCAGGACCTGTTCAGCTTGATGCTGCGCAACTTGTCGCCTGCTCCACTTCCGCCAGTAATGGCAATGATCGGACAAAAACCTGATTTAAAACGCCAGTTCGAGCTTCTCGAAGCAGGCGTTCAAGATGCTGTTGAGGGGTATCTGACGCTGTTTTTTGAATCGGGGGTTTGGGTGAAAAACCAAGAAGACGTCTTGTTTTTTGCGAGATACCGGCTTCAATTTGCGCGCGATGCGGCAGAATTATTTGCCGGTCTCCGGGGAACGCCGTTAGGAGTTGCAATTCGTCAAGATGATATTTCACCTGCAAGGCTTTTTCGCGTACTTGCAGTCGAATTATGGCGATCTGCCGGCGGCACAGCCTGGCAAAGATTGCGCGACTTTTACCGTCAGATGGCTTTTGAAGCTTTTGTATCAGGCGAACCCGATGATTCGCCTCGTTCCGAAAAATCTGAAAATCCCTCCTGAAATTATCCGCCAGCCGCAACCGGTTCGCGGCCTCGGTCTTGGCCGTGCTTTCCGGACCGGGCAGAATTTGTATCTTCTTGTCTATTGATTTTGTCGTCATTTTACCTCCGTTATTCAATTTCCGATTGCCGATTTTGGATTTTCGATTTGCTGACTTCTGATTTCA